>Ga0102815_10002762_pt1 | contig 10612 bp, 4 predicted proteins | sample ColrivemetaGS759_FD_79113 | JGI IMG/M metagenome (GOLD analysis project Ga0102815, IMG submission 79113) | Estuarine microbial communities from the Columbia River estuary - Ebb tide ETM metaG S.759 | ecosystem: Environmental > Aquatic > Marine > Intertidal zone > Estuary | place: USA: Columbia...
ACAAAGTATTACCAAACCAGTTCCTTTTACAGAACACTTATTAAATTAAACTGTAACTGGCTTGAATGAACCCTATAAAAATCAGTCCCCCTTTTTTAATGAAAACAAATGGAAAAAACATTTTTCCAGACACTTAAACCGCTACACGTGAAAGAAGATATTGAATCGCTAATTAACAGGGCGATAATAAACGAAAATATTTCCGATAAGAAATTGGCTTTTATTTATAAAAAAGCAGAAGAACTGGGTATAGATCAAACTGAAATAAATCAACTTATTGAATTGAAATTATCTCAGATAAAACAAAAAAAACAAGCACCATTTTCTTTAACTAAAAAAATATCACTCAATAAAATAGAAGACAGGATCGATGAATTATTCCACCCAATTGAAGTATTGATTTACAAAAACAAATTTACAAAAACAGCTAAAAACGACCAGGATGACTCTAATGATGAATTTGCTTCATTGCAGTTTGCATTAAGGGCAGCTTTAACTTCATCTTTCATCGGTTTTATTTCTTTTTTTATGCCCTGGCTAAAAGTTACTTACATTTCTTCCCAAGATAATTCCAGTATGTACCTCACAAATTATCACGAATTCTATTCAGGATGGATGGTCTACGGGGCCATTATAGGAATGGTATTTTCCATTATAGGCATTTGCCTTTCCTATAAAAAATTCAAGTATTCCATCTTTATCGGAATAATTAATTTATTAATTAGTGTTTCTTACTTATTTGGCTGGTTGGGAAAAGGCATTACGGGCGGATTGAACCTAAGTACGGATAATACAATAATTTCCACAGAAATACACCCGGGTTACGGGCTTTACCTCTTTATTCTTGCTGCAATTATATACGTAATTTCAACCAGCAAATTTCTGAAAAAAGAATAAACAAAAATACTGCAATTTTGACCTTTAACACGCTGCATAAGTAATTGATCGCAATTTGAATTATTAAATCTATCCCATTGAAATAGCACATGAAAAATAAAAAAACTGCCATCCTACTTTCCCTCTTAGCCGGGAATTTTGGCATTCATCGTTTTTATCTCAGAGAACAAAAAAAGGCATTTATCTATCTCCTTTTTTGTTGGACATTACTACCTTTTATTATTTCTATTTTCGATAGCATTTCCCTTATTATTATGGATAAGGAAGCTTTCGACAACAGGTATAACCATAAATTTATTTACAATAAAAAAACACTGGACTTGTCAAGCGTGATTGAAAAAACACACGAATTAAAACAATTGGGGATAATTACAGAAAAAGAGTTTGGAGAAAAAAAAATCAAACTGCTTTGGGATGCATTGTAAAGTAAAACGAGCAGCTTATTCCGTTTTAAAATACATTCTGAGATCTTTAACCTCATATAGAAAATGCCTTTTATCCGAAGGGTCCTTAATTCTCTCAATTAATTTTTGATTGACTTTTGAACGCATTTCCAGGTTTACGCCATTGATCAATATAGATCTTTTATATCTTTTCGTTTCTGCAGGAATAATATTTTCAAGATTCAAAATTTTATCTATTTCCTGAACAGTTAGAGTTTCACCTGATTTCTCCATGATTTTTTTAATTTGATCATGTTTAAATTCAAAATCCAGCAGATGGTTTTTCTTATTAAATTTGTTTTTCTTCAGTCGGATCCTCCACAAGAGATAGAAAATGACACATAAAAAAGAAATGCCAAGTATATATAGGAACAGGTTTGATTCTTGTTTCATTGGCTCAAAATCCAAAAGTTTGGTTTTTACATTATAATTCCATTCAGCAATATGATCCTTGTTATATATGATCAAACTGTCCGACTTAATATGAAAAGTATAATACAGATTAGTATTTGCAAAAGAAACCCCACGGAATATAGACAAGGGAAACTCATAAAATGATTGATCCGCTTTTTTAATAACAAAAAACGGTTTTGAATCCAGTAAAATGTAATTTTCCGTTTCTAGCTGAATCTTATTATTGGGGACTTTTTTCTGAATACTATATAGATGTGGGGCATTAAATCGATCCGTTTTTTTGGAAATCAAATTGATCTTAAACGAATTTAAATTGTATACTGAATTAGTATAACCATCTTTTAAAACAAAAGGGTCAAGTACAAAAAGTATTGAATCTACATTATAAGCAAAACCGGTTCCTGAAATTTCATAATCCTTGTATGGATGGATTTCCCACTCATGGTTATATTTATCAAATTTAATAAGATCACCATGGGTTCGCCAAAAGCCATAACCTCCGAATGAATAAATTTCATCCTTGAAAACGATTTTTTTGCTAAAATAATTATATCCATGGTGAACTCCCTTATAAAGATTAATCCACCCACTTCCGCTCCATTCATATACATCAAATCTACCATCAAGTAGTAAATACTTTTTAACCCCCAGTTCAAATATTTCCATCTTTGTTATAGCCCAACCCTCATTCCAAAGTGAATCCTGGATAGCCCAACTTCTATCCGATAGTTGAAATAACTCGCTTGTATCTGCATAGGGTTTCTGATCCAAATAATGGAGCTGAGCCTTTATGGTAAAATAAAAAAATGTTAAAAGAAGGGATACAAAAAATATTTTTTGTCTTACTTGTCTCATTTAACGTAGCTTGTAGGGCGAATTAAGTTGATTACAAAGATAAAAAAATGTAGTACATTATCAATACTTGGAGTTAAAAAGCTTTTATAAGACAAATAACAATCATTGAACATGCCCAAGACTATAAAAGATTAGCAATAATAATCAGGGGAATCAGTAAATTTGACCTAATTGCATTTATGATTTTGAATTTTGACTTGTTCTAATAGCGATTGCTTTTTGTAATACCTTTCCGAGCTGACTTTCGACCGGCCATAAAATATGGTTCATCATTATATATCTCCTTTCAAAGACAACATTCTGTCATTGAAATAAACAAGTAATTTCTTATCAGCTAGTTAGTCTCATTCAACTGAAAAAAAACTACAGATCGTTTAAAAAATGAATTCTTGAATTGTATAGCATTTGAATATCAGTTTCCACTTTTTTATTCAAAGCTGCAGATTAATTAATAGAATGAAGAGGGAAAACAGATAAATAAGGGATTTGATTACTGGCAATGAACTGGTTATAAAAAGAAAAAGGGGCGCTGCACAATTTCATAATGACTCATCCAAAATAGATACCATTCTAAACTAAATTGAATAAGGCCGGTCAAATATTCACCACACTTGTTGTTGCGCAAAGGAAACTTCTTCCCGGAGAAAACACGCCCCCATGAAACCAGTTAGCAGCGAAGCTAAACCCGGGTCGCTCTGCGGGACATCCAGAACCCATCAAGGTTTAAAAACAATATTTATCAATTTTCACACTGTTATGACGCCAAGCGGTCAAATTTATTCATTTCAACTATTGTGTTAAGAAAAAAATATGCGCATTTTACAGTATACTTGCATCTGTATTCAATGAATGAGATCCTGAACACATTAATCATTTTTCTTGTAAAATTGACTAACAATATTCCGTATTTTTGAATTTCAAACACAACTTTTTGTTTAATGATCCATGCAATTTCTTCTAGTCCGATTTTCGAGCTAAAACAGCTAAGGTTTTATGTATTTTTTTTAACATTTCTTCTGTTGACACCCAACTTAATATTTGCTCAAAGTCAAAAAGAACCCATCCGTTGTTCTACCGATCAATGGCTGGAGGAACAGATGAAAGATCCTGATTTTGCCGCAAAATTCCGGGAAACAGAAAATCACTATACCAAGCGATCCGGTGACCGGTCACCCAGCTGCTCAAATCCGCTCATCATCCCAATCGCCATTCACTGGGGTGGTAATGTAGTAGATGTACCCTGTCTGTTGGATATGGTGGAAGATCAGATCCAGGTGCTCAATGAGGACTTCGGTGCATACAATGAGGATATCTCCAATTACTGTGACCTGGCTTTTGAGTGTACCGATGATTACCCCTTTGCAGCTATCTCCGGAGGTACCTGTATCCAGTTTTGTCTGGCAACCCAAAACCATCCTTCCGGAAGTGGATTGTCAGACGGCGACCCGGCTTTTACCTTTGGACAATATGATTTTAACAATGCCGGACCCTGGTCCGGATATCTCAATATTTTTGTTTCGGATGTACCGCCTCCCGGATATGGGTCAAATCTGCTGGGACTGGCACCCTTGTTTGGAGGTGCCAATCCAGATGGAAATGGGGTATGGGTCAATGCCAATGCTTTTGGGGGCTATGAAGAAACCTGCGAGTCGGGAAGTGTAACGATCAACAGCTATGGAAATTATGATCTTGGACGTACCGCTACACATGAAGTAGGACATTATTACGGTCTCAGACACGTTTTTCAGGGCTGTGGAAGCGGTGATCTGATCGACGACACTCCAGCACAATCAGAACCCAATTATGGTGTACCTACTGTAGATGCCGATTGCAATTCTACCGCTGAAAACACCTGTGGAACCCAGGATTTTTTCTTCAATTATATGGATTATACCAATGATGTGGCTATGTATATGTTCACCTCGGATCAAAGCGACCTGATGTACGAGGTGGCCAATGATGGCTCTTATAATTCGGAATCAACCGTCTGCGGCACAATACCAAATTCCTATGCCCCCACCTACCCGGATGGCTGCTATGTTTGTCCGGACCTGTCGCTCGATTATACCCAAAATAATGTGTCTTGTTTCGATGCCTGCGATGCTGCGATCACTATAGACGACCTGATAGATGGCGTGGCTCCCTTTACCTATGAATGGAGCACAGGAGATACCGGTGAAACAATAAATAACCTGTGCCCGGGCGATTATTTTGTAACGGTCACAGATAATTTTGGATGCAATATCATTGAGGTATTTACAATTACTGAACCGAATGAATTGTTTGCCAATGCATCATCAACCGATGAGAACGGAAATGATTTTGAAGATGGGACTGCATCAGCAGATCCCACGGGCGGCACTCAGTCATATTTTTACGAATGGGATAATGGAGAAACGACACAAACAATCCAAAATCTTGTTCCTGGTAATTACACGGTTACTGTGACCGATGTCAATAATTGCATCTCTTCAGAAACAGTTTTCATCGATGAATTTATTTGTCCGGATCTGAGTTTACAGACCTTTGCATTCAATACAATTTGCTTTGGTGAATGCAATGGTACAATAGAAGTGGTCGATGTAGCAAATGGGGTGGCTCCTTTTGTTTATATTTGGAGCAACGGGGCAACCACAGCCAATAATACGGATCTATGTGCCGGAGAATATACCGTTACGGTAACAGATGCCGTAAACTGCACTGTATTTTCCGAGACCTATATCGTACAGGAAGCGGTTGAGATGCTTGGCAATATTAGTGCCACGGATGAAACCGCTTTTGATGCCAATGATGGTACAGCCACCGTTGATCCACAGGGAGGAACGCCTCCTTACGCATTTGAATGGTCCAACGGGGAGCAAACCCAGACCATTACCAACCTAAGTCCCGGCATCTATTCTCTGACCATAACAGATGCCAACGAATGCGCGATCGAAGAATTTGCCTACATAGAAGCATTCTTCTGCCCGGATTTTAGTTTTGAAAGCTCCCAGGCTGATAATTATTGTTTCGATGACTGTTCAGGCATGATCAGTATCGAGAATCTGCAGAATGGGACCGATCCTTATTTTCTGGACTGGTCCAATGGGGAAAATGGCAGTACGATCACAGATCTCTGTGCCGGAAACTATGTAGTTACTATTTCTGATTTAACGGGTTGTGAAGAGATATTTACTTACGAGATCTCCCAACCGGAGGCAATGGTCACCATTCTCGATACCTACGATGAAAGTGCATTTGAAGCCAATGACGGATCGGCTTATGCCAATCTTTCAGGTGGGATTGAACCCTATACGTATGCATGGTCCAACGGAGAAACTACCGAAGAGATCACAGGGTTGTCACCTGGTGATTATTCACTGACGGTATCTGATGGAAATGGATGCGTGAGCACAGAAGAATTTAGCATCCTGGCCTTCGATTGTCCGGTATTAACGATCGTTTCCCAGCAATCGGAGCTAAGTTGCTACGAACAATGTAATGGCACCCTGGAAATTACCGATGTGGTCAATGGTACAGAACCGCTGAGCTATGCCTGGAGCAATGGATCGAATGCTGCAATACTGACAGATCTTTGTGCGGGCAACTATACATTAACCCTAACCGACGCCTTCAATTGTGCGATCATCTCCTCATTTGATATCGGTCAGCCAACGCTTCTGATCGCCAATGCAAATGCAGTAGGAGAAAGTGCCATGGGTGCCAATGATGGCAGTGCGACCGCTGATCCTTCAGGAGGAACAGCACCCTATCAGTTTGAATGGAGTAATGGTGCCACGAGTCAAATGATCATTGATCTGGTTCCCGGAGATTATACGCTTACGGTTACAGATGCCAATGGATGTAGCCGCATTCAAACCGTAACTGTTGAGGAATATATCTGCCAGGGCATCGCCATTCAAAGCCAGATCATGGATAATCCCTGTTATGGAGATTGCCTGGGCAGCATTGAAGTGACTGGTGTAGACAATGCTACAGAGCCTTTTACTTATAGCTGGAACAATGGGGCAACAACCAATGCTGTCAACGGATTATGTGCGGATGAATACTCCGTGACGATCACAGATGCTAATAACTGTACCGCCCAACAAACTTTCCAGGTGAACGAACCGGAAGAGATCATCCTGTTAACTCAGGAAGTTACCCCTGTTACAACAGGAAAAAAAGGAACGATCTCCATCGAAACCAATGGAGATTATAATTACGAATGGACGGGTGAAAATGGCTTTAAATCAACAGATAAAAATTTGGTTGACCTGGATCCGGGTTGTTATTCACTGATCATTTCAGACCCGGAAACGAACTGTACTTTAGATACTATTATATGTGTGGATGATCTGACTGTAAGCTCAGATCTGTGGGATTCTGAAATATTATTGTATCCAAATCCTGTCAGGGACGAACTTACCATAGACTATAGTTCCATTGGTTCCGAAAATGTTGAAATCACATTATATAATCTGACTGGAAAAAGTATTGCCTGCAAAAAATATGAAGGTAAAGGCCAATTGATGAAAATGCAGACAAAAGCGCTGAAGTCAGGTGTGTATATGATTCGAATAAGTTGGGAAGGCTATCAGGTTTTTAGAAAAATAGTCGTACTTGGGATTTAAGATAAAAGTTTAAAGTATTAAGATAAAAGTAAGGGTCAGGGAATAAGATATAAGTTTAAAGTATTAAGGGTTAAGATATAAGTGACAGGAAATCAGAATTATGAAAAGACATAACTCAATCATTTTTACATTTTACCCGCCTTCCATAACTGTGCGGATGCTTGAGCCAGAGCTTCAGCATCGGAGCACGACCAGGCATTTTACGGTTTCTTCAGAATCATCAAGAGTATTTAAACATCAACGAAAACCCATTCGTAATTCGTAATTGTCCCATTCGTAATTAAAAAATAATCGGATCGTCGAAGTTTATAAACTTCGATGCCATACACTTATCCCCACTTTCAATATTCATACCACCCCGGAATCAGTTGAAGGGTTGAAAGGGTCAAAAAGTTGAAAGGTCAAAGAGGTCGTTTGGGTAGAAACCGCAAAATGTAAAATGCCTGCCTGGCGGCAGACAAGTAAAACCGCAAAAGTCTTTTGAGGCCTTCTGTAACAGCCAAACACTTTTACATTTTGCGGTTTTGCAGTTTTGCAGTTTCTTCAGGATCATTAAGCGCACTCAAACATCAATGGAAACCAATTTTCCCGCTTCCATTCGTAATTCGTTTAAATTCCACATACAAGTCCCGTAGGAACGACAGCCTATTGCCAGGGTCGTCAGACCCTGGACAGATAATAAAAAAAAATAAAAGCGCTGTAGGAGCGACAGACAAACGTAGCCATTCTAAAATGAATAAGGCTTATCCTATTATACCGACAACCCAACAACAAACATCCCGAAACCCGTAACTCGCAACCAGAACCAAATTAACCAGTCAACCAGCAACCCGTAACCCGAAACCCGTAACTCGCAACCAGAACCAAATTAACCAGTTAACCAGCAACCAGGAACCCGTAACAAATTAACCAGCAACAGCTCCCGGCTGTACACAACAATAAAGAATGAAGTAGCGAAATTGCGATCTTCGCAGTAGAAAAAGCATGAGATCATCGCAAACGATAATTTAGTTAGGATAGTACCTTCAACCATCAAGTTAAATAGATACGTTTATATCATAAAAAAAGCGGGCTTCATATGAAGCCCGCTCAAGCATAAATTATTGGGGGTTATAAATCCCTTAGTTATTGATTACAAGCGGCAGGGTCTTGACCCAGTTTCCACTTTGTATTTTAACCATATAGACGCCTTTTGCAAGACCATCTAATTCTAAATTGATTTTGTTATTTCCTTTGAAAGCGTTTTGTTGACTTGTCATTTGAATCGCTCCCAAAACATTGGTCACCTCAATGGTCAAATCTGCATTTTTATAAGATCTGAACTGTAGGTCAACATGTGAAAATGCAGGATTTGGAGATAGGAATACATCATTAATTTCTCCATCACCAACCGGACCAACCATTTGTTCCGTCTCACATTCCGCTCCGTCTGGTTCACCGGCAGGCGAACATACGCTTCCTGGATTCCAGGTAACATAATCATGTGATTTAACCTTTTCAATAGCTATGAAAAGACCGGTCATTGTAGAAGGACTGTTGGATTTACCATGTACATGGATTTCCTTAAGTGAATAGAAATTAGCAGTAATATCTGCACCTTCCTTTATTTCAACCTTCTTTTCACTGTAAAATGTTACAGAATTCCCATTTGAGGAAACCGTTACGTTCTTATCCAGTTTCACTTCTTTTCCTACTATAACATTGGAAGAAGTCTGGAAGATAACTGTTCCGTCATCCTTTACATCAAAATCTTCAACATAAAGTTCTGAACTGTTAATGTACAATGTTCCTCCCTTTTTAACTTCGATCTTTTTGTAAATGTCCCCACTAATGGTTGCTGTTTCATCTTTTTCTACTGTGAAATCATCTCCGTCACAATCATTATCATTATAATAAAATGGGGGCAGCGTAATATCTGCAAAAGCATAGATCTCTGAATCGATCGAACTATCATTGTCCAGATCTATATCATCAGACTTTACAAAACCATAGACATGTGAATCATGTTTCACTTTTGCCTTCTTACCATCCTCCATAACTCCTACTCCGCCATAGACCGTTGACTCTTTGATGTCAACTTCTTTTTCAGCAATAATTACATAAGTACTAAGGTATTCTGACATATCCACATCTATAACAAGACTGGTTACTGTTTCGCATCCATATCCATCTGTAACATTTACTTCATACGTACCATTTTCAACTACTATGATCTCTGAATCGCTTCCAAAGTCATCTGCCCATGTATAAGTCAGTGGCGTTGATAAATCGTCTGTATTGTTTACATCTGCACTCAGGATAAATAGTCCCTGGCAAAATTCCGGAAGTTCTGTCTGACTGATTGAAACATCCGGTAGAGAATGAACAGTTACAGTAAAACTGCAACTTGTCTCATTTCCAGACGGATCTGTAAAAGTATAAACAACAGTATGTTCTCCAACTTCAAAATTTTGTCCGTTAGTATGTGAACTGGAAACTGCAGGTGTGCTGCAATTATCTGTTGCAGTTGGAGCAGTCCAACTGAAAATCTGAGCTCCACATAATTCAATATCACCAGGACAATCTGTTACAATTACAGGATCTGTAATATCCTGAACCGTAATAATCTGATCACAGGACGCTGAATTTCCTGTGACATCCGTTGCCGTCCAGGTTCTTGTAATTGTATAGTTGTAATGTGCTGATGTGCTTGAGTCCGTATCCTGATTAGAATTCTCAGAATATGAAATCTCAACATCAGAACATATATCAGCTCCTGTTGCTTCTCCTAAAGCGTCTGTACTTGTATCATCCTGACAATTGAAAGTTCCATTTGCCGGACAATCAATAGTAGGTGGCGTTACATCCCGAATCGTAATAATTTGATCACAGGAAACTGAATTTCCAGCAGCATCTGTTGCTGTCCATGTTCTGGTAATTGTATAGTTATAATGTTCACTAAAAGTAGGATCTGCATTATAGGTGGAAACATCAGTTTGAGTGACAATTGCAGAACAATTGTCAGTCGCTGTTGCAAGCCCGGTGTTCGCTGATGAATTATCCTCTTCACAACTCAGTATGACGTCTGCAGGGCAAGAAATAGAAGGCGGTGTTGCATCCACAACAGTTACAGTAAAACTACATTCTGTAAAATTGCCTGAAGCATCAGTTGCACGATAAGTCACTGTATTCTCTCCAACTGGGAAAAGACTACCACTGCTTAAACCACTTTCTAATGTAGTTGGAATTGAACCTCCATCAAATTCAATAACATAATATGCGCTTGATGTAAATGTCCAGTCATTCCAGTTTGGATTCGATCCGCTCCAATTGATCACTGCCCAATCTTCACCTGGGCCCCAATCGTTGGGTTCACCACCAGCCCAGTTTGTATATGTTACTGGCTCGTTC
>Ga0102815_10002763_pt1 | contig 10612 bp, 10 predicted proteins | sample ColrivemetaGS759_FD_79113 | JGI IMG/M metagenome (GOLD analysis project Ga0102815, IMG submission 79113) | Estuarine microbial communities from the Columbia River estuary - Ebb tide ETM metaG S.759 | ecosystem: Environmental > Aquatic > Marine > Intertidal zone > Estuary | place: USA: Columbia...
AATTATCGTTGACACAAAATCATTAATAATGATTGATGGCACACAGTTGGATTATAAACAAGAGGGTATAAAATCGGGCTTTCAATTTGAAAATCCACTTGCGGGTGATACTTGTGGTTGTGGTGAATCATTCACTATGAAGAAGGACTAAAAATGTTGTACGCAAACGGATGTAGTTTTACATATGGGACAGGATTAGCGTTAAAAGACACAGCGTGGCCATTTAAACTAGCAGAAAAGTTAGGCACCAGTAAAGAAGATGTTCAAACTGATGCAGAACGTGGAATAAGTAATCAATACATTGTTAGACAAACAATCACAAATGTTTCAGAGTTAGTTGCAAATGGAAAGAAGCCATTTGTAGCAATTGGTCTTACTGCACCAAATCGCAGAGAACACTTCATTGAAAGTCAAAATGTATTAATTCATAATATACCATCACACGAATACCACGGCAATATTAGATTGAATGAAGAAACAAATACAGACTTAGATAAATTCAATCAATTGTATATGAAACATTTCTGGTCACCTGTCTATGACTTTCACAATTATCTTATTCAAGTATTAACATTACAAAACTTTTGTGTTGCTAATGATTTAGAATATATTATATTCAATAGCCTTAACTTAACACCAAACTTACTTGAAGCAACCAACTTTACAGAGTTATGTGAACAAGCAGATATGAAAGATGTGTTCTCACAATTAGATATGACACGCATCTATGAAGACCAAACATTCTTTACTTATATGTATGAGAAAGAATTATTCTTTCCGACTGAAGGCGATGAAAGATATATGCATCCAGACGAACAAGCACATAATGATTGGGCTGAGATACTTTTTAAAGACATAGTAAGGACAAGAGAAGGAAATGGGTAATGATGTATTAAAACTGACGCCAGGATATGCATCATCTTCGCCAGTAGAAAATGGTATTCTTTTTGACTTAACTGCTGAATATCCACAAAATTTGAGATATGCCGAGAATTGTCTACCAAGGGATCCGATACTTGGCTCAAAAAATCCAAAATTATCTAAGAACAGAAGTGAGAGTTATCAATGGAACTCATCTGATACCGAAGATAATTATTTAAAAACTAAAGAGTCTAGAAGAAAAAATAGACAATACGACCACACATATAAACCAACAGATTTTTATTATGATGTAAACAAGAATGGATTTAGATGTGATGATTTTGAAACTATGGACTTTAGTAAGAAATCAATAATATATCTAGGATGCAGTCATACCTTTGGCGTTGGTCTTCCTGAAGAAGAAGTATGGACGTATAAAGTTCATAAAATGACAGAAGAATGGCAAAAAACAACATACAATTACATAAATTTAGGTTCTCCTGGAGTTGGTCCAGATTTTTATCTTCATTTAATTCCATATTTTAAAAAATTAAATCCTGCTTACGTTTTTTCTTATACTCCAGAAATTCACAGAATTACACTTGTCAATCAGGATGGATGGATATTTAGAGCCTTACCAGAAATGTAAAACAATGGTTCTATGAGACCTATGAAATATAATATGCTGGCTTACAAAAATTTAGTCATGTCGGGTGATAACTTTTTTGAGTATAAAAAACAAATATCATTAGGAAATATTAATAGTCTTTCTGAAGTTTTAAACTTTAAATTTACTGAAATTCCATCAACCAAATATATAACTGATTATATAGAAGAGTATGATTGGTTAGAAGAACTACATGCAAATCAATTTGATGAAGATGGTAAAGAAAAAGAAAATGCAAGAGATGATGCTCATTATCCAGCACAATATCATACAATGATATCGAAGATAATAATGTCTAAACTTAAAGAGGATAAATAACCTTATGAAAAAGATACTTAAAAAAATATGGGAACTAATAACTTATCCCTGGACGTGGTATAAAGAACAACGTGCAATGAAGAAACGTTTAGCGGAATTGAAAAAACGTGACCCATTCATATACAAATAACCACAAGACAGTTCTAGGAATAGGCGGTGCGTTAAACCATGACGCTTCAGTCAGTCTGATTAAAGGTAGTGAAATCTTATTTGCGGCCCATTCAGAACGTTATTCTAAAATTAAGAATGACCCTCTTCTTAACTCAGAAATACTCGAAGATGCATTTAAATATGGCACACCAGATGTTATTGCTTGGTATGAAAATCCATTTCTAAAGAAAGCAAGACAACTATGGGCGGGCCAATACTCTACTGCATTCGACATGAGTGAACTCCCATCAAAATACTTGAAACAGTTCCCAGAGTTAAAAGGAATTCCAATAGAATATCAAGACCATCACTATACACACGCATCTAGTGGATATCATACAAGTGGATTTGTAAATGCCGCGGTAGTAGTAATCGATAGTATCGGAGAATGGGAAACATTAACAATCTGGCAAGGTTCTGGTGGTCAATTATCTAGGGTTCACTCACAGGGATATCCACATAGTTTTGGATTATTCTATAGTGCGATGACACAGAGACTAGGACTTAAAGCACAAGAAGATGAATACATTCTTATGGGAATGGCAGCCTATGGAGATGCTAGTAGAAAGTATCGAAGTTCAACGATAAAGACTGAACTTATGAAAGAGTTGCGTATAAAAACACACTCTCACAAATTACATACATTTGGCATCAACTTACACCGAGGGTGTGATTGGATTTTTCCAGACTTAACTACTGAACAAGATATGTTTGACTTGGCAGCCGCAACACAAGAAGTCTATGAGATTATGTTAGACAGAGTAATTAAACTTGCACACGAAAAGGTTTCATTCACTTCTAACCTTGTTATGATGGGCGGATGTGCTTTAAATTGTAAAGCAAATAGTATGATAACTTCAAACTATGGATTTGATAATGTATGGATTATGCCTAATCCTGGTGATGCTGGTAGTTCAATAGGAGTTGCACAAAAATATAATAGAGAAGATTGGAATCTTAACTGGAAAACACCATATCTTGGTCATAATATAGAGGGCGAATATCCTATAGAGAAATCTCTGAAAGCATTACTTGATGGAGAGATTATTGGTATTGCTAATGGTCGTGCTGAGTTTGGTCCTAGAGCGTTAGGCAATCGCACACTCACAGCAGACCCAAGAGGTCCGTTAATTAAAGATAAGATGAATGAGATTAAACGCAGACAGAAGTTTAGACCATTCGCTCCAATGATTTTAGAAGAAGATGTACACGAATACTTTGAAATGCCTGAGAATGTATCACAGTCTCCATACATGCAATTTGTCGCAAAATGTAAGTTCCCATCAGAGTTTCCAGCAATTGTCCACGTAGATGGCACTAGTAGAGTGCAAACAGTCAATCAACTGCAACATCCAGATTTATATGTGTTATTGTCCAGTTTCAAAGAAGAGACTGGCTGCCCAATGCTAGTTAACACCTCACTAAATATAAAAGGAAAACCAATAGTAAATGACGAGAAGGATGCTATTGAATTTTCTCAATATTATGGTGTAAAAGTCTTTACATCTGACTAAAAACATGCTATAATATATACAATATTACTGCAAATTTAACAAGGCTGGCATAAATGGCATATGATGGATATTATCTAACCTATAAGTCTGATATAGAAACACAAGAACGATTTGAAAAAGTACAGGAAAAGTATCCTAGTTTTCGTATGGTTAAGATTAACCTCGAAGACTGGAGTGACCCTAAGTTAGAACAAGCAATATCAAAAATTGCATCTATTTCTAATACGAAACATTTTTGGATTGTTGATGCTGATGTAAAAGTTCCAGATGACTTTAACTTTGATTATGAAACTGATGACTTTGATAAAAATATCACTCACCTATGGAACTGTAAAGACCGAAATGTTTTTAGAAGTATAGTTGGTGTTAAACTGTTCAAAACAATAGATGTAAAAAACAAAGAAAAGGGTTTTGTAAGTGATGCATATTATTTAACAGGTGAACACAAAATACATGAAGATAAAGTTCCTGTGTATGACCCAACAAAATCATACTATGAGATATTTTTGTGGAATAAGAGTTATGGTAAAAAAGAAGCAGAAAAACTAAAAGAAAAGTATGGTAAACGTATCACTGAAGTAACAGGTGAAACAAGTGTAGAAGTACATGAAAAATGTAGAGAGATTACTAAAACTGATTACTACTATCTAGTAATGCCAAACACAACTATCTACGAAGACTTCAAGTTTGATTATTCCCTTGCTATGAATTTACAATCCACGGCTCAGAAAATTGTACTCTGGCAAAAAGAGAATCCCGAAACTAAACTAGGTAGAGAATATCATGGAGTAGGATTATTTCCTACTAAAGGAAAGTTGTTTTCTCAAAAAGAATATGACATATTTAATTTTAGAAAAAATGCAATCTATGAAAAAGAACCTGCTTCTTCAGATTTAGAATTTGAAGTAAAAGTAACAAACGATTTGCATACATTCGACCATGAATGTGATTCTGATATGTATTGGTTAGTACACGAGGATGTAGAAGACTTTACTACAAATGGATTCTATCCAATGAGTTATGACCGAGATTATATTCATAACTTTGATGTAAAACTTTCTAGTGGAAAAGTTATTAGAAATGGTGTAAGATTAGTACCAAGCAATGATGCTACGAAAGAAAAGATGAAAGATGTACATCAGGTTTGTGGTTCAATTCCAGAGATAGAAAAGATAAGTGCTAGAACAGTTGAAGAGGCAATTTCTAAGGCAAGTGGTAAAAACTTTTGGATGATTAATCCAGATTTAGAAGAGACCTCATCAATCACTAAAGATTTCTATCCAGATTTATATGAAACTGGACCCACACATATGTGGAAGTTTTCTGGACGTGATGGCGAAAAAGACTTAGGTTATGGTGGTGTAGTATTAAGTAATTTAGATTATCATAAAGATAATATTATATTCCATGATGAATTTGTATCTCGTATACCCGAAAAGTCTAACATCAAAAAGTATTATACCCGAGACACATATACTGCTTATAAAAGAGCAAGTAGAGAAACATTCTATTGGGCAATTGATACAGTGGTTCAACTTGTAGATACATTTGACTTTGATTTCTATCCAGACATATTTTCAATTAATAATGTGTTCGCTTTCAAATCTGAAGGCGGAGAAGAATCTGGTGTATATCTAGTTAATCGTCCGCACCTTGCATCATTTAATCCATCTGAAGAGGACTTCTCTTTCGATAGATTTAAGAATATTGTCAGAGTGGATGAAGTTGCATCTAGGGTAATCGCACATCCGGTATTCTATTTCGATGAAGGTATGTATAAGAGCAATACAGAAAAGTATATAAAAGATAAAACAGTAACGGTGTTATCGGGTTCATTAGAAGATACATACCAAGAGGCCGCAAGGCTAACAGATACTGGATATTTCTGGGCGATTGACAATGACGTAGATGTGTTAACAGACTTCGATAGGTCATTATATATTGATAGACATCATAAGTCTCACTTTCATATATGGCCCAAGATAAATCCTGGCACTGGATTTATTCATCAGTATGGTGGATTAAAACTAATTCCAGCAGAAGCAATCAAGTCTATTAAACCAGACTCTGACAAAATAAGAAAGATGAAGTTTAAGAATAAGAAACCAATCAAGTCAGAGACAATCAAAACACGAGACATTCCCTACGATGTTATTATGCTAAGTTATAGAGAACCAGAAGCAGATGCAAACTATGCCAAGTTGCTAGAGAAGGTTCCTAATGCTAAGAGAGTTCATGGTGTGAAAGGTATCTTTAATGCTCACCAAAGAGCATCAGAGATAGCAGACACTAGAATGTTTTATGTAATTGATGCTGATGCAATTCTATTAGATGATTTTGAATTTGAATATTTTCCAACAGTTTGGGACGAAGACACAGTTCATGTATGGAAATCTAGGAATCCAATCAACGGACTAGTTTATGGTTTCGGTGGACTGAAACTATTTCCAACCCAGTTATTGCGTGATGCAAAAGAATGGCGAATTGACTTTACTACTTCTATTTCTGAGAAATTTAAACCTATGCCATCTGAAGCAAACTATACAGCATTTAATACTAACCCATATGACACTTGGAAGTCAGCGTTTAGAGAGTGTACAAAGTTGTCATCAAGTGTTATTCATAGGTCTAAACAAGGTGAAACTGATGAGCGTTTAGAAATATGGTGTACTGTAAATAATGATGCAGAGTTCGGAGAATACGCAATAGCGGGTGCTAATGCAGGAAGAGAATACGGAACAAAACATGCCGGCGATGATGATGCATTAAGTAAGATTAATGATTACGATTGGTTAAAAGACATGTTTGAGGACAATACAAATGAAAAAAAGTAAACTGAAAGACATAGATATAGAGATATCTGAAGCAAAAGTAAAAGAAATACCCTCTTCAGATGCCAAGTTAATGGAAGTTCTAGGAGCCATAGATTGGAAGTTATGGGAAATACTTCAGATTATGCAGTCTTGGGATAAAGAACAAGAGTTAGATGAGGACGTAAATGGCAAGTAAGCAGAGATTGTCTATAAGAGATAAAAGGAGACAACGGCAATCTAAAGGTCCAATAACTTCTAATGATGAGTTATACGAAACAATGGGTGGGGCAATCTTCAAAGAAAAGGCATCACCAAAGAAAGTATTAGACACAAAGATAGAATACGTTAAGAGAAAACGAGGCAAAGCAATAGTCCAGGCAGACTACGACTATATGATAATGGCAGATAGATTTTCAGAAACTAACGTAGCACAGCAACTTGGAAATTATAGACAAGGAATGGAATTTCTTGCTCATTGTACTTTGGCATCTGCTGAACACGACAAAATAATAGACAGATTAAAAGATTTAATTTACAGTTATCCTAATACAGATATTAGTTCTTTCGTTAATAAGCACCATGCAATGCTTTATTCTTGGATGATTCAAAATATAATTCGTGTTTATGGACAGAAGTATCTAGGCACAGTATACGTACTAGGTGGTGGTATTGGTTTATTGCCTGCAATGTTATTAGATACTCCACTAAGAATAGAAAATATAAGAAATATAGATATCAATGGCACATGTAAGTTTCTTGCTGATGAAATGATGAAAAAAGAAGTCCTAGATAATTGGAAGTTCAAGGCTTCATCGCAAGATTTGTTTAAGATAAACTATGAGTTAAATAGATTAGAGATATTATTACCAGACAATTCTATTTCAGAAGGATTTAATGAAGTTCCTGGTCTATTAATAAATACTAATCTAAGTCACTTAGAGAATATGGAAACTGATTGGTATAAAAAGATGATACCCACACAAAGAAAGTTAATTCTCGTAGGAGAAACAGGTGATGTAGCCCATCCTTATAAAACTCAAAAAGAATTCAATGCGGCATATCCAATGTCATTTGAACTATACAACGGGTTATTAAAAGTCGAAGACAAACAATATTTTATGAAGATAGGAATGAAATAGAATGCAATCGCATGAGATAGTAGATAGATTAACAATATTATATGGTAACAAATATCCAGTTATCAATAGCCTTGAACGTGTGGCAAACACTGAAGTTCTAAGCGATATATTTGTTTTATCATCATATCTCTTGGGTAAAAAACATAGAGAAACAGTTAGTGCTTTAAAAAATCTAATATATGAACGCAAACCTGAAGACAATATATTTGTGTTGTTTAAAGTTATCGAACCTATTGCAGATGACAATGAGGCATTACATGCATTACGAAATGTAGTTAATGGCTCTAATTTCGTAAATCTACAAACAGAACTATTATTCAAGTTAATAACTAATTTAGATAATAGAAATGAAGAAATCATAAGTGCTATAAAGAATTTGGTATCAAGCAGTTTAGAACCAGATATGTTTCTACTATTCAAAGTGTTACAAGCAATAGATACTGAAAACGAATGGATTAAAACACTAAAGAGTGTGACAATATATAAAACTAATATACTGAAGTTAGCACACAAATTGACTGAAGAAAAGTATACTCTTCCAATAAATATGGGAAAGATGATAAAGAGATTCGAAGGTCAAGCACTTACTGATGCATTTAGTAGAGGACAACTTAGAAGTAAACTATGGGTAAGTGATACAGTTAATGACCTAGGTATTGATTTAGGTGATATGGTTTATGTATGTGCTGGATGGTATGGAGTATTACCATCGATACTGTTTGAGAGAAATAAAGTAGAAAATATATTAAGTTTTGATTCAGATGCTACAACTGACAATCCTGCCGATACATTAAACAAAGAAAAGACAATTGATGGATTAAAATTTAAGGCAGTAGTTAAAGATATCCACGAATTGAAATATAAAACTGAATCATTCGATGTGAACCACTATCAATACTCAGATGTGACTGAATTTAACATAACAAAACAATCAATGCCTGTTAAGATGAATGCTACTTGTGTAATCAATACAAGTTGTGAACACATAGAAAACTTTGATAAGTGGTGGGCTGGTATTCCAGATGGCATGCTAGTAATAATGCAGAACAACGATTTTGATGATGATGAAGCACATCAACACGCAGAAGATACTGTAACAAGTTTAGAAGAATTCTCTAAGAGATTAAATTTGTCTGAAAACTATTACGAAGGTACACTAGCACTAGAAGAATATAATCGTTATATGGTCATAGGTAGAAAATAATGAATCTATACAACTATGAAGATATTAAAGCAGTTCACTTAGAGATTACAGAGAAGTGCCAAGCAAGATGTCCTATGTGTGATAGGAATCAAAACGGTGGTGCAGATAATCCTAATCTTGGTCTACATGAGTTGACAGTATCAGATGTTCAAAAGATATTACCACCAGAGTTTGTCAAGCAACTTGATAGACTTTACATGTGTGGTAACTTTGGCGACCCAATCATTGCGAGTGATACGCTAGAGGTGTTTCAGTATTTAAGAGAACAAAATAGCACAATGACACTTGGTATGAACACAAATGCGGGTGCTAAAAAGCCAGATTGGTGGCGTGAACTTGCAAACTCTCTAGGCAAAAATCACTATGTTAAGTTTTCATTTGATGGACTAGGAGATACAAATCATATGTATCGCCAAGGTGTAAACTGGGATATCGCTTGGGAAAATGCAATGGCATTCATTGAAGCAGGTGGTAGAGCCCATTGGGATTATCTAATATTTGCACACAATGAACATCAAGTAGAAGAAGCAGAAGCACTATCAAAAGAAATGGGCTTTGAAAAGTTCATAGCAAAGAAAACTGGTAGATTTTTCTCTACAATGAAACAACAAACTAAAGAAGAACATCAAGCATTTGACCATAAAGGCGCTCAAAAGCAACTTCTACAAAAGCCAAAAGAAGTTAAGTATCAAAATAATGCAATGAAAGATATTATCAAGTTAGAAGAAAAGCACGGCTCATTAGAAAAGTATTATGATAATGTAAAGATAAAATGTAAAGTCGCAGAAGAAAAGAGTATGTATCTCAGTGCAGAAGGATTGATACTTCCTTGTTGTTGGGTTGCTGGAAGCATGTATAAGTTTTGGCAAAAACCCGGTGAGAACCAGGTATGGGAACTACTACAAGAATCGGGCGGTAAGGATGTTTTTGATGCCAAGAAGCACGGAATAAAATCAGTTTTGGGTAATGAATATTTTTCTGGTAGATTAGTAGATGGTTGGAATAAACCAAATACTCATTTAGGAAAACCAATCGTATGTGCCCAAAAGTGTGGCGAAGAATTTGACGCATTCAAAGCCCAATTTGATGATAGATAAATACAGTAATAATCAAAGTTAGGAACTAAAACGACAAATGACACTATTCAAAAAAATCTATACACTTCCGTATAGATACTGGAAATACTTAATGACATGGCAAATGCATAGAGACACAATCAAACACCTCAACAGACTTTCAAACAGAGACCTAAGAGATATCGGGCTAACACGAGGCGATATTAACAATTTAGTCTGGATGAAGAAAGACTTTGAAGAACAAGGCAAAGATGACTAACAAAAACACTGAAGAATGGCGTAAAAGAACCAACGCACCAACAGACACATTTTGTCTGTTGCCATGGATACATTTGAGTACACGTCCAAATGGACATATGCGAGTATGTTGTACTGCCAACGCATCAAGCGTGGGAGCAACAAACGACAAAGAGCATGGTGGCGAGGTAGGAGTTCTTAAACAAGCAGATGGCAAACCAGCCAATCTAAATGTTACTGACTTGATGAGTAGTTGGAATAACGACTACATGAAGAATGTCAGAAAGCAAATGCTTAATGGTGAAAAACCAGCGTCATGTCTGAAATGTTATGCAGAAGAAGATGCAGGTCATATGTCTAAACGATACTGGGAAACAGAATATTGGGCAAGACGAGTAGACTTAAAAGAGATACTCGAAGAAACTTCAGTAGAGGGTGAAATACCACCAAAGATTCGTTACTTAGATTTACGACTAGGTAGTAAGTGTAATCTGAAATGTATTATGTGTTCACCGCATGATAGTTCATTGTGGGTTCCTGATTGGATTAAACTTCATCCAAGTATTGAAAATGAATCACTAAAAGAAACTATGCAATGGGGAAGTAAAGGCCAAATAGATGGCGCATCATACA
>Ga0102815_10002774_pt1 | contig 10594 bp, 9 predicted proteins | sample ColrivemetaGS759_FD_79113 | JGI IMG/M metagenome (GOLD analysis project Ga0102815, IMG submission 79113) | Estuarine microbial communities from the Columbia River estuary - Ebb tide ETM metaG S.759 | ecosystem: Environmental > Aquatic > Marine > Intertidal zone > Estuary | place: USA: Columbia...
CCGGCGTTATCGACATGCCCGCGCGCGGCGTCCAGCACAAAGGCATCGTCGATATACATCGACACGACGCGCCCGACGACCAAGGTCTGATGCGGCCCGGTGACGATGCTGGAGTGCATGGTGCATTCCAACGCGACGGGGCTTTTTTGAATGCGCGGTGGTGTCACGAGGGTAGACGAGGCAGTGGTCAACCCGGCAAGCCCCAGCTCATTCGTGCCAGCGGGGGCATCAACGGCGGTGATATTCATCGCCTCGGCCAGCCCCTCGGGGACCAGATTCACCACGAATTCACCCGTCGCCATGATGTTGCGCGCGGTGTCTTTGAACCCGCGTTCCGGATCGGCCAACAGGCCCAGAACCACGGTCGGCGGGGCCGAGCCAACCACGTTGAAAAAGCTGTAAGGCGCGGCGTTGACCAGCCCTCCGGCGTCGCAGGTCGTGACCCACGCAATTGGCCGGGGCGTGACGGTCGCGGTCAGCAGCTTATACCCGGTCGCCGTGTCGAGCGTGGCAAAGTCGAACTGCATTACCGGGCGGTCTTTGGCGTATTGTTCACAACCGGATGACGGATGCTGCCAATCCCTTCGACATGCGCCTCGACGACATCACCCGGCCACATCCACTCCTGCGGATCGCGGCCCGCGCCGACCCCTTCGGGCGTGCCGGTTGCGATGATATCACCCGGTTCCAGCGTGATGCCTTTGCTGAGATCAGCCACCAATTCATCGACCTTGAACAGCATCTTTGCCGTGTTCGAGCGTTGCTTTTCGACGCCATTCACGGTCAGCCATAGGTCGAGCGCTTGTGGGTCGGTGATCTCGTCGGCGGTGACGATACAAGGGCCAAACGGCGCGAAACTGTCCATCCCTTTCGAGAAAATCCACTGACCCGCGCGGCGATTATCGCGGGCCGAGACGTCGATCATCACCGAATAACCAAACACATGGCGCAGCGCGTCCACCCGCGACACCCGGGTCGCGCGAGTGCCGATGATCGCGGCCAGCTCAACCTCCCAATCCAATTGTTGGGTCATGCTGGAATCGTGCAGGATCGGGTCATTCGGCCCGATCACCGCAGTCGGCGGCTTAGAGAAAACCACGGGCTCTTTGGGCAAATCGACGTTGGTATCCAGCGATTTCGCGCTCTCCATCACATGGGCGGTATAGTTCAGCCCGATGCCAAAGATATTTTTGCGCGGGCGCGGGATCGGGGCCAGCAGCGTGACATTTTCAAAGGCGGTCGCCGTGCCCGCGGGCGGCGTATCGCCTACCTGCGCCAGCAAAGCCCGCAGCGCCGCCAAACCCGGGCGGCCCATGTCGATCAGCCCCAGCATGGAATCCGGTAGTTTCTGGCCCTGCGATGCCGCCAGCGACGCCACATCAATCACCAAATCCCCTTGCCAAACACCAAGCCGCGCAGCCGCTTCGACGCCGTTACGATAGGTAACCAGTTTCATATTCTGTCCTTCAAACTACAGGCTGGTGGCCGCCATTGTCGCCAAATGCTTCCTCGCGATACAGACCCATTGCCCGCATTACAGGCAGGTCATTCAGGCAAAACAAGCAGGCATCCTCGGTCGCCGAGGCGTTTTGATGTTCGTGCCAAGCCCAAGATGGCACGCAAAAGATGTCATGTTCCGACCATTCAAACCGCTGACCATTGATGATCGTCACGCCAGACCCTTTGGCGCAGTGATAGAGATAGCTGCCGGTGTGGCGATGGGCCTTGGTTTTCTCGCCGGGGCGCAGCAGTTGCATCGAGGCCCCCAGCGTTTTCATGACCGGGCCGTTGGTGACGGGGTTCACATAGTCCATGAGGATGCCGTCAAAGGGCGACCCGTCGCTGCAACTGGCCAGCTTGACCAGCGCGTCATAGGTCGGTTCCCACTCGTATTTGAACATCGGGCTGTAACCCTTGGTCCAATTGCCACCACCCGGCGTCAGACCCGGATTGCCCCATGTCTTGGTCATGTCATCAACCGGATAGGTTACCGCTTGGCTGAGGTCTGGATGCACCTCATAGAAATTCGCCTCCATCGCGTTGACGAAGGGAATATCAAGGCCATCCTGCCAAATACACGGCGTTCCATCCGAGGACACCGCGTGTTCGTGCCATGTCCCGTTCGGCGTCAGCACGAAATCATTGTGGCCCAGCGTCATTTTGTGGCCATCGACGACCGTATAGGCACCCTGCCCCTCCATGATGAAGCGGATCGCGCTGGCGGAATGCCGGTGGGCCGAGGCCATCTCGCCGGGGTGCATCACTTGAAGGCCCGCATAGATCCAACCGACCGCCGCCGAGACATCCGTGCGACCCGGATTGTTCAGATAAATCACCCGCCGCCCGGCTTTTTCCGGTGTCACCAGATCAACGGAGCGCAGCACATGCGCGCGCAGATCGCGATACCGCCACAGCATCGGCTTCGAGGCGCTGACGGGCTCCCAAGGTTCGATTTTGTTGGCGACAGTCCACAAAGCGCCCGCGTCGAATTTTTCCAACTCGTTGTAATAGGCTAATAATTCCGGCGTATCTTCGACATTGGCGCGCCCGGCAACATCTTCGCGGTGGCTCTCGTGCTTTGCTGACATGATCCTACTTTCCGCTTGATTTCGCGGCAAGGTAGCAACCCAATAAACGGAAAGGAAGAATATTTTCGAAAATATTTTCGCTTGTCGCTGACGCTCTCATCAAATGCGCCGCTGTCGCCCAAAAATGCTGCACTGGTCTTTGGCGGCCCTGCAATTTTCGAAAATTTCATTGACACAGCGGCGAGAATCAGAATTCTTTACTCTCAGGTTAAGATTTTTCGCGCCAACCCTTTGGCGAGATCCAAACACAAAAACAGACCTAACCAACGAGGAGTTCGCAATGAAGAAGACCCTGACCCTTGCCGCTGCGGCCATTTTGACCGCAAGCGTCGCTGCGGCGGAATACCCGGAACAAGCGGTGACATTCATCGTTCCGTGGCCTCCCGGTGATCTGGAAGATGTGCTGACGCGCATGATTGCCAACGAATTCCAAGCGGAATACGGCGTGCCCGCCGCGGTGCTGAACCGTCCCGGCGGCGGTGGTGGCCCGTTCCCCGGCGCAATCGACGTCGCAATGGCCCCGGCTGACGGCTATACCGTCGGATCCTTCGTGCTGGACGTGCCGTTGATCGGCCACGAGATCGGCATTCCCGAACTCAGCCCACCTGTGTTCGAGCCCATCGGCATTTTCTTGAACTACCCGTTCGTGATCGCCGCGCTGAACACAGCCCCTTATGCGTCGATGCAAGAACTCTCGGCCTATGCCCAAGACAACGAAGTCTCGCTGGGCCATTTCGGTATGGTTGCCTCGCCCACCCAAGTCAGCTTTGCGCTGGCCTCTGAGATGGGTTTCGCTTGGGGTGCGGACGCGGCGTTTGACGCGCTGGACTGCAACACTTTGGCCTCGGGCGACGCGGATGTCATCAACACCACGCTGCAACTGGTCCTGCCCTGCATCGACGACCTGAACATTCTGGCGTCAATCACCGACAACCGCATCCCGCTGACGCCCGACGTGCCGACGGTTGGCGAATTGGCACCGGATCTTGCGCTGTCCACCTGGAACGGCTTGTTCGTTCACCGCGACACCCCGGCAGAGGTGCGCGCCCAAATCGCCGCTGTTGCCGAGCGTGTTGTTTTGGGTGAAGCCGCCCAGCGCGTCGCCACCGAAACCGGCGCCGAGGTTTTCTGGCTGAACGCCGAGGATTCGTCGGCTCGGATCGCGCGCGACATGGTCACGCTGGGCCGCATCAGCGCGATGATCGAGTAATGTGATTTCCGTGCGGCGGTGGGATTTTCCTATCGCCGCACGGGTTTGATGCGATTGGCGACGGCATCAAGCTTCGCGGACTGACTGCGCCATATTCTTCTGTAACTTGCGAATTCAGCCGTTCAACGGGCTGGCTGGTCTGCGCAGGTTTAAATTACTTTACTATATAGTAAAGCTTTGTGATTCTAATCCCTGAAGGGAGGATGCTATGCTTCAAGAACGTATCGAAGCAAAATGGCTGGCGGCGTTTCGCCGGGTCTTTACCCTGAACGGGATCACAGCGGGCACGACTGTTGCGCTGATCTCGGAGACCCAATCGCGCCCGGTTCTGGTGCACCTGTCCGAACTGGCGCTGGGGGATCTGGGGGCGGAATTCTGCATGATCCAAATGCCCACCCCGCCGCAATCCGCACCGGTTCCTGTCAAGTCCACCGGCACCAGCTGGGCGATCCAAGGCAACCGCGCGGTGATTGAGGCGTTGAAACTGTGCGAGGTGATCGTCGATTGCACCGTCGAGGGGCTGATCCACGCGCCAGAGTGGCCCGAGATCGAAGAGGCGGGGCGCACGCGACTGCTGGTCGTCACCAACGAACACCCCGAAATTCTGGAACGCACCGAACCCAAGGCCGAGCATGGGCCAAAGCTGGAACTCGGCATTCAAATGCTGCGCGACGCCTCGGAAATGCGCGTCACCTCGCCGCTGGGCACCGATCTGACGGTTGACCTGCGCGATGCGCCCTGTGGCGGCACGGCTGGGTTTGGCACGACGCCGGGTGTTGTGGCGCATTGGCCGGGCGGGTTGTGTCTGGCGTTTCCCGGCAAGGACGCGGTGAATGGGCGCATTGTGATGGGCGTCGGCGATATGAACCTGACGTTCAAATCGACCCTGACCAGCATCATTGATTTCACCATCGAGAACGACTTTGTCACCGAGATCAAAGGCGAGGGCCTCGATGCGTTGCACCTGCGCGAGTACATGGCCGCCTGGAACGACCGCAATGCTTACGGCATGAGCCATGTCGGCTGGGGCATGAACCCCGGCGCGCAATGGGTCAGCGCTGCGATGTATGACAAACGCGACATGCAGGGCGTGGAGTTCCGTGCGCTGGCCGGGTCGTTTCTGTGGTCCACGGGCGCGAACCAATACGCCGGGCGCTATACGCTGGGCCATTTCGACTTGCCGATGCGCAACTGCACAATCGCTTTGGATGGCCATGTGGTTGTCAAAGGCGGCGTGCTTCAGGGCGATTTGGCCCTTTGATCCCCATTTCACAGTGAGACTGACATGAGCGATATTGCCGACTATTATGACCTGAGCCGCCTGCGCCCCGAAGTGATCAAAGTGCTGCGCCGGGTGAATGAACTGGGTGTTGAGAAATTCGCGCCGCGCGCCAAGGCAATCGACGACGATGCCTCGTTCCCGGTTGAGAATTACAAAGACCTCGCGGATGAGGGGTTTCTGGGCCTGTGCATTCCTGAGGAATACGGCGGGCTGGGCTTTTCGATGTGGGAATACGCCATGGTCGGGGCCGAGATCGGCAAATATTGCGGGGCGACGGCGCTGACCTTCAACATGCACAATTCCAGCATGGCGTGGTCGCGGTTCGCCTATGACATGCCGAACCTGACGCCCGAGGAAAAGGCCGCCTTTGCGCCCTTGCGCGAACGGCAATTCAAGCGCGCAATCGCCGAACGGGCGATCTTTTCGCAGCCGATTTCCGAGGGCGGGCAGAACTGGACCTCGAAGCCCAACCAGACGCAATGTCGCAAGGTTGACGGCGGCTGGCTGATCAACGGGTTCAAGAAATTCGCGAGCCTCGCGGGGTATTGCGACTATTACACCATCGTCTGCACCGAGACATTCGAGGGTATGGAACCGCGCCACGAGGACACCATGCTGTTCGTTGTCCACAAAGACGCGCCCGGCCTGTCGGTCAAGGGCGATTGGGACCCGCTGGGGATGCGTGGCACCAATAGCCGCGATCTGATCCTCAAGGACGTGTTCGTGGCCGAAGACGACATGCTGATGCCGCGCGGGATCTTCAATAAGACCCTGTCGAATTGGCCGCATATGATGATCACTCTGTCACCGACCTATATGGGCGTGGCGCAGGGGGCTTATGATTTCACGGTGGAATACCTTCAGGGCAAAACCCCCGGCCAGCCGCCGATTGACCGGCGCATGTTTGCCACGAAACGCATCGCGGTCAGCAAGATGTATGCCCGTCTGGCCAGCACTCGCGCACTCTGGTGGCAGGCGTTTAGTGAGGCCAAGCCGTTCCCCTCGAAAGCCGAAGTCATGCGCATGTATGCCGCGCAATACAACGTCATGGAAGCCGCGCAAGAACTGGCCGCGCTGGCGATCCGCACCTGTGGCGGGCAGTCGATGCTGAAATCCTTGCCCTTGGAACGCATGTATCGTGACAGCCGTTGCGGCGCGTTGATGTTGCCCTATACCTCTGAAATCATGGAGGATTATATCGGCGTGCTGGCGCTCTACGAGATGGACGAGCTAGAGACAGCCCCCGGCGATATGGATGGCGCGCGCACCTCGCTGTGGCGGGGCGACGCGGGCAGCATCAAGTCGATCCGGTAATCAGATGGCCCGCGCGAGTGCTCATGTGATTGGCCATTCCTCTGCCAGCCCAGACGCTGTTTGGGCTGTGGTGCGGGCGTTCTGCGGGCTGTGGCATCCGGCGATGAAGGAATGCCGCGCCGAGACCGACGCGCAGGGGGCATTGGTTCGGGCCTTCACGGTTCATGGTGAGGACACCGAGTATCGCGAACGGCTGACCTGGTTCTCTGACAGCGACCGGTCGCTGGGCTATACCCATGTGCAGGGGATTAACGGCGTCGATGTCTATGATGCCCGCATCACCGTGGCCGAGGCCGAGGGCGGCGGCAGCGCGATCACTTGGACGGCGCGGATTTCGGCACCATCGCCGCGTGCCGATGAGATCGCCAAGGGGACCGAGGCCATATTTCAAGCGGGGCTGAAGGCTTTGGAAACCGTCGCCGATGCGCCCGTTTTGAGGCCCTTGGCTGAGATCGATACGCCGCTGGAAACGCTGGTGATCGACGATCTGCCCCGGCTTGCGGTGACTGTTACGCCTGCCAAGCCCGGCCCTTTGGTGCTGTTCCTGCATGGGATCGGCGGGGCCAAGGAAAACTGGGACCGACAATTGCGCGCCGCTGGGCAGGTGACTCGTGCCGCCGCCTTGGATTTGCGCGGCTATGGCGGCAGTTCTCTGGGGCTGCAACAAACCGGCGTTGACGATTATTGCGAGGATATCTTGCGGGTGCGTGAGGTTCTGGGCGCGGATAAGTTGGTCCTCGTGGGCCTGTCCTATGGCTCTTGGATCGCGACCTCGTTCGCCATGCGGCACCCGGATATGCTGGCCGGGCTGGTGGTTTCGGGCGGGTGCACCGGCATGTCCGAGGCCGGGCCTGAAGAGCGCGAAGCCTTTCGTATCAGTCGTGAAGTGCCGTTGAATGAGGGGCAAGTGCCCGCCGATTTCGCGCCTGCCGTGGTCAAAGTGCTGATGGGACCAGACGCCAATGAGGACACCCGCGCGGCGCTTATGGCCTCGATGGAGGCGATCCCAGCCAGCACCTATCGCGACGCGATGCGGTGCTTTTGCAATCCGCTGGAACGGTTCGATTTCGCGCGCCTGACGATGCCCGTTTTGCTGATGACCGGCGAACATGACCGCCTCGCCCCACCCGATGAAATTCGCGGTGTCGCAGGGCGCATTCTTGATCAAGCCGCCCACCCCGATGTTCGGTTCGAGATGATCAAAGGCGCGGGCCATGTTTGCAATGTCGAGCAGCCTGAGCTTTATAATGCACCGTTGCTGGATTTCCTGACAAAGGTGGTCGCGTGACCCAATTGACGCGCCGCGAGCATAACCGGATCACCCGAGAAAACCGCATTCTGGATGCGGCGCTGAAGGTGTTTTCGAACACCGGGTACACCGCCGCAACCATGGACGAGATCGCCACGGAATCGGGCCTGTCGAAGCCGACGCTCTATTCCTATTTCGCCTCAAAACAGGTGCTGTTTTCCGCGATGATGTTGCGCGCGCGCGGGCCGATGATGACCCAATTCGACGCGGGCGGCGCCAAAGGTATGGTGCCTGTTTTGCATCAATTCGCATGGAACTACGCGCGCACGGTCCTGAGCCCCGAGTTTCTGTCGCTGGCGCGTTTGATCATCGGCGAGGTGCAACGGTTTCCAGAAATCGGCCGCGCCTATCAATCGGCGGGACCGGATATGTTGCTGCAAGACATCATGGCCTATCTGGAAAGCCAGCGCGCTGCCGGGCGACTTGCGTTTGACGACGCGGAACTGGCCGCGCAGGATTTGTGGGGGCTGATCCTGTCGGCGCCGCGCAACAAAGCGCTGCACGAACCCGACGTGACCATCACCGAGGCCGCGTTGAAGCGCTCCATCGACAACGGGCTGCGGGTGTTCCTGCGGGCCTATTCCACCAATCCCGCCAGCGATCTGGCGCAGCTTGAAACACTCGATCACGCAGAGCATGAGGCACAATCGCTATGACACTGGATGAGTTTCTGAACGACCAAAACAGCCGCTTTGCCACCGTGGCGCTGACCGATACAAACGGATTGCTCCGCGGGCAGATGGTGTCGAAATCCAGCCTCAGAGGCATCTTGGCGAATGGCATGGGCATGGCGCCGGCGCAACTGGCGCTGGACCCGACCGATGAGATGCTAGAACTGCCCGGCGTCACCGATGAGGCCGCCGATTTCCACGATGACCCGCTGGCTGTTGACCCCAGCACCGCGCGTCAGATTCCATGGGCCAAACCGGGGCACGATCTGCTGCTGCTGACCAACTACACAGGCGCGACCGCAAAGCTCTGCCCCCGGTCCATTTTGACCAGCGTTCTGGCCCGCGCAGCTGAGGCGGGCTTGCATCCGAAATACGGGATGGAGCTGGAATACACGCTGTTTGATGAGACCTCTGAGAGCGCGCGCGCCAAGGGTTACCGCGATCTGAAAACCGCGACGATGCACGCCAGTCACGATCTGGTTCTGTATCAAACCGTGCAATCCGAATGGTATGAGGCACTGGCCGATATGTGCGGTCCGCTGCGCATTGATCTGGCAAAGATGCACGAAGAAATCGGCGGCGGCTTTATGGAGGCCTGTATCGGCGCGGGCGAAGGGCTCGAGCCTGCCGACCAGATGGTCGTACTGAAGAATTTCGTGCGTGCGCTGGCCATGCGGCAAGGGCGTTCGGTCACGTTTATGCCGCGCTGGAGCGAAACTGCAGACAGCCAGTCGATCCATCTGCATATCTCGATGCTGGACAAGGCGGGTGCGCCGATCTTCTATGAGGACGGCGCCAAAAACGGCATCGGCGAGACCTTCCGCCATTTCCTAGGGGGTTTGCAGGCCTATATCGGCGACCTCAGCCTGTTGTTCATGCCGACGGTCAATAGCTATCGCCGCTTTGCGCCCGGCACCTTCGCGCCGCCGGGCCTGACATGGGGCTATGAGAACCGCACGACGTGTTTTCGTGTGGTCGGCCATGATCCGAAAAGCCTGCGGGTTGAAAATCGGTTGCCGGGGGCGGATACGAACCCCTATCTGACCGTCGCCGCGACACTCGCGGCGGGTGTTGCGGGGATCATCAACAAAATCGAGCCGCAGGCTGAGGTCATTGGCAACGGTCACGGTGCGGATGGCCCCGATTTCGCCCGCTCCATGCCCGAGGCTATCGAGCGTTTAACGGGGTCTGAGTTCGCGCGCGATTGGCTTGGCGACAGTTTTGTTGACGGGTTCGCGGCCACGCGCCAATCACAGCTCAATCAGTTCGCGGCCAAGGTGCCGGATGTCGAGCTGCAACGCTTTTTCGATCTGGGGTAAACCATGGAACCGGACATTCTGCGCCAGCATTTCATCGAGGGTATGTCGCGGGCTTCGACCTTCGTTTCGGTTGTCACCACGGATGGCGACGGCGGACGTCATGGCGTGACTGTCAGTTCCATGACCTCTTTGTCAGCGGATGGCCCCGCGCCGTCCTTGTTGATTTGCGTGCATCATCAGTCAAACACCGCGACTGCCATTCTGCGCAACCGTGCGTTTTGCGCCAATCTGCTGGCCGATGATCAACAGCAACTGTCCGATATCTTCTCTGGCCGCCACAAACCCGCCTCGGGTGATCGGTTTGACGCCGTTGACTGGACGCCCGGCGCGGCGGGGCAACCCGTGCTCGCGCGTGCCTCGGCGGTGTTTGAATGCGCGCTGAAAACCGCGCTGTTATGGGAGACACATTACATCATAGTCGGCGCGGTGACCGCCGTTGATGTCAGCGACCGCCCCGATGCGCTGTTGTATGGGCAACGCGCCTATCGCCGGGCGATCAAGCTGTAGGGTTCTGCCAAATCACACCCGCCTGAGGGATCATCTGCCCCTCGAACTGTGCAGGCGTCGGCCCGTGGTTGAACACAAAGCGCCCCAGCCCCGCCTGCCGTTGCCGGATACCTTCGGGCATGTGTTGATAGGGCATGTTTTGGGCGCTCAAAGCATCGGTCAGAATGCGCTCTAGCAGGATCTCGTCTGGCATACCGCCGAGGTAACAAACCCCGCCTTGCTGCACCATGACGGGATTGCCCTGATCGGTCTGGTAAACGGGCAAAGCAGAGCCGCTGAGGATTTCATTCCAACGACTGACATGCCCCCCGCCGATAACCGGGATCGGCATATCTGGACGTGGGGTATCCACACGTGCAACGCAGATGTCCAAACCGGGTATACTGGGTGGTAA
>Ga0102815_10002785_pt1 | contig 10561 bp, 10 predicted proteins | sample ColrivemetaGS759_FD_79113 | JGI IMG/M metagenome (GOLD analysis project Ga0102815, IMG submission 79113) | Estuarine microbial communities from the Columbia River estuary - Ebb tide ETM metaG S.759 | ecosystem: Environmental > Aquatic > Marine > Intertidal zone > Estuary | place: USA: Columbia...
AACACGAGTGAGGCCAGCATCAGAAATGAGATCCCTTTCAGGTTATCGGGCAAACGGTGGAACCAGTTCAAGCTATGCAGCCTATTCAGCGATTAGAAAAGATGGTGAACACCCTGTCTTTGAGGAAGGTGGACATCGAAACAGATGGGTGCCGGGCATTGTCTACAATCCCGGCTGAAATCGCAAAAGACAAACGTCCAATTGGCACACCCCGGGGTCGCCCAATCGCAGCTGCTTGATCGCGATTGGGCGCTGGATTCATCCAAACCCCGTCAATTGGCTGCGATATGAGCCAATCTTCGTCCAATTGGAGGCCCCGGGCATAATCTCTTGATGACTGGCGCAACTCTCGGCCACCGATTAAATTCGCGCTTGCGGCCCTGAGGATTATCCTGACGTGACGAGGAATCCTGCCATTTTTCCTGGCGAAAGTCGTATCTGCGGGGTTGCCGGATTCCCGGGACTGGAACTGCGCGCAGTTCATGCCTACCGCCTGTCGGTTAACCGGGGTTTATCCATACCGCTCATCGGTAATCAGGTTTCCCACCCACCAAACACTGAAAATCTGGGCTATTTACTATTGAAATATAAAAAGGCTTTCCCGTGATCAAATCAGCTAACGGGGACCTTTATAAAAACAAATAAGGTGAAACCAAATGAGAAGAATATCAATAGTCGTAGTGATCGCATTGTTTTACAGCTCGTCCTCATTGGCAGCAGGTGAGGCCCCGGCATCCGATAAATTCCAGCAAACTCCTGCCACCTATCATGTGGACGGATTTGGTGAAGCAACGACAAATGCCTGGGTGAGTTTATATGGGCAGTATAAAAATGAAAATACGACTGTCGAAGGAATAAAGTTAGGAGACAGGCTCGAAAGCAGAGAGAGTGCACTCGGACCGGGTATTGGTTTGGAAGTTGCTCCCATGTTCGGCACATATGGTATTTATCGCACGAGCATTACGAACGATGAATCTACTTACGTCGCCATCGGCATCACTGTGGACGAATTGTTTATGGATGAAGCTGACAGCTTTGAAAGCAGGAACGATAGCGAATTCTCTTACGGATTTGGTGTAAACAATTCTTCATACAATATCGAGTACATGATGTACATGGATGAAGAAAGCTACGGAGTGGCGGCTTTCAGCGTGGGTTTTATCTCAGAATTCTAAGAGTCTACTCACAATTCGGCTGAATCGGACTTTCGGTTATGACCACTCGAATCCGAGTCCTCGCTTTTGCAACACACGACGTCTTTTTGAAAACCCTGATGACATCAATCTAGTCAAAATCCAGAGGCAACATCAGTCCGGGCCGTATTCCGCAACCCTCTTTATTCCGGGTCAAAACGCATTCCCTCACATTAATCTTGATATGTGGATGATTCGTGGAGACACACACTTTCTCACTTACCAAACAGGGACACCTTCTCTCCGCGCGCTCCCCGGGAAGTGTGTTTCCGCGCGGTATTCCGCGTGGCATTGCCATCCCCGTGATATTGCCGTATCCGCGACAAAGTCTAAAAACTATCCCGGAACAACCGGGTTATCCGGATACACCCCGTGATGATCGACATGCAATCAGCCATACACCATGCCTGTTTGGCGGATGTGATGTCGGCCAGTCGATACTCAGCAAAAAGCCCAGACCAATCTGGGCCCAGGGTTAGGGTATGGTTTCAGGAGCACTTGGCTTACTGCACCTGGCTCGATTGCTATCACCTGTCGGGTCTGGCCCGAGCGAATATTGCAAATCAAGATACTCTGTTGGATGATGACCTGAAAAATTGGGCAACTCGCCGAGGCTGTAGAAGAAATGATAATCGAACGTATTGGCAACGACAGTTACCAGTTAGGCGAAAGCCCGATCTGGGATCCGCAACACGGACTGCTCTACTTTGTCGATAGCCTTGCCGGCGCAGTCTTGTGCCACGACCCAAAGAACAACAGCTTCCAGCGCTGGGACGTGAACTGCGATTACCTGGGCTCGCTGGCTCTGCGCGCTGGCGGCGGCGCAATCCTTGTTATGGATAACGGCTTTCACAGTTTCGATTTTGAATCTGGAGCGTCAACTGCCGTCGTCGAACCCGAGGCGGGCCAGGATGAACTCTGCTTCAATGACTGCAAGGTCGATCGCCAGGGTCGCCTCATCGCGGTCAGTATGCACACTGGTTCCAGCGATCCAATCGGCAACATATACCGGCTCGACGCCAACCTCGACTGTACCCGGCTTGATGGTGGAATGATTTGTCCGAATGGTCCTTGCTGGAGTCCCGACGGCCGCACCCTCTACGTGTCGGACTCCTATGGCGACGCGATTTTCGCCTACGATTATGACGTCGAAAGCGGCAATATCGGTAATCGACGAACTTTTTTGTCGACCACCGATTCGGGCGGCTATCCCGACGGAGGTACGGTGGATGCCGAGGGTTACATCTGGAGCGCCCATTTTGAAAGTGGAACCATACGTCGCATCTCTGCGGATGGCGAAATTGACCGGGTGATCGATTTGCCGGTGCAGTGGGTTGCCAGCCTGACCTTTGGTGGCGACGATCACGACATACTCTTCGTCACCACCATCGGCGGCGAATATGATGGAGAACGCGACGGATCACCGCAGGCGGGCGGCTTGTTTGCGATTCGAGGTCTCGGTATCCAGGGATTGGCGGAAAATCGTTTCGCCGGTTAAGACGCCAGTGATCCATGCGGTAAGTTCAGTAATACTCAGAGCACCTGTGTGGCTGAGTGCTTCTGAACTTACCGCATGAAGCACTATGCCTGCACCGTTCTGACTTCCCGAAAAAATATCGAAAAAAGTTCCTGCTGCGATGAAATTCCGAGCTTGGCATAAATATTTCGCCGATGAATTCGTACCGTCCCGGCAGAAATTCCAAGACGGCGCGATATTGATTCAGAAGAATGTCCTTCAAGCACCTGGGCGACCACCTGGGTCTCGCGTGGCGTAATCCGCGGGCCAAAAATAGCCGTTACCGTATTTTCGATTATCGACCGACTATCAGTGCTCTCCGGACCGGATAGCCCGTCTTCAAACCAGTTCGGCACACCCTGCCAGTGACGCTGCGCAAGGCTGCTGACAATCGGCGCGACGCTCTCAAGTAACTTGAACTCACGTGCTGAAAAACGCGGACTAGTGTCGGAGCGCATTAAAGAAAGCGCGATCGCAACATCATTCGGCAGATAGAAGATGTAACAAATTTCTTCGGCGAGCCCGGTACGCACGTAGTAAGAACGGTAGTACTCGCTTTGCAAAAAACGATCTGGCGCAATATCCCGCAAACGATAAAGCCCGCTATCGACTCCACGCCCACAGGCCTGGGAAAACGGGTCGAGCAGGTACGGGCCCTTCAAATAATCATCGACAAATACCACACGTTCGTCTGACGAAAACGCGTGATACAGACAGATTGGCTGTTCTTTTTGGTGGTATCCAAAACAGACCAAGTAATCGAAGTCGGTGATGGACTTGAGTGCAGCGACCAGGCACTCGGGGAAATCTTCGCTATCGATCGAATCGATGCAGCGCGACAACAGAACTACCCAGGCCGCATCTCCCAGGTCGATTTTTTTACGCCGCCCCGGTTTACTAGCCATACCAGCCTCGTGATTGAAAAGGACATCGTGATAATCGACGCAATTATCGCCTTTTAGGGCATATGCCTTAAATTGCAATAATTGTTCACATTTCGTTAAATTGCATGGTAGACTGATTGACCCTTAGAATTCAAGAATAAATTTAAACGCAGGGACAATGAACACGCCGGAGGACCGCATTGCCCAATCAATCCAGTGATTCGCAGGAGCTCGATATCGAGTTTCGCCATGTCACCAAACGATTCGAAAACGTGGTGGCGGTCGACGACATGTCCCTCAATGTCGAGCGCGGCGCTTTTTTCAGCTTCCTCGGTCCATCCGGTTGCGGCAAAACAACCTCTTTACGGCTGATCGCCGGATTCGAACAACCCAGCGAAGGCGATGTTTTTATCAGTGGCAAATCCGTAGTCGGAATTCCCTCGCACAAACGACCCGTTAACATGGTCTTTCAGCAGTACGCGCTGTTTCCGCACATGGACGTGACCGAAAATATCGGCTATGGCTTGCGCCAGCGCAATCCGCAACCAGGCAAGCAGGAAATCATCAAACGGGTCGACGAAACTCTGGAAATGGTGCGCCTGAGTGGATACGGCAAGCGACGCGTCTGGGAACTATCCGGTGGCCAGCAGCAAAGAGTAGCGTTGGCGCGGGCGCTCATCAATCACCCCACATGCCTGTTACTCGACGAGCCCCTGGCGGCGCTGGATCGGAAGTTACGCCGCGAAATGCAGATCGAGTTACAAACCCTGCAACGTGACGTCGGAATCACCTTCATCCTGGTAACACATGATCAGGAAGAGGCGCTGTCGATGAGTGATCGAATCTGTATTATGCGCGAGGGCCAGATCATTCAGACCGGTAGCCCGCGCGAGTTATACGATGAACCCGTCGATCGCTACGTAGCCGATTTTGTCGGCAGGACCAATTTTTTTGATGGTGACGTAATCGATATCACGGCTTCGACCGCCACGGTGAAGTCCATGTCCGGTCAGGTTTTCGTTGGCTCACAACCGAAAGGGGCTACTGCCCTTGCCAAAGGCAGCAAGGCCTGCGTAGCCGTGCGACCGGAAATGATAGCCATCAAGGCCGTTGACGACGCCAGCCACTCGAACAGCATCTCCATAAATGGACAGGTGATGAATCGGATATTTCTGGGTGAACACTCCGAGTATCTGGTAGCAACCGAAGGATGTGGTGATGTAATGGTGCTATCTCCACGGTCTACTGAAAGTATGAATAGAAGCTTTGTGCCTGGTGATCACGTCTCCATTAGCTGGGGACCTGAAGCGGCGCTTGTTATAGGTAATACCTGAGGGCATCTCTAAAAATAGTGATTTTTCGCGAGAGCAAACAACCTGACGCAGCAGCGGTGAGCTGACGCGGATATCGCGGGAAAAGTGCATTGCTAGAGGCACCCTTAAGACTGTACTGTGAATCCGTCAGCCACAGTCTGTGTATTGTAAATATCGGATCGACATCAACGAGGAGAGAAAAATGAGCAAGAGCAACGATGATAAGCCAATAACCGCCAAGAAATTCATGAAAGAATTTAATCGCTATCAAAAGGGTTCGATTTCGCGCCGGCATTTTCTGGGTGTAACCGGACTGGGTACCGCGATGGCGGTGATGGGTACTGCAGTGCCATCGCTTTGGTCAGGAAAGGCCAATGCATTTGGTGATCTTGGCGACCGACTGGTATTTTCGACCTGGCCGAACTATCAAAATCAGGTCAACCTGGATGAATTTTCAGAGATGACCGGCGTCAATATCCAGGTAAATGCATTTGGTTCGAATGAAGAGATGCTGGCGAAGCTGCAAGCAGGCGGAACCGGCTGGGACGTTTTTGTTCCGACCAACTACACCATCTCAAACTATGTTGAACTTGACCTGATACAGGAGCTGGATTTATCTCGACTACCCAATTACGACGCTGCCGCCAATAATCCAAAATTTGCCGGTCCCGCGACGGTAAATGGAAAGGTGTACTGCGTACCGAAGAACTGGGGAACGACCGGATTCGTGGTTAACAGCAAGAAGATCAAAAGCAGCCCTAAATCATGGAAAGACTTTTTCGACGTCACCATGGCCGCCGGCTCGGGCCACACCATTTTGCATGACTATCAATTAACAACCATCGGTGGAGCTCTTTGCGCCCTCGGCTACTCATTCAATTCGATAGATGCCAAGGAACTGGCAGAAGCCGAAGCATTATTGATCAAGTCGAAGCCGCATTTGTTCGCCATCACCTCAGATTATCAACCGGGGATGCGCAGCACAGACGCGTGGATGTCAATTTGCTGGAACGGCGATGGCACACAACTTAAAAATGATATGCCTGAAATGGACTACGTGATCGCTACCGATGGTGGTGAGATCTGGTCGGACTTCTATGCTATTCCGAAAGATGCTCCGCATCTGGAAGCAGCCTATGCATTCATCAACTTCATGCAGGACCCCTATGTACAGGCCCGTGATGCTGCGGTCCATGGCTACGCGCCAACAGACGCTCGTGCCATTGCATTACAGCCCGATGCCCTGGGTAGTGATCCCATTCTGCATCCTGCAGCAGAACTGATGAATGGCCTGGAATTCGGCGCAGCCCAGACCTTAACCGACCCGATCAGGGCCGAGGTAATGGCACGCTTCAAGTCTGCCTGATGCCGGGATTATCTTGACTGATGGATGACGATGAGAGCAGATAGCAAACCAAACCGCTGGTTGACAGCCGCTTTGTTAGCGCCTACGTCGCTATGGTTTGTGTTCATGCTGATCTTTCCTCTCATCGTCATCCTGGTTTTCAGTTTCGGTGAACGGGCGGCGGTGGGCGGTTATGCCGGTGGTTTCACGCTTGAACAATACGCCAATCTGCCGTCACGCCTGAAGGCATTCCAGAACACCATGATCATCGCACCGGCCGGTACACTATTAAGCCTGCTGGTAGCCTACCCGCTTGCCTACTACCTTGCCCTGCGCGTAAACCCGCGCTACAAACTGTTGCTGCTGGTACTGGTCATCGTTCCATTCTGGACCAGCCTGCTGGTACGCACCTATGCCTGGATCTTCATTCTTGGCGGTCGTGGTATCCCGTCCTTGCTGGAATTGATCGGTATCGAGGGCGTCCGACTGATCAACACACCGGGCGCGGTGCTGATTGGCATCGTTTACGGTTACTTGCCACTGATGGTGTTTCCCATTTTTGTATCACTCGAAAAACTCGACAAAACTTTGCTCGAGGCATCCAGTGACCTCGGTGGCTCCCCTTTTAAAACCTTCAGACAAATCACCCTGCCATTATCGATGCCCGGCGTAGCAACAGGTTGCATGCTGGTGTTCATCCTGTTGATGGGAGAATTCCTGATCCCGGCCTTTCTCGGCGGCGGCAAAGTTTACTTCATCGGCAACGCCCTGGTAGACCTGTTCCTGCAATCACGCAACTGGCCTTTCGGTGCGGCTGTTTCCGTTACCCTGGTGGCGATTATGCTGATTACCGTCAGCCTGTACATGCGCATGACCATGCGCAGCAAGACCGGGCGTGACGAGTCCCTGATGTAGAGCGATCATTACTCATGCGAATTTACGCTATTGCTGTCTTTCTGTTCCTGTACGTGCCCATCGGCATTATTGTACTGTTCAGCTTCAATGCAGGACGGCATGCCAGCGAACTCAGAGGGCTTTCCATCCAGTGGTATGGCAAAGCCCTGTCGAATCCGTTTGTTGGCGACGCCTTCATCACCAGCCTGATCGTCGCTTTTTCGGTCGCCATTTTATCGAGCCTGATGGGTACCGCTGCGGCGCTGGCCCTGCAACGCCTGAAAGGAACCCCGAAGATTCTGTTCGATGGATTGATTTACGTATCCGTGATGATACCCGGCATCGTGATCGGCATTGCCACGCTGGTGGCATTGGTGACGGTGTTTGATTTCCTCAATCCACTACTGGCGTCTGCCTGGCCTGAAGGCAGCAAACCACCGAAATTACACATGGGGTATGCTTCGGTAATTGCAGCGCATACCCTGTTTACCATGTCTCTGGTCATCATTCTGGTACGCGCTCGAATTGCTGGCATGGACCGCGCCCTGATAGAGGCATCTATGGACCTGTACGCTACACCCTGGCGTACTTTTTACCAGGTCACGTTGCCACAGATTTACCCAGCCATATTGGCCGGTTTCCTGCTCAGCTTCACCTTCAGCTTCGATGATTTCATCATTTCCTTTTTTGTGGCCGGCGCCAATACCACGCTGCCCATCTATATTTTTGCCTCGATACGTCGCGGCATCACGCCGGAGGTGAATGCCATAGGTACCATGGTGCTTGTCGCGTCTCTGGTACTATTGCTGACGGCTCAATTTCTGTTGCGCAAGCGCACCCAGCGTTAACTGCGGCCAAAACGTTACAACACCGTTGCATGAAGGAGACAAAAATGACCAACACGTTCAAGTTAATTGTTACAGCGTTGTTGCTGGCGACTGGTTCCATGGGAACTGCAGTCGCTGGAGGCTCGATGAGCTGCGGGACGCACATCATTTCATCCGGACAGGATGAGTCTCCGGGCAGTTATGAAGTGTTCAAACGCTGTGGAGAGCCCACCTATCGTCAGGGCAATACCTGGATATACGAAAGATCGGGAATAGAGCACAAGATCCGTTTCGACAGCAACGGAAACATTCTCGATATTAACTAGCGATCGCCTGAGGTCCGGTCCTGAAACGCGAGGTCGGGCATCGCACACCTTCCCTGCTTACCCGGTATTCTTGCGGCAGCTGTCCAGCGATCATTTCCAGGGCTATTGATCGCCACGGCGGGGAGAAACATCTGACTGGCGAGTAAGCGCGCACCATAATCTGCGGGCTACCAACCGGTGTTTACGGCCACGGGATTCATGGCGTCTGTCAGCTTTGTGAACGGCCTAGTAATATACGCGACAAGCTGCCCTTGCCTATTGAGGCATCAACTTTTTCGAACGCGATGAAGGGGATCAACACCAGCAACATAATCAGGCTCGGCGCCACCCATTGCACCCAGCTGCGAGCCATCATTTCGACCATAATATCGGCGATCGCGTGTCCATGCACGAGGCCAACGAGCAGATCCTCGACGCTGGCAAATATCAGCAGCAACAGCATCGTCGCCAGTGATTTCCAAAGTATCTGGTACAACACGACTTCGTGCCTGAACCACTCCCCGACCTTGAACACCCTGCCGATGAGGATGAACTTTCCCAGGATCAGGGCCTTGATCGCGGCGCCACTGAGCGGCAGTAGCTCCAGGTCATTGGTGCGTAGTATCGAGTTTTCGTACAGCAGCAAGGCGCTGAAACATATCCAGAGATAAAAGCTGATGATGACATAGGCTCGCATCTCTTCCTTGAAACGCTGACGGACTCCAGCATCATGTTTGCCACTTTTTGAATTCACGTAATTTCTCGCAAAAAGAATACGAACAAGCTTAATCATTTTACATTGGGAGCAAAAGTCTATTTTCAGGATGATCTGTGCCGGTTTGCGCGGGGACACACACTCTATCCACTCTCTCGCCGACATACCCGGGGCGATTCAGTTTGCGCCCACAACTTCTCGCTTGTTTTTCTGCAAGCCTGATTTGAAGATGATCTGGATCAATCGGCAGTGGCCATAGCCAGTCACAATAACGGCTTGATACCCCTCGCTGGATGGCGATAGAGGAAAACCATGACTATCAGAGCACCTGAAGCTGTCGAAGTGACGACAGACAAAATCAATAACCTTAAGCCTTACGAGTTAACGGATCATCTCGAGCGCGGCAGGGTGTTGATGTTTCCGACTCCGCCACTCGAACTGCCTTCCGACGAGGACCTGCACTTTCTCAAGGAGCAGACGCCCGAGTATCACACACGCAAGAACATCAGCTACTACCCCAGGGGAGGGCTGATCAGGGGCATAAAGGCGCCGCCCGAAATCGAGCAGCGAACCCAGGCGATTTTGAAAGACTATCAGCAGAAGGTAGAAGCCTGTCTGCACAATCTGATCCCCTCGTTTACACCGGGCTGGCGCTCTGCGACCTCCAGCCTGCGGGTGTTCGAAGAGAATAATCGCGGTATCCCGATACGGGAGCGTAGCGATCTCATCCACCTCGATGCCGGCACTTATGGCGCCGCGCGTGGCGACCTGATTCTGCGCTTTCTCACTAACCTCGACGACAAGGAACGCGTCTGGCGCTGCAAGGGTACCGTTTTCGATGTGGTAGAGACGTTTGCCGAAGCAGCAGGACTGGAGCGCAGCGACGAGCTGCTGCGCGACAGCATTCTAAATCGGATCGGCTCCGGTATGGTCCGCGGCCTGTCAAAAATGGTTCCAACAACGGCGATGCTTGAAACATCCGCCTATGACCAGGCGATGCGCCACCTGCACAATTACATGAAGGAGAGTGACGAATTCCAACAGGACCAGGAAGGTATTGTTGAAATCAGATTTCCACCCAAAAGCTGCTGGCTGGTTTTTGCCGATATGGCCGGCCACTCCTGCCTGTCCGGGGAATTCGCGATGATCAACACCTTCATGGTGCCGCGCAGCAATTTCCGTCACAAGGAATTTTCGCCCTGGGAAGTACTCAGCCGCTACGCCGCTGGACAGTCGGCGCTGCCACCCGAAATTCCACTGGGAACCTGAACAGTAACAGTGCATGAAGTACTATTTTTTAGTCCTGTTTATTAGCCACTTTGCTGGACGGTGATTATTCGTGGTAGACCTCAATGGCACTTACTTAAACCAAAATACTGATGCATCCAGAGCTCAATTACGATCGGATGATTGGGGGAGTTTTTTGCGAATGCCTCGGCGGCTTCGCCGCCTGCGGTTTACTTCGCAAAAAACTCTCCCAACCATCCGACCTCTCCCGACTAGAACGAATGCCAAGGGGCTGCGCTTAAGTAAGCGTCATTCTGTTCGACTTTCTATTCGTCGAGGATG
>Ga0102815_10002787_pt1 | contig 10560 bp, 9 predicted proteins | sample ColrivemetaGS759_FD_79113 | JGI IMG/M metagenome (GOLD analysis project Ga0102815, IMG submission 79113) | Estuarine microbial communities from the Columbia River estuary - Ebb tide ETM metaG S.759 | ecosystem: Environmental > Aquatic > Marine > Intertidal zone > Estuary | place: USA: Columbia...
AAGGCTTCGCGGTTATCAGATATGCCGTAAACGACCGTGTGACCTATGCGTTCCGACACCAGGCAGCGTTCAACCAGCTGGTTCAAATCATCAAAACTGAGCCAGGTTGCCAGGTGACGCCTGTCGGCTGGTTTCGGGAAACAGGAGTTGATGCGCAGCAAGGCTGATTCGATACCGAACTTGTTGTAGTAAAGCTTGGCCAGGTCTTCGACAAAACACTTGGAAACGCCGTAGAGCGAGTCAGGGTTATGCGCAGTATCGGTATCGGCACCGACTTCGCGGCGTTCATAGCCCACGGCATGGATTGAACTCGCGTACACAATGCGTTTCACCCCGTGACGGCGCGCAGCCTCGTAGACGTTATAACCGCCCTTGATCGAACTCTCGAGAATCTCTTCCCAGGGGCGCTCCACCGGAGCCGCACCAAAATGGACGATCGCATCGCAGCCTTCGACTACCTCCATTACTGCATCGAGGTCACCCAGCTCGCAGGTCATCGCCTCTTCATTATCTGCCAGGGGCGACATGTCGCCGCGATCGGTGAGGCGCAGGGTGGTCGCCAGCGGCGCCAGACCAGCGCGCATAACGCGGCCGAGATTTCCCGCGGCACCGGTGATTAACAGACGATTGAAACGTGGCATGGCTGGCTCCTGCTTTGAAAAAACCGCTATTGTAGCGCAACTGTTACCTGTCTAGCGCCAGATGAATCGCGAATTTTTCCGCAAATACTGCGCATCGAAGAGGGCGTTCAAACCCCTGGCTGGCAAAAGCCCGGCGGTGAGCCTGCCCGCAGGCGACTAGCGGCAGGACAGCCGCGGGACCGCGCCAGGGACGGCCCATCGGAGCCCGGGGGCAGGCTCACCGCCGGGCGCTGATCGGGACTGAATCGAATCACCGCTGCAATGTCGACTTTATGCTCATGCTCAACAAACAACCCCGTTCGCGCAATCCAGCCTAACTAATGGGATTAACCAACGAACGGGATTAATGAATTCAGCTTTGGGGCGGGATCGGTTAAAATCTCCCGCTTCGATTGCGTACAGACCCAACCCATGTCCGACTCCAGCGCCGACCACGGCGACAGTTCCAATTTTATTCGCGATATCATCGATGCCGACCTCGCCAGTGGCAAGCATTCGAAGATCGTCACCCGTTTCCCGCCGGAACCGAACGGATACCTGCATATCGGTCATGCCAAGTCGATCTGCCTGAATTTTGGTGTTGCGCGTGACTACGGTGGCGCCTGCAACCTGCGTTTCGACGACACCAATCCGGAAAAAGAGAGCGTCGAGTACATCAACTCGATCCGCCGCGACGTCGAGTGGCTGGGTTTCGAATGGCAAAGCAATCCGTTTGCCTCGGACTACTTCGACCAGCTCTATCAATTTGCGCTCGACCTGGTCCACCAGGGCAAAGCCTATGTCGACAGCCAGAACGCCGATGACATGCGCGCCAATCGCGGCACGCTGAAAGAGCCAGGTGTGGATAGTCCCTATCGGGAACGCAGCATTGATGAAAACCTGCAGCTGTTCGAAGCGATGAAAAACGATGAGTATGCCGATGGCGAGCACGTACTGCGCGCCAAAATCGACATGCAATCACCCAATATCAACCTGCGCGATCCAGTGTTATACCGTATCCGCCACGTCACCCATCACAACACCGGGGACAAATGGTGTATCTACCCGTTGTACGATTTTACCCACGGTCTGTCTGACGCCATCGAGGGCGTCACCCATTCCCTGTGCACGCTTGAATTCGAAGATCATCGCCCACTTTACGACTGGATCCTCGACAATCTGGACACCCCGTCACGCCCGCAACAAACCGAATTCGCGCGCCTGCAGCTCGAATACTCACTGACCAGCAAACGCAAGCTCAACCAATTGGTTAGCGATGGGCTGGTCAATGGCTGGGATGACCCGCGCATGCTCACCATCTCCGGCATGCGTCGCCGCGGCTTTACGCCTGAATCTATCGTCAACTTTTGCGACATGATCGGCATCACCAAGAAATACAGCACCATCGAGATGGGCGTACTTGAGACGTCACTGCGCGACGACCTTAACGCACGCGCAGTACGACGCATGGCCGTTATCGATCCGATCAAGGTCATCATTGAAAATTATCCCGAGGATCAGGAAGAGTATTTTAGCGGCCCCAATCACCCGCAAAACCCCGATTTCGGCACGCGCGAGGTTCCGTTTTCACGCGAAATTTACATCGAACGCGACGACTTCATGGAAGACGCACCGCGCAAATTTTTCCGCCTGAGCCTGGGCCGGGAGGTGCGACTGCGCTTCGCCTATTACATCACCTGCAAGGAAGTGATCAAGAATGAAGCGGGCGAGGTAGAGACATTGATCTGCAGCTATGACCCCGAAAGTCGCGGTGGCAGCAGCCCCGACGGGCGCAAGGTCAAGGGCACGATACACTGGGTCAGCGCACGGCATGCAGTCAACGCAACCGTCAATCTGTATGACCGGCTGTTTACCAGCACCAATCCGGGTGCCGCGGCTGACTTCCACAATGCGCTGAATCCCGAGTCACTGGTGGTGATGCCGAATGCACAGCTTGAACCGTCGATCGAGCTTAGCGGCAACACGCTTGCCTACCAATTTGAGCGCCTGGGTTATTTTATCAGCGATTATGATTCGACCACCGAGCGGCCGATATTCAATCGCACCATGACCCTGCGCGATAGCTGGGCCAAGATCGAAAAGTCTGGCTAAGCGAGTAAACCGTTGAGCAAGCCACTGGTCCAGCATTGCCTAGAACTGCTGTCGCACCTGTCCCTGCCCGGCTTGTATAGGGTCGGCAACCTGCTGGCCTTTGTTCTTGGCAATACGCCAAACCAGGTATCACGCCTGGCGCGGCAGAACATTGACCTGTGTTTCCCCGAACTCGATCGGGGCGAACGCCGCAAACTGTATCGTGAGTCGATACGACAAACCTGCTATGCGCTGGTCGAACTGGGAGCGATTTGGTGCTGGCCGATCGACCGAATCGAACGCCGAATAACGCGCATTGAAGTTTGTGACAGTTTCATGCAAGCAACCCGTGGACGCATAATCCTGGCACCACACCTGGGTAGCTGGGAAATGCTGGCAGTCTGGCTCGGTAATCACGTCAATGCCATGTTTCTGTACAAACGTCGCAAGAACAAAACGCTTGATACCTTCGTTAAACAGGCGCGCTCGCGCAGTGGCGGGGAACCGCTGCCGACCAAGAAGCCCGGACTGCGCCGGGCACTGGTCGGCCTCAGGCAGGGCGGCAGCCTGATGATCCTGCCGGATCAAAAGCCGTCATCCAACAAGGCGCGAATCGAATCCACATTCTTCGGCCTGCGTGCGCCGACCACGACCCTGGTGCAAAACCTGTGCAGCAAGCTAGAATGTGACGTGTTCATTGCGGTGGTTTACCGCAGTGCTGGTGGTGAGTTCAACCTGTGTATCGAACCACTTGAGCGAGCGCGCCTGGCTGGCGACAAAGTCGAAAGCGCACTCTACATGAATCAACAGATTGAACAGCGCATCGGTAACGCCCGCGGGCAGTATCAATGGGAGTATCGCCGTTTCAGTAACCAGGTCTACGAGCCGCTAAGACAGGCAGCAGCATCATGCGATCCAGATTAACATCGACCTATAACACCCTGGTGTTGCGATATCCACTCGCGACCCTGATTGCGTTGACTTTCGTCATCGTCTACTTCCTGCTGTACATCCCCCAGTTCGAGCTTGATGCCTCGGCCGAATCGCTGACACTGGAAAACGATACCAGCCTGAAATATTACCGCGGCATCCGCGAGCGCTATGGCTCTGATGATTTTTTGATCGTTACCTACAGCCCTGAAAAGGAACTTTTCAGCAGTGCAGTGCTCGCCGACATCAAGCGCCTGCGCGAAGAATTGAAGCAGCTTGAACAGGTGGCATCGGTGACCAGCTTACTGGATGTGCCGCTGGTGGAAAGCCCACCGATGACGCTTGCCGAGATAACACGCGCGGCGCGCACGCTGGAAAGCGATGATGTCAATATCAAATTGGCTGAACGCGAGATGCGCAATAGCCCCCTGTATCGCAACCTGCTGGTGAACAGTCAGGGCGATACCACCGCGCTGCAGGTCAACCTGGTCATCAATCAAAAGCTGCATGACCTGGTAGATAATCGTGAAAAACTGTTTGAAAAGGCAAACACCATCCCGGACTCGAGCCAGCGAATGGCTGAATTATCTGCCCAGATCAAAATAGAAAATATTGCACAGAAGCAAAGAACCGAACAAACCATAGCCGCTGTGCGCATGATAATGGACGGTCACCGGGCAGAAGCCACGCTGTATCTCGGGGGAGTGCCGATGATCGCTTCCGATTCGATAGGATTCATCCGCAACGACCTGAAAATATTCGGGATCGGTGTTGTCGCCTTCATCGTCATAATCTTGATGGTGTCATTCAAGAGCGTACGCTGGATCGTTCTGCCGCTGGCTGTCTGCCTGACCAGTGCATTGTCTATGATGGGTTATCTCGGCTGGGCGCAGTGGCCGGTGACGGTGGTATCGTCGAACTTCATATCGCTACTGCTGATCATCACCTTGTCGCTGATCATTCACCTGGTGGTGCGCTATCGCGAGCTGGCTATGATCAGGCCGGAGGCCAGCCAGTTCGGGCTGGTCAGTGAAACCGTGGCGAGCAAAATCAGCCCCAGCTTTTACACCGCGATAACCACCATGGTAGCCTTCGGCTCTTTGCTGGTGAGCGGCATACGCCCGGTCATCGATTTTGGCTGGATGATGATTATCGGCATCAGCGTGTCGTTTGTCCTCGCCTTCACCCTGTTCCCGGCGGCATTAATGCTGCTGCCACGTCTCGACAGGCAGCTCGGCAGAGACCTGACCGGCAAGGTGACTACGGCCATCGCAGATTTTATCCAGCACCGAAAAGGCGACACCCTGTTGCTGTTTGTGACCCTGATCCTGGTTGCCCTTACCGGCATACCTCGCCTGTCAGTCGAGAATCGATTTATCGATTATTACAAGGCCGATACCGAGATCTACCAGGGCATGACCCTGATCGATACCCGCCTCGGCGGCACCACTCCGATGGACGTCATCATCGATGCGCCGCGGGATGAATTGTTACTGGACGAGGATCTGCTTGATGACGGCGATATAACCTCCAACAGCTACTGGTTCAACAGCGATGGCCTGCGCGAAGTCGCGCGTATCCATCAGTATCTCGACGACCTGCCGGAAACCGGCAAAGTGCTGTCGGTACATACCGGTATGCAGCTGCTCGAATCACTGAACAAGGGCAAGCCCTATAGTGACTTCAAGCTCGCCGTGGTTTACAAACGATTGCCCGAAGACGTCAGGAAAGCACTGATCGACCCCTACCTGTCGGCCGACGGCAATCAGTTGCGCTTCAGTATTCGACTATACGAATCCAGAAAGGATATGAAGCGCCAGAAACTGCTTGACCAAATTTATCTCGACCTGACCAGCGACTATGATCTCGAACCGGAGCAGCTCAACATTTCGGGTATGGCAGTATTGTACAACAACCTGCTGCAAAGCCTGTTCCGCTCACAAATTCTGACGCTTGGCGCGGTGTTTGTCGCCATCATGCTGATGTTCATCGTGCTGTTTCGGTCCTTTCGCCTGGCGTTGGCGGCAATCGTCCCGAACATTATCTCTGCGGCCCTGATACTCGGCCTCATGGGCTGGATTGGTATACCTCTCGACATCATGACCATCACTATCGCCGCGATCAACATCGGCATCGGTGTCGATGATTCCATCCACTACATTCATCGATTCCGTGAAGAATTCAAGCAGGACGAGAATTTCTGGATGTCGATCCGACGCTGTCATAACAGCATTGCGCGCGCGATGTTTTATACCTCGGTAACCGTGGTACTCGGCTTTTCCATCCTGGCGTTATCCAACTTCATCCCCACTATCTACTTCGGCGTGCTGAGCGGATTGGCGATGATTACCGCGTTGATCGCCAATCTGATGTTGCTGCCACTACTGATTGTACGTTTTAAGTTGAGCTAAGCTGGCTGCACGGTTAGTATTTCCGCCAGCCTCCCAACCAGCAGCCTGACATGAACGAAATCCTGATCCCTATCTCTCCGGGTGAATTGCTCGACAAGATCACCATTTTGCAAATCAAATCTGAGCGCATTTCCGATGCCATCAAGGTCGCCAATGTACGCACCGAACTCGGTATGCTGGAACAGGTCTGGAGCGACACCGTAGAGGACGATGAGCAGATCCGCGCACTCAGCAGCGAGCTCAAGTCAATAAACGAAGCGCTGTGGGAAATCGAGGATGACGTCCGCGATGAAGAACGTAACAAGCGTTTCGGTGATCGTTTTATCGAGTTGGCACGCGCGGTTTACGTCACCAACGACGAACGTGCCAACGCCAAGAAAAAGGTCAACCTGCACCTAAATTCGAGCATCGTCGAAGAAAAATCCTATCAGGATTATAAGTAAGTTCCGGTACCCTGGATGCCCTTACGGCTGTTGATATCACTGGCGCGAATTCTTTCAGATTTCCAGCATGTCGATTTCCACCATGACTGACGCTCATCCACTGGTGTGCAGATTCGGCGCGCTCGGCGACATGGTGTTGCTGACGCCGCTGTTACAGCAGCTCTACCTGCGCAGCGGCCTGCCCTGCGACATCGTCGGTGTCGGCGGCTGGAACCGTTCGTTGTTCGCCGAGATGCCCTGGGTGCGTGATGTTTACAGCATAGACTCACGCTCAGCGCCCTACTGGTTCAACCGCAGTCAACGCGAACTGGTGCGGCAGCTGCGGCACAGGCAACATCGTTTTGTCTGGGTTTGCGAAACCAGCACCAAATCATATCGCTTGTTAGCGCGTGCAGGAATTACACGCGCCAACAGCATTAACCAACTCGACCTCGAGCCCGTCGCAGGAGAGCATTATTGTGACAAGTGGTTGCGCCTCGGCAATCTGAGTCCGCCGGGCTTCGACGCCCCTTCGTTAGCTGAGAATCCGTCAGGTACTCGGCTGTTCGTCGACCAAAGCGAAACACTGGAATGCCACCACTGGCTACACAAGCGCGGACTGGATAGTGCGGCACCGCTGCTGTGCATCCAGGCCGGCAGCAAGCGCACTACCCGTCGTGGTCGAGCTAATCGCGCCAGCAACAGCAAATACTGGCATGAGAGCCTGTGGGCCGAACTCATTGATACGATTGTCGCGCGCCTGCCAGATGTTCAGGTGATGCTGTGCGGTGTTCCAGCTGAAAGCGACATGTGTGATGCGATAAAAGTGCTGTGCAGCAACCAGGAGCAGGTGCATAACGTTGCCGACGATCTGCCGTTACGACGTCTGCTGGCACTGTTGTCGATGGCGCACAGTTGCATTTCAGTCGATACCGGGCCTGCGCATGCGGCGGCGGCGCTCGACTGTCCACTGGTGGTGTTGTTCGGCAAGGCGAGTCCAGCGCGCTTCCGCCCCGTCAGCCGCACCAGCCCGGTGCAGGTCATCCAGGGATTTGTCGATCTGGGACTGGCCGATCAGGGATTGGCCGAACACGCAGCCGACGCTTCACCCGACATCGACCACATCACTGTGCAGCAGGCGTTCGTCGGCTGGTGCGACGCCAGCCTCGAGCAATCGTCTTAGTAGGCCGAATGCATTTCCTGTGCGGCGCCATTCGCCAGGGCTTCACGCTGGTCTTCACGAATTCGCCGGTACAGCTCCAGATCTGAAGGCGCGAAACTACGCGTCGGCGGCGCCACGTGAATCCAGTTTTGCTGTGCATCGATACCGCGCACCTGCATCGCATAATCACGCTCGGAAACCTGTTGTTTCACGGCAGGCGTCAGAAAACGAAACGCCAGACCAATGCGATCCTGATCGCTTTGATTGGGACCGGAGGCATGAAAGATACGCCCGTGATGCAGGGACATCTGACCGGGGTGCAATTCAACATCAACTGCCTGGTCTTCATCGACCTCCACGGCGACTTGCTGGCCGCGCGACAGCAAATTATTGTCATCGAAAGTATCCCGATGCGGCAGCAGCTTTTGATGATGCGATCCGGGCACAAAACGCATGCAACCGGATTCAACGTTGACCTCGGACAGTGCCAGCCAGGCAGTCACCTCGTCGTCGGTTTCTCCCAGCCCCCAGTAGGTCAGATCCTGGTGCCAGCTGACGATCTTGTCGGTGTGCGCGCCCTTGATAAAAAACTCGGCGCTCCACAACAGCACATCGGGCCCGAGGATGGACTCAACCCGATCGAGTAACTGTGGCGCCGTCGCAACGTGATAAACAAACGGCAGCAGATACTGCGCGTTGGCGCGTATCAACTTTGGAAACTCATTCTCCAGCCCGGCATCTGCGGCGGCGCGCCGCGCTGCCTCGAGCTCAGCGCGAATCGCGCCTACATGGCCGGAGGCGAACACGTCGAGCGGGAACAGGTAACCGTCGCGACGGTAAGCGTCGATTTGTTCCGTGGTGAGTGATTGCTTCATTACCAGGTAATCAATTCGTTGGGTAAATGGTCAGTTCGGTTGAGGTAGACAACACTGGCCGCATCCTGCAGAAAATCGATGCGTGAAATCGAGGTGTTGTGGAAAGTCCAGTTACCGACCCAGTGGCTATCGTAATTGGGCTGGTGCCTGACGACACCCATCAGTTCGTTGACGAACTGGTCGAGAAAATCTCCGTGCACCACCATGGCGACATGATCGTCGGTGCCAGCCATGCGCAGCCGAACGTCGGCGACGACTTTTTTCATGCGTTGCAGAAAGCGGGCATCGTCTTCCACCGGTCGGCTCCACCAACCGGAATCGTTAAAGTCGTCCGGCAATCCAAGATCGGGAAAGCGTTGATTGAAATAGTCCCTGTCCGGGCCCGGCACGTCGTGCATATTCCCCTGCTCATCAAGGTCATAAATACCGTGTTTTTCAAAGATATCGGGCATGGCCTGCAATGGTAATCCACTGGCATCGGTGATGTGTTTGGCGGTCAGAATCGAGCGCGTCATCAAACTGCAATAAACATGGGTCAGGCCAAAATGAGATACCGTTTCGGCCTGAAATGGATGCTGGCGCGGTTCAGACTCCGGGTGGGTGAGATGAGCACTCAGCACTTCGGCCTGTCGATACCCGGCGGCGGTGATTTCGGGATCAACCTTGCGACCCGGTTGATGGTCGCCGCGGCCATCCCAGATAACGTTATTTTCCGACTGCGCATGCCGGATGAGGTAGAGTTTTGCCATATTAACGCCTGATTCCGAGTCGTTTTGCGGCCTGCGCGGGTGTCGCCGGTTCGCGCCCGACCTCACGCATAATGCGCACTGCACGTTCCACCAGTTGCAGGTTGGTGGCAAACTCACCCTTGTCGAGATAAAGGTTGTCCTCGAGGCCGACGCGACAGTTCCCACCGGTGCTGGCGGCCTGTGCCACGATCGGAAATTCCATGCGCGAAATACCGAAGGCACTCCAGTTGGCATCCGTTGGTAGCAAACCTCGCATCACGTTGAATACTTCCGGTGTCGCCGGCGCGGCATGTGGAATGCCGAGGCAAAGCTGGAACATCGGCGGCGCGTCGATCAAACCTTCCTCGATGAGTCGGTGGGCAAACATGATATGACCCGCTTCGAACACTTCGATCTCCGGCTTTACCCCGAGCTCGCGAATGCGTTGCGCCATGATGCGCAGGTGCGCCGGCGTGTTGACGAATATGGTTTCACCAAAATTGAACGTACCGACATCGAGGGTACAGATATCAGGGCGCAGTTCCTCGATGTGGTGCAGACGATCAAGCGGCTGCACCAGCGTGGTTCCGGGCCCACCCACGGCCGCGTCTACTTCACCCGGCGCAAACCGCGCACCCTCGCTGGTGGTCAGGTTTATCAAAACATCGCTACCCGAGTCACGAATACGCTCAACCACTTCGCGAAACAGCGCGGGATCCCCCGAACGCATACCGGTTTCCGGGTCACGCACATGTATGTGCGCGATTGCGGCACCCGCCTTTGCGCAGTCGATACAATCACGCGCGATATGCTCGGGCGTAATCGGATAATCGGGGTGCCTGGCCTGGTTGTTGTGGCCGCCACTGACGGCACAGGTGAGTATTACTTCGTCTGACACTTTTTATTCTCCCTTGAATTCAGGCTTACGCTTTTCGACGAAGGCACGAACACCCTCTCGTCGATCACTGGTCGGCACGGTACGGTGATAGGCTTCAATCTCGAAGGCTAGCCCGTCAGCAATCGACATCTGCAGGCCACGGTGGATTGCCTGCCGTGCCTGGCGCACCGCGACCGGTGCATTGGCGGCAATTGCCGCGGCTATCTTCAGAGTTTCATTGAGCAATTGATCTCCCGCAAAAACCGCGTTGACGAGGCCCCACTGCATCGCTTCAGTCGCATTGAATGGCCGCGCCGACATAATCAGTTCCTTGGCGCGACGCTCGCCCAGCGCGCGGGCCAGGGTTTGCGTGCCGCCAGCGCCGGGAATAATTCCAAGGCTGGTTTCGGTCATCGCAAACCGCGCTCCTTCAGCGGCATAAAC
>Ga0102815_10002789_pt1 | contig 10558 bp, 9 predicted proteins | sample ColrivemetaGS759_FD_79113 | JGI IMG/M metagenome (GOLD analysis project Ga0102815, IMG submission 79113) | Estuarine microbial communities from the Columbia River estuary - Ebb tide ETM metaG S.759 | ecosystem: Environmental > Aquatic > Marine > Intertidal zone > Estuary | place: USA: Columbia...
CTCACTTTCATTCCTACCGTGTTGCTGCTGATCGCCAGCCTGGTTGGCGCGGTCATGTCAGCGCTTGCCTGAGCCTTTGCTCTAGCCGGGTGCGCTACGCGACTCGGCATTGCTCGCAGGATGGTCAACTCGCGCCGCGATTGGCCACCACCTGCATGTCAGGCAAGCTATTTATCGAGCACATTCCCTCGGCGTTGAGCAGCCTACCGATAGAGCGCACTTGCGCAGGGTTGGTCTAACCGTTGGGTTACCCGCGAGAATCAAGACATTACCGGGCCGGATCAGTAGCCCTGTGAGCACACGACACAACCCATAACTTCGGCTTAGCAGTTATCCTTGGTGCAAAAGCTACCAAGCCGAGTCCTGTGTGAGTTCATCAACCAAGACCACTGCCCTGCTTCGTCCCCTCGACCGCTTCTGGTTGTGCGAGGCCATTCGCCTGCGCGAAGCCCGTGGCGAACCTCTTGAAGACCGCGCGGCCAACCGGCTGGCCCGTGCCAGCGGCGGTGACCTGCAGCAGCGCATCCTGCAGCGCGCGCTGAGTCTGGCCGAACGTGACGGGCAACTCGCAGCCCTGCAGCATTACCGCCACGGTGCCGGGCTGGCGCTGCTGCTGCTGGCTTTACTGGCACTGCTTAGCGGGGCCGGCCTGGCGTTTGCCGCGCTGGGTGACGGCGTGCGCCCGGTCAATGTGTTCTGGGCGCTGGGCAGCCTGCTCGGCCTCAACCTGCTGATGCTGGCACTCACCGGCGCAAGCCTGCTGCTGGGTGATGGCAACGGTTTGCTGACACGGCTGTGGCGCTGGCTCAGCGACCTGCTGGCGCGCGATGTACAGGCCGCACAGCTGGCACCGGCCCTGATGCTGCTGTTGCAGCGGCAACGGCTGAACCGCTGGGTCTTCCTGTTGCTGAGTAATGGCCTGTGGCTGCTGGCCCTGCTCAGCGCACTCGCCATGCTCCTGCTGCTGATGAGTACCCGCCGCTACGGCTTCGTCTGGGAAACCACACTGCTCGGCAGCAACAGTTTCATCGGCCTGATCCAGGCGCTTGGCGCGTTGCCAGCGTTGCTGGGTTTCAGCCAGCCGGATGCACAGATGATCCGGGCCAGTGGCGAGCTGGCTCTGAACGATCCGGCGGCGCGACAGGTTTGGGCCAGCTGGCTGCTCGGCGTGTTCATCATCTTCGGCGTACTGCCACGCCTGCTGCTCGCCGTGTTCAGCCTGTGGGCGTGCCGGCGCGGGCTCAAGCGCCTGGCGCTGGACTTGTCGCTGCCGGACTACCAGTTGTTGCGCCACGAATTGCTGCCGGACAGCGAGTATCTGGGGATCGTCAGCGCCGCACCGGAATTGCCTTCGCTGCTGCCGAGCGGTCACAGCCTCGAACAGAGCGATGGTGCCTTGCTGGTCGCCATCGAGCTGGATGACCAGCGCCAATGGCCGCCTGCGTTGCCCAAGGGTGTCGCCGATGCCGGCAACCTCGATACCCGCGAGCAACGTCAGCATCTGCTCGACCAGCTCAGCCGCTTTCCGCCGGCACGTCTGCTGATCGCCTGCGACCCACGCCGCTCGCCGGATCGTGGCAGTCTGGCGCTGATTGCCGAGCTGGCGCGCAGTGCCACGGCTACGCGCATCTGGCTATTGCCCGCAGCCCCCGGCGAGGCGCTGGATGCCGATCGCCTCGCTGACTGGCACCTGGCCCTGAAGCAACTGCAGCTGCCGTTTGCCGAAAGCGCCTGCCTGAACTGGCTGGAGACCGGTCATGACTAAAGCACTCAGGCTGGCCGTGGTAGGCCATACCAATGTCGGCAAGACTTCGCTGCTGCGGACCCTGCTGCGCGATGTCGATTTCGGCGAAGTGTCGCATCGCGCCAGCACTACCAGGCATGTCGAAGGTGCCCGTCTGAGTGTGGACGGCGTTGCCCTGCTGGAGCTCTACGACACCCCCGGCCTGGAAGACGCTATCGCCCTGCTCGACTATATGGAGCGGCTGGAACGCCCCGGCGAGCGTCTCGACGGTCCGGCACGTACCAGCCGCTTTCTCGAAAGCAGCGAAGCGCGCCAGCGCTTCGAGCAGGAAGCCAAGGTGTTGCGCCAGCTGTTGCACAGCGACGCAGGGCTCTACCTGATTGATGCTCGCGAGCCGGTACTGGCCAAATACAAGGACGAGCTGGCAGTGCTGTCCGGCTGCGGCAAGCCGCTGCTACCGGTGCTCAATTTCGTCAGTGCCGGCCACGAGAAGGAACAGGCCTGGCGCGATGCCCTCGCCCGCCTCGGCCTGCACGCGCTGGTGTGCTTCGACACGGTGGTACCGCCGCAGGATGGCGAACGCCGCCTGTATGAAAGCCTGGCGCTGCTGCTGGAAAAATCCCGCCCGTCCTTGCAACGCCTGATCGACGACCACGCCGCTCAGGCCGAAGCCCGCCTGCAGAGTGCCAGGCAACTGATCGCCGAACTGCTGATCGACTGCGCCGCCTGCCGTCAGCAGGTGGTCGCCGAGCCGGCGGCAGAACGCGCCGCCATCGAACAGCTGCACCAGGCTGTGCGCCAACGTGAGCAGCGCTGCGTCGAGTCGCTGCTGCGCCTGTATGCCTTCCGCAAGGACGATGCCCTGACCACCAGCCTGCCGCTGCTCGATGGCCGCTGGAGCGATGACCTGTTCAACCCGGAAACCCTGCGCCAGCTGGGCATCAAACTGGGCGGCGGCATGGCTGCCGGCGCTGCGACCGGCGCTGGTGTCGACCTGCTGGTGGGCGGCCTGAGTCTGGGCGCGGCAACGCTGCTCGGCGCGCTGGCCGGTGGTGGCGTGCAAACAGCCCGCAGCTACGGCAAACGTCTGCTCGGCAAGTTCAAGGGCCAGCATGAGCTGAGCATCGATGACAATATCCTGCGCCTGCTTGCCGTGCGCCAGCTGCAACTACTGCAGGCCCTCGGCCAGCGCGGGCACGCCGCCATGCACAAGCTGCAACTGCCTGCCGCCGAAGCCAGCCTGTGGAGTGACAGCAAACTGCCTGCAGCGCTGCGCAAATCCCGCGCCCATCCCGAATGGTCGGCACTCAACCCGCGCAGCCCGGCCAGCAGCCCGGAGCGGCAGGCGCAGATTGCTGCACTGGCTGAGAAACTTCGGGGCGAATCCTGATCCGCTACGCATGTAACCAGTGTGCACTGCAGGAGTAATACCTCGACACGTCAAAGCCACACAGCTTGCGCACTTCCCCCGGTCAATTCGGAGCAAGCCTTGCATCCGGCGGTTGCTCTTGACTAGCGAGCCGGCCCGGCCTCTTGCGCTTGTTCGGCGCGTTCATCGCGACATTCAAAGGAGCCCATCGCGAACTCCCGGCAAATCCACGGACGATTTTCGTAAATGGTGCACAGCAGCGTCTGGCGATCCAGCGCCGAACACCAGCCGTCATCGAGCCGCAACATCGTCTCGCCACCCCACTCGTCGTAAGCAATGTGCTCTTCGGGGACGCCGGTATCCGAGATGATCATTACTTCCAGACGGCAGCAGCAGGCCTGACAGCTCGAACAGGTCACTGCGCTTACGTCTTTCAGCTTGATGGTCGTGCCTGCGTTCATGGAGTCACTGCGCTGGTTCAATGGATGTAAAGCCTACAGCCGAATCTGCGCCGGCAGCAGCCTCAGGTTTCACCCCGAAAAGCCTGCAGGGGGGTTGCTATTGTCTGGCAAGGGAGCTGCACTGAACAGCAGCACATGACTGAAGTTGCCTTTGTCGGTGATTGCCGGGCTAAACCAACGTTATCGCCGGTATCCAGCCACCCTCGATGAGCCGTACTTGGGCAGTTCTTGACGTGTATCAGCATCCCGACCCCATGGACAGCCGAGACTGGCGGCGTGACGTTTCTCTTATGTAGCAGAGACTTGCATAAAGCTGAATAAAACAACAATAAAGGAGTAGTGCTCGGGTAGGGGGGAACCTGACAGATTTCTCGCTCCTGATGCTGTAACCCGCATGGATACGATTTTCCTTCTTGCTGTGGCGACAGTCTGCGTGGCGCTGGTGTTTGACTACACCAACGGTTTTCACGATGCCGCGAATATCGTGGCAACGATGATTGCTTCGCGGGCCATGCAACCGGCGCACGCCGTCATGCTCGTGGCCTTCTTCGAGTTTCTCGGGCCCCTGCTGGGCGGCACGGCTGTGGCCAACACCATTGGCAAATTCATCGACTTGAACGGTCTGCAGCCAAGGCTTGCGCTGGGCATTCTGCTGTGTGGAATGCTCGGCGCAATCAGCTGGAACCTGATTACCTGGTGGAAGGGTATCCCGTCTTCCTCGTCGCATGCACTGGTCGGAGGTCTGGCGGGCGCGGTGATTATCTCGGTGGGTCCCGGGCCCGTGGCATGGGGCATTTCCGAGCTATTGCATGGCAACGTGACCGGCGTAACCAAGGTATTGCTGGCCCTGGTGTTATCACCGTTGCTGGGCTTCTGGGTTGCCTTTCTGGTGCATAAAATCATGGCTCGTCTGCTGGCGGGTGCGCGGCCGATAATCAACCGTGACTTGCGCCGGGCGCAGTTTTTCACAGCCGCCTGGCTGGCCTTTTCCCATGGTGCCAACGATGCCCAGAAGAGCATGGGCATCCTGACCATGGTTCTGCTGCTGGGTGGCTTCATCGATAAGTTCGTGGTGCCGTTCTGGGTCATGCTGGCTTGCTCGATAGCGATTACGCTGGGCATTCTGTCAGGCGGTTGGCGGATCGTGCGAACCCTGGGTTTTGCCATCTACAAAGTGCGCCCGCTGCATGCGATTGACTCGCAGGTCACGTCCGCAGCAGTCATTTTCGGCGCTTCCATTATCGGGGCGCCGGTCTCTACGACCCATGTGGTGGCGACCTCGATAATGGGTATTGGTTATGCCGAACGACCCAAAGCCGTGCGTTGGGAAAAGGCCCGTGAAATTGCCAAAACCTGGGTTATCACAATTCCCAGTGCCGGGCTCATGGGCATGCTGTTTTGCTTTCTCTATCAAGCTGTTTAACCGACTTTCCGAAGAGGCTTTCCATGTCCAGAAATCCAGGCTACGCACTGATTGCACGGGTATTCGACCGGGTACTTCCCAAAGCGCCGGATTTTTTCATGATGCTCTCGACACAAAGCGCGAAGGTAGCCGAGACGGCCGAGTTGCTGGTCCGCTTCATGCAGACCAACAGCCCGGAACTGGCCGCGCAAATCAATGCGGACGAGCACACGGCTGACGATATCAAAGTGGCCAATATCCACATTCTCAACGAAGCGTTTTCCACACCGATAGACCGCGAAGACATTTATCGCGCCATCACCAACCTCGACGAGATCGTCAATTACTGCAAGGACACCGTGAATGAGATGGCCGCGCTGGAAGTCGAGCCAGACCGTTTCACACAAGGCATGGCCGAGCTGCTGCTGGTTGGTGCCAGTGCCTTGCGCAAGGGCTTTTCCCAGCTTGGCAAGCACACGGCGGCGGCGTCAGATGATGCCGAGACAGCGCGCAAGGCCGAGCGCGCCATCGATTACTTGTACCGCGATGCGCTGGCAGCGCTGTTCAAGGGTGATGACTACATTCAGATGTTCAAGAGGCGCGAGATTTACCGGCATATGACCAATGCCGCCGAGCGCATGGCGCATTGCGCCAGCACCCTGCATGACATCGTGGTGAAGATGGTCTAGGCCAGCGCTGGCAGTCCCGCGCCCTCACCCATCTACCGGTAAGTGACGCTATAAGTCAGGCAACCCGGTCATCCTGTGGCTTGGTCAGTACCTTGCAAGGTCTCAGGGTTGGGCTACTGCAAAGTATTACCCGCAGGCTACCTGCGGGCCAGACGACCCACCAGTAAGAAGTACAGAACGCCACCCAGCAGCCCGCAACCCAGACAAACCCAGGCAAGCGCATCCATGGAAATCAGGCTGACCAGTGCATTGTGAGAGGTCAGCGGCCAGAACGGTTCGACGTCCGCATGCATCACGCTGTCCAGCAGCACATGGCTGAAGGTGCCGATGGCAGCCGAGACACAGGCCACCGTCCAGCTGATCGGCAGGAACTCTGGATGACCGATAAGCCGCAGCCCGCACGCGGCAAGGTACTTACCGGTGACTGCGGAAAACACCGCCAGCAGTGCCGCGCCGATATAGGTGTGGGTAAAGCCGTGCAGCTGCCCCTCGCCGCTGAGTATCACCAGCAGCGGCTGGATATCCATGACGATCTGCGCCCAACCGAACACCATCAGCGAGAAGCTGCCCTGCAGCAGCGCCTTGATCAGCAGGCCGGGGCCCATGTGCAGCGGGGTAAATGGCATCTCGGCTTCCTGGCTAATTCGATGGCGTGCTTGCTGATTGTCTGGCTTCAACGGTATCGGTTGAATGGCCACTGCTGGAGGGTAAACGAAATCGAAATCGCGCAGCATTTCCCGGCGTACGGCCGCCAAGACCCATTGTGCTGCAATTGCTTGCCAGTGAATTCCTCATTGGGCATATCGATCAAGCGTTATCACCGGATGCCAGGACCATGGGCAGCAGCCAGGGGATCGGCTAGCCTGAACCCTGTCATCAAGAGGGCTCATAGATGAAATTCGATAATCAGGTGGTCTGGATTACCGGTGCTTCTTCAGGCATCGGCGCGGCATTGGCACGTGAACTGTTAAACCTGGGTGCCCGGGTGATTCTCTCCGGCCGCCGCGCGGATGCGTTGCAGGCGGTTGCCGAACAGGCCCCGGAGCGCTGCCTGGTGCTGCCCTTCGAGACGACGGACTACCCCGCACTGGCAGACGTGGTGGCGCAGGCCTGGAACTGGCAGGGCCGCATCGACTGCCTGATCAACAACGCCGGCATCAGCCAGCGCAGTCTGGCGCTGGATACCCGCCTGGAGGTCTACCGCGAACTCATGGAGGTCGACTATCTGGCGCCCGTGGCACTCACGCAACTGCTGCTGCCGCGCATGGCCGAGCGCGGCAGTGGCCAGCTCGCCGTGGTCAGTTCAGTCGCCGGCAAGGTCGGCGCACCGCTGCGCACCGGCTATTGCGGCGCCAAGCATGCCGTCATCGGCTACTTCGAGGCCCTGCGTGCCGAGGTCGAACAGGCCCATGGCATCAACGTCAGCGTGATCCTGCCCGGCTCGGTGAATACCGGGGTGGCCCGCAATGCACTGGGCGGTGATGGTCAGAAGCGCGGGCGCTCGGATGTCAATATCGACAACGCCATGTCGGCCGCAGACGCCGCAGAACAGATCATCGCCGGTCTGGCCGCCGGGCAGCGCACCATTGAAGTTGTCGAAGGCATGGAAAAGATGGCGTTGCAGTTGCGCACGGCAGATCCCGAGCGCCTGTTTTCCATCACTGCGGCCGAAGGCGCACGACTGGCAAAAGAGCGCGCGGAACATGGCAGTGCGGACATTGATCCGGGTAACGTGCAGCGGCTGGATAATTGAGAGCTCAGTGCTCTGCGTTCAGTGAGTGCTTTCGCGGGTACTTGCTGAACAGACAAACTGCAATCATCGGATCATAAGGCTGAGAAAATGTCTGGAAACTGGCTGGATAAAAATATCCGCAATCTGCATCCGGTGTATTTCGCTCTGGTGATGGCAACCGGCATTGTGTCTATTGCCGCCAAGCTCAAAGGCTTTGATTTATTCAGTCAGCTGCTGCTCTGGCTGAATGTCGGGTTTTATCTATGCCTTTGGCTTTTCTATTCAATCCGGCTGTTCAGGTACTTTGACGAATTCAAGGCAGACTGCTTCTGCTTTAACCGCTCGGTGGGATTTTTTACCGTGATTGCCGCGACCTGCGTGCTTGGCTCACAGTTCAATATCGTTGCCAGCAACGCTGAACTTGCCACGTATTTATGGTGTTTTGCGCTGGCACTGTTCCCGGTAATTTTTTACGGGGTGTTCACCTGCCTGACCATCGCCACTAACAAACCCGGCCTGGAAGAAGGCATTAACGGTGGCTGGCTGGTTGCCGTGGTCGCATGCCAGGGGCTGTCATTGCTTGGCAGCCAGGTGGCGAACCAGTTTACCCATCCGGATATTGTGATATTCATTGCAACCACCAGCTGGATGGCGGGCGGGATTCTGTATGTTTCATTGATTTCGCTGATTTTTTACAGAAGCATTTTTCTACCGATGACACCACAGGAATATACATCGCCCTATTGGATCAATATGGGCGCGGTAGCGATTTCCACGCTGGCCGGCACGCAACTTATTTTGCATGGACTGGATATCGGGTTCGTGGTGGAGATGATGCCTTTCATCAAAGGCCTGACGCTGCTTTTCTGGGCAACCGCTTTTTCCTGGATTCCACAGCTGGTGATTCTTGGCTGTTGGCGCTATCTGTATAAAAAAATCCCTTTCCAATACAGCCCGATGGACTGGGGCATGGTGTTCCCGCTCGGCATGTTCACCGTATCTACCTACATGCTGGCCAGGGTTATGCATTTGGATTGGCTCTCGATTATTCCCGAGTATTTTGTCTATATCGCAGTATTCGCTTGGACATTTACGATTTTCAACTTTGCTCGCACCGCCCTTCAATCCAGGCATACCAACACCCTGTCTAATGTCAGGTAATGGCTGGCAAGACTCTGATTGCACATCTGCTTGAGACATCGCCCAGCCTGAAGCCGGCAGGGAAAACGGCAAAAACCCCATTGCAAGGGCTGGCTTTGACAATGCACGGCAACCCTCACCCCAACGCGCCTTGAAAAAATCGAAGCGACACGCAAGCTGGACGGACAAGCCATTCGCCAAATGGCGAAATCTCAAACGCGTAGCGCAATGGCAGCAGCATCGCTGTGCTTTCCCGGCGCCGCCTGAAATCGATTCCCCATAACGGAGTAACCAACATGCACAGCCTTTGGGTAAACAAGACTGACCTGGCCAACGCCGAATGGCAGCACAGCGACACGCCAGAACTGCACGACGGGCAGATTCTGCTGGCAGTCGAGAAGTACGCGCTGACCGCCAACAACATCACCTATGCCGTTATCGGCGACGGCTTCGGCTACTGGAACTTCTTCCCCACTGGTGACGCCACCCGTGGCATTGTGCCGGTGTGGGGCTTTGCCCGCGTGGTGGCCTCGCAGCACGCCGATATCGCAGTCGGTGAACGGATTTACGGCTATCTACCGATGGCCAGCCATCTGCTGGTCACGCCGGGTCATGTGTCGGCGGCCGGATTTATCGACAGCGCCGCGCACCGCAAGGGGCTGGCCATCATTTACAACCAGTACAACCGGCTGGGGTCGGACGCTGGTCAGGGCGAGGATGAACGGGCGCTGTATCAGCCGCTGTTCACCACCAGCTTTCTGATTGAAGACGTCATGCATCAGGCCGACTGGCATGGCGCGCAGGCGGTACTGCTGACCAGCGCATCGTCGAAGACCGCGCTCGCCCTGGCACAGGTAACCAGGAACCTCAGTCCGCAGATTAAACGCATTGGCCTGACCTCCGCCGGCAATGTTGCCTTCGTGCGCGAAACCGGGCTGTACGACGAGGTGCTGACCTACGACCAACTGGGCAGCCTCGATGCCTCCCAACCCGTCGTATCGGTGGACTTTGCCGGTAACGGCAAGCTGCTCGCGGCGATTCATGGGCATTGGCAGCACAATCTGAAATTCAGCTCACTGGTCGGCGCGACCCATATCGAACAACGCAAAGGTGCTGGCGACCTGCCAGGCCCGGCACCCATCCTGTTCTTTGCCCCCACCGCAGCGGAAAACCTGCTCAAGAACATCGGCCCGGCCGAATTCCGCACACGGGTGGATGCCCAGTTCAATGCCTTCGTAGCAGCCGTTGCCGGCCACCTTGGCGTGGAACATCTGAGCGGGGAACAAGCGCTGAAGAGTGCCTATCTGGAGATGCTGGCGAACAAGGTTGCGCCCAATCGTGGACTGATTTGCCATATCGGGTGAGGCTGGGGGGAGCCGCGTGCTCCCTTTAGCGGGATAGCCCCAGTGCTGTCCACTATCCATCTGAAACGGATCGTACCCACGCTCTGCGTGGGCATGAAATTGCAGGCGTTCCACGCCTGATGACGTGAAACGTCCCTGGGTTTGGACCCCCACGCAGGGCGTGGAAGCCATCAAAATATGCTACTTTGATCTGAGGATGGCTGTTGTCCTTATTATCAAAATATAAATATAAATATAAAGGAGCAATATATGGCCGAATTTTATGTAAGGCACGAATATTGGTTTGCCGCAGGGCAACTTATTCTAGCAATGCTAGGAATGGGAGCCACCCTGTCCCCAAAAGATTTTCGTGATGTGTTTCTTGAGCCTCTTGCCATAACAGCAGGAACAGTGATTCAAATTGTAGTGGTCCCGGTGAGCGCCTTCATCTTTTTAAAGCTGCTAGGCATTCAAGACGGTCTGGCCGTGGGCATCGCGTTAATTGTCGCAATCCCGGGCGGTACCACTTCAAATGTTTTCACCTTTTTTGCGCGTGGTAATACCGCTCTTTCAATCAGCGTTACTGCGATAACAACTCTTGCGTGCATGATAACCACCCCATTGATTCTTTCGCTCATGATAAGCCAGTACTTACCTGCTGATTTTGTCATGCCTAAA
>Ga0102815_10002790_pt1 | contig 10558 bp, 8 predicted proteins | sample ColrivemetaGS759_FD_79113 | JGI IMG/M metagenome (GOLD analysis project Ga0102815, IMG submission 79113) | Estuarine microbial communities from the Columbia River estuary - Ebb tide ETM metaG S.759 | ecosystem: Environmental > Aquatic > Marine > Intertidal zone > Estuary | place: USA: Columbia...
CCTGGCATTGCCCAGTGCGAATGTGAACGAGGAATCCACCGAGGTGTCGGCTCCGGTCACACCGCCGCCGGAAAGCGAGGCCCAGGCCGAGTCTGCCGAGCAGACCGCGACGACTGAGCCCGAACCCAAACCGGAACCCTTACCCGTGCAGGTTGAGGAGTCCGCGCCGGTTGTGATTCCCGAGGCTACTGCGCCGGAGGAGCCTGTCGGCCCGCAGGTGTTGCTGGTGCTGACATTCGAGGAAGATTCCTGGGCGGAAATCCATGACGGTAATCGCAAGCGTGTCCTGTATGGGTTGTTCCGGTCAGGAACCCGTCGGGAATTGAATGTCCCTGCTCCAGTGTCGATATACCTGGGTCATGTGCAGGGTGTGACTCTCAGTGTGGACGGGGAGGTCTTTGCCATCCCGGCCAGCCAACGAACAGGAAACACGGCGAGATTTATCGTCGATCCTTCCCTCTAGGCGCCCTGAAAAAGGAGCAGTATTTGTGAGTAAGGGCATCCAGCCTATACGCGGTATGAATGACATCCTTCCGGAGCAAACCGGTCGGTGGCAGCACCTGGAGTCGATTATCCGGGAGGTGCTGGGTTCATATGGTTACCAGGAGATCCGTCTGCCCATCGTGGAGCGAACCGAGTTATTCAAGCGCTCCATCGGTGAAGTGACCGATATCGTCGAAAAGGAAATGTATACCTTCGAGGACCGGGGTGGTGAGAGCGTTACCCTGAGACCCGAAGCCACCGCGGGAATGGTCCGGGCCGGTATCAGCAATGGCCTGTTGTACAACCAGCGTCAGCGACTCTGGTGCATTGGACCGATGTTCCGTTACGAACGGCCCCAGAAGGGTCGTTACCGGCAGTTTTATCAAGTAGACGTGGAAGCCCTGGGGTTCCCCGGTCCCGATGTGGATGCGGAGATGATCCTGCTCTCTGCGCGTTTATGGAGGCGATTGGGCCTCAAGCACATTCACCTGGAATTAAATTCTCTGGGCACGCCGGAATCCCGGGCGGTCTATCGAGAGCTTCTGGTTGGTTATTTCGGTGAGCACCTTGACCAACTGGACGAGGACAGCAAGCGACGCCTGGAAGGAAATCCGCTGCGCATTCTGGACTCGAAAAACCCGGATATGCGAGATCTGATTGACGGGGCTCCCTTGCTGAGCGAGCACCTGGATGAGGAATCTGAGAGCCACTTTCAGCGCCTGAAACAGGTGCTGGATGAGGCGGGCATTGAGTACACGGTGAATCCCAGGCTGGTTCGCGGACTGGATTATTACAGCCGTACGGTCTTCGAATGGGTGACCGATCAGCTGGGCTCCCAGGGCGCGGTGTGCTCGGGTGGCCGCTACGACGGCCTGGTAGAGCAGTTGGGTGGTCCCGCCACCCCGGCTATTGGCTGGGCTATAGGCGTGGAGAGGTTGCTGGCCCTGATGGAGACTCAGGACTATCCTTTCCCGGTCGAAGCGCCCCACGCCTACCTGGTTGTGGTGGGTGAGGCGGCTGAGCAGGCCGGTATGGGCCTGGCTGAGTCCTTGCGTGACCAATTGCCCGGATTCAGGCTGGAAACCAACTGTGGCGGGGGCAGTTTCAAGTCCCAGATGAAGCGAGCTGATCGCAGCGGGGCCGGGGTTGCATTGATTATTGGAGAAAATGAGGTTGGTCGTCGTGTCGCGGGACTTAAGCCCCTGCGAGGAGGCGGCGATCAGCAAGAAGTGACTTGGGGTGACTTAGCTGGCAAACTGCGCGGTTTGATTGAACCGGGCGCTGGCAGCTGAGGCCAGGGGCGTTATCGCCGACAGGAGTTAGACGTGGACGAGTTTTTGTCTGAAAAAGAACAAGTTGAAGAAATCCGCAAATGGTGGAAAGAAAATGGTGCCTGGGTCGTGGGTGGCCTGGTGCTGGGTCTTTCCCTGCTTGTGGGCTGGAATAGCTGGCAGAGCCATGTGAAGACCACGGCTGAGCAGGCCTCCAGCCTGTTTGAGCAAGTGCGGATACAGGCGATGGTTGGCAATGCTGACGGGGCCACTGAACTTACCGCGAAACTGCGCAGCGAGTTCGGATCAACCCCTTACGCCGAGGAGGCATCGCTGGTCCTGGCCAAGTTATTGGTGGAGCAGGGAAGTCTTGAGACGGCCGCTGAAGCGCTGGACTATGTTGTCGCCAGTAAAGATGATCCCCAGTTGGTCCTGGTAGCGCGTATGCGCCTGGCCCAGGTCCGACTCCAGCAGGGTGATTTCGACGCAGCAGTTGACGTTCTCAATGTAGAGGACGCCGGCGCGTTTTCTGCCCGCTACAGCGAATTGCGCGGTGATATTGCGGTGGCTCGTGGCGATTGGTCGACGGCCAGGAGCGAGTACGAAATCGCGATTTCAGATCTGGGGGCCGGGGTGGTAAACCGCGAGTTGATTGAAATCAAATTGAATGATCTTCCCCAGGCTAGCCTGGCCGAGGTTGAATCCGAATCATGATCCGACTTCTCGGCATATTGGTCCTGACCCTGGCATTGGGTGCCTGCTCCTTGTTTGGTGGAGACGAAGATCCCAATCCCCCGGCACCGCTTCCTGAATTCAAGGCTTCCTTGAAAGTGAAGAAGGTCTGGAGTGCCAGTGTCGGAGATGATGCCGAGAGTCTGCGCCTGGGTCTTACCCTGGCCTCGGATGGCACCAATATATTTGCCGCCGGTCCGGATGGCCTGGTTAGCGCATACGATGCCCAGAAGGGGCGTCGTGTGTGGCGTAGCAAAATGGAAACCGGTTTGGCTGCGGGTCCGGCTTATGGGTTCGGCCTGGTAGTGGTGGTCTCCTGGGACGGTGAAGTTATTGCCCTGGACGCGACCGACGGTAGCCTGAAATGGAAATCCAAGCTTAATGCCGAGGTGCTGGCCAGTCCCGCTATCACCCGGGATATGGTTCTGTTGCGTGCGGTGGATGGAACCCTGCGCGCCCTGCAAGCCAGGAACGGCATTCCGGCCTGGATGACGGAGCAAGACGTGCCTCGCCTGAGTGTGCGCGGAACCTCTGCACCGGTGATCTCCGGATCGATGGTGTTGGCAGGTTTTGATAACGGTAAGTTCCTGGCACTGGATATCGCCGAAGGTGATGCCGCCTGGGATGCTTTCCTGACCCAGCCCTCCGGACGAACTGAACTGGATCGTATGACCGACATTGACGGCACGTTTGGCGTGATCGGCAATGATGTGTACGTGACAGGCGTCAACGGCAGAACCGTGGCCCTGGCGGTGGAATCCGGGCAGGTGATGTGGAGCCGGGAAGTATCCAGCTATTCAGGCCTGGGGCTGGACTGGAATTCGGTTTACATCACGGACCAGTTATCCGAAGTGGTTGCGCTGGAGCGCACCCGCGGTGTCTCGGTATGGCGCCAGGACAAATTAAAACGCCGGGTGCTGACTGCGCCGGTGCCCTACGGAAACTCTGTGGTCGTGGCAGATTTTGAGGGCTACGTGCATTGGTTGTCCGCAGCCGATGGAAGTTTTCTCGCGCGCGCCGACACCGGTGCCGCTGTTTACAGCCCGCCGCTGGTTGTAGGCGATATGATTTATGTTTTGAACGAGGAATCGTCGCTAAAAGCGTACCGAGCCAAGTTCGAAACTGAATAACTTTCGGTGGTGCCAGGTGTGCACCAACCGCTTTTAAAACGCTGACTGATATCCGGACCTCCTTATGTTGCCTGTAATTGCCCTGGTCGGCAGACCCAATGTGGGTAAGTCAACGCTGTTCAACTTGTTGACGCGTTCACGGGATGCTTTGGTTGCGGATTTGCCGGGGCTGACCCGGGACAGGAAGTACGGATTCGGCAAAGTGGGTCCGCGCCCCTACGTGGTGGTGGATACCGGTGGTCTTACCGGTGACGCATCCGGTATCGATGGTGAGATGGCCAAGCAAAGCCTGGTGGCCCTGGAAGAAGCCGATCACGTGTTGTTCATGGTAGACGGGCGGGAAGGCCTGACCAGCGTGGATGAACTGGTCACCAAGGTGGTTCGTCGCAGCGGCAAGCCCTGCACCCTGGTCATAAACAAGTCCGAGGGACGTGATTCCACGATCGCAGGATCAGAATTTTTCCGCCTGGGAATGGGTGAGCCCGTCGCCATCTCTGCCGCTCACGGTGACCGTGTCTCAGCGCTGATGGACTACGTGCTGGAAATGCTTCCCGTGGATGATGGTTCTCAGCGCCCCGATGAAGCGCCGGGAATCAGGGTAGCCGTGGTGGGTCGCCCGAATGTAGGCAAATCGACGCTGATTAATCGCTTGATTGGTGAAGAACGCGTGGTGGCGTTTGACAAGCCGGGTACGACTCGCGACAGCGTCTATGTTCCGTTTGAGCGCGACGGCCAGGAATACACCCTTATCGATACGGCGGGTATCAGGCGCCGCTCCAAGGTAGACCGCGGAGTCGAAGTGTTCAGCGTGGTAAAAGCCCTGCAGTCAATCGACGTGGCCCACGTGGTGGTTTGCCTGGTGGACGCCCACGAGGGCCTGACCGACCAGGACGTTTCCCTGATGGGACTGGTGTTGAATCGTGGTCGCTCACTGGTCATTGCAATCAACAAGTGGGACGGCATCACCGAGGACCAGCGCAATCAGGTCAAGCGTGCGATCGAGCTAAAACTGGAATTCGCAGAATTCTGCGAAAAGCACTTTATTTCCGCGCTGCACGGCAGTGGTGTGGGACTGATCATGGGTTCGGTGGTGAGCGCGTACAAGTCGGCTATGATCGACGTCTCAACTCCCGAGTTGACCCGGGTGCTGGAGCAATCCGTCGTGGAGCACCAGCCTCCGTTGGTCCGCGGCAGGCGCATCAAGCTTCGCTACGCTCACCAGGGCGGACGCAATCCGCCAGTGGTAGTAATACATGGCAACCAGACGGAGCGTCTGCCAGATACCTATAAGCGTTATCTGATCAATACGTTCCGAAAGCATTTCAAGTTGGTGGGTACGCCCCTGCGCCTGGAGCTCAAGTCCACTGACAACCCGTTCAAGGGTCGTCGCAATACCCTGACCCCGCATCAGCAGCACAAACGCGATCGTCTCAAGAGATTTGTGAAGCGCAAGAAATAGCCAGCGCTTGCCGAATGGGGTATACCAAGAAGCACTGGCCGGATGGCAAACGATTAAAACGGATAATGTAGACATGGGCGGTGCTCGCAATATTTTCACCCTTCCTCGTCCGATGCGTATGTATCGGGGCGGTTGCCTGTCCCGGGTGGACGTGGCTTACGAGACCTGGGGTGAGCTGAACGAGGCCCGTGACAATGCCATCTTGTTGTTCACCGGCCTGTCGCCGTCGGCCCATGCCGCGGCCTCCCAGTTGGATCCCAGTCCTGGTTGGTGGGAGGAGATGATCGGAAAGGATCATCCCATCGACACCCGCCGTTATTTCCTGATTTGCGTGAATTCACTGGGCAGTTGCTTTGGATCCACCGGCCCCGCCTCAATTGACCCTGATACTGGCAAACCCTATCGCCTGGACTTCCCCGTGCTGAGCCTGGAAGACCTTGCCAGGTCTGCCAGGGAGTTGCTCCGTGGCCTGGGTATTGAAAAGCTTTCAGCGGTGATGGGTGCCTCCATGGGAGGTATGACCGCATTGGCATTTGCGGTGAAATTCCCGGCAATGGCCGAGTCGGTTGTCTCGATTTCCGGCGCCGCCAGGGCATTGCCATTTGCGATTGCCCTGCGCTCGCTACAGCGTGAAATTATTCGCTCGGATCTTGCCTGGAACCAGGGCGATTACCCCCTGGGTGCCGGCCCCATCCGGGGTATGCAACTGGCACGCAAGCTGGGCATGATCACCTACCGTTCCAGTAAGGAATGGCAGATGCGTTTCGGCCGGGAAAGGGTGGCCGAGGAGCGCAAGACCGGAGATGCCTTCGCCATTGATTTCGAGGTGGAGTCCTACATGGAAGCTCATGCCCGAAAATTCACCGGGCAGTTTGATCCCAATTGTTATCTGTACCTGTCACGGGCCATGGACTTGTTTGACCTGGGTGACCACGGTGGATCAGTGCCTGCGGCATTGGCCAAGGTGAAGGCCAGGCGAGCATTGGTGATTGGCGTGGAAACCGATTTCTTGTTCCCGCTGTTCCAGCAGCAGGAAATTGCCACGGACCTGGAGGCGGCGGGTCTGGATGTGACCTTCGCCGGACTGGATTCGCTACAGGGTCACGACGCCTTCCTGGTGGACATGGATAATTTCCGCCCCCTGATTGGCGAGTTTCTTTCCTGAGAGTTTAATCAGCTGAATCCGGGGCCGTAGCTAGAAACAGGCCCGGGTTAACCATGGCCTGGTTCAGGCTCACGCTCCAGTGCAGGTGAGGGCCGGTTACCCGACCGGTGCTTCCCACCAGGCCCAGGGTATCGCCTGCCTCAACAGATTGTCCGGGCTTCACATCGATCCGACTCAAGTGGCAATACATGGTGACCAGCCCCTGGCCATGGTCCACGAACACCGTGTTTCCGTTGAAGAAGAAATCACCGGTTTCCACCACGGTTCCGGCGCCCGGGCTCACGATGGGATCGCCCTCGCTACCGTCAATGTCCATGCCGCTGTGCGGGTTCCTGGGTTCGCCGTTGAAAAACCGTCGCAGCCCGAATGAGCTGGTACGCTCCCCATTCACTGGTGGGACGAAATCACGGGCCATCGGGTCGCTATCGCTCCAACTGGCCAGCGCCTTGTTGATACGCACCCGCTCGGCGGTGATGCGTTCCATGTCCTGTTCATTGGGATTGACCTGGCGCTTGTTGGTGATGGTCAGGTATTGGGTGGCATATTCCTTTTCGCTTACCTGGAAGTGGATTTCCGTATCGTTCACCTGCAAGGCCTTGGTGCCGGTTGCGGTATCCAGCGGAATCCCCACCATGGCCAGCCATTTTCCATCGCGATTGAGCACGCTGATTTGACGATCCATGTATTGAACCCGGGGTCTGGGCTGATCGGCGTTCACACCCAGTTCAACCAGGGCGATGCCACCGGGAACCTGGTCCGCCCGGGGAAGTTGCTGGGCCACTGCAAGTGCTGGCAACAGACAAATGAAAGCGATTAATCCACGGACTGTCCGGGTCATGATTTCTCCGTATTCGTTACCTGGGCATGAATGTGCCCGTCTGCCACTCTCGCCTTGATTGAGTCACCGGTTTTTACCTGGGACGGGTCCCTGATCAGGTTACCCTTGCTGTCGTACACCAGGGCATAGCCGCGGCCCAGAGTGGCCAGTGGACTGATGGCATTGAGTTCTCTTGCGAGTCCGCCCAGGCGTTGTGATTGTCGCTCGATGAGCTGGCTTGCCGCGCGATAAAGACGGCGGTTCAAATCATCCTTGCGCAGTAACTGGCGTTGCAGTTGTTTCGCAGGACTGGCCGCGGCCAGGCGGGCAATCATGGCCGCCAGGTCACGGCGCTGGCTGGATGTTTTTGCATCCATGGCCCGTCGTGCTCGCAGTTCCAGTTCGTCGAGTCGCTGACCGTCCTGGGCCAGGCGTTGGCGGGGATCTTGTCGTTCCAGCCTACCGGTCAGGAAGCCCAGTCTTTCGGCAAGTCGCTGCTGCTGGCGCCCTGCCAGACTGGCCAGGCGCTTCATGTTCTGTTCCAACTGTCCCAGCCAGGCATGCTGGTCAGGCACGGCAATCTCGGCGGCCCCTGAGGGTGTGGGTGCGCGCACGTCGGCCACCAGGTCCGAGATGGTGATATCCACCTCGTGCCCCACCGCGCTGATGACCGGGATGGCACTGTTGAAGATGGCCCGTGCGACCGGTTCCTCGTTGAACGCCCAGAGGTCCTCCAGGGAACCACCGCCCCGGGTGACGATCAGCACGTCGCAATCTGCCCGTCGGTTTGCCAGGGCGATGGCCTCGGCGATATTGGCTGCTGCGCCTTCTCCCTGCACCGGCACTGGATAGATCAGGGCGGGTACCGAGGGGAATCGCCGACGGAGAATTTTCAGCACGTCCCGTACTGCGGCGCCACTGGGGGAGGTCACAATCCCGATCCGGCGGGGAAGGCCGGGAAGCGTGCGCTTGCGGCTTTCCTCGAACAGGCCCTCGGCGTCCAGTCTTGCCTTGAGTTCTTCGAGACGCTGGCGAAGAAGTCCCTCGCCGGCTTCTTCCATGTGTTCGATGATTAGCTGGTAGTCGCCCCGGGGTTCATAGAGGCTGACTCGAGCCCTGGCCATGATCTGCTGGCCGTTTCGGGGCTGGAATCCCAGCCCCCGGGATCGCTGGCGCCACATGGCGCAACGCACCTGGGCGCGATCATCCTTGAGGGATAAATAGAGGTGGCCAGAGGCCGGCCGGGCCAGGTTGGAGATTTCTCCCTGGATCCACAGGGCAGGCATGCCGTTGTCCAGCAGCTGCCGGACCTCCGCGTTGAGTCGTGAAACACTGTAAACGCGTCGTTCGTCACCGCTAGCGGCGCGAGATGTGGGGCTTTGGCTTGGCATCCCTCGATAATAACCGGGGTGCCGGGGTGAGTGATAGCCGCTGATCAAGGGCGATGGCGGCATCTTTAACACGCTGAAAGCGTTTATAATGCTGTCAGCGGGTTTACCTGCAATGAGTCAAACACTAAAATAGCCGGTTTACTTCGGCCAGCGGGTGAGTACATGCGCATCATTCAAGAAGCTCTAACTTTCGATGACGTTTTGCTTCAGCCTGAGTACTCGGAGGTATTACCCCGGGAAGTCTCACTGGCGAGCAAGCTGACGGCGGAAATTTCCCTTAATATTCCGTTAGTTGCAGCTGCGATGGACACTGTCACCGAAGCCCGCCTGGCGATTACCCTGGCCCAGGAAGGCGGTATCGGCATTGTTCACAAGAACATGACCCCCGATGCCCAGGCCCATGAAGTGCACCGGGTAAAGAAATACGAAAGCGGAATTATTACCGATCCCATCACCGTGACCCCCGACAAGACCATCCGGGACGTGATCGAATTGACTCGCCGAAAGAATATTTCCGGCGTGCCCGTGGTGGACGGTGCGGACGACCTGGTGGGCATCGTGACTCACAGGGACCTGCGTTTCGAAACCCAGCTGGATGCGCCGGTCTCCTCGGTGATGACTCCCAAGGAGCGCCTGATTACGGTGCGCGAGGGCGCTTCAAAGGAAGAAGTCCTGTTGCTGCTGCACAAGCACCGCATTGAGAAGGTGCTGGTGGTCAACGGCGCTTTCAAACTTCGCGGCATGATCACCGTCAAGGATTACCAGAAAGCCAAGGATTACCCACTGGCTGCCAAGGACGAGCGCGGCGCGCTGCGTGTTGGCGCCGCCGTGGGTACCGGTCCGGATACCGATGCCCGGGTGGAAGCGCTGGTCGCTGCAGGGGTCGACGTGATCGTGGTGGATACCTCACACGGTCACTCCCGTGGTGTGCTGGAGCGCGTCAAGCGGGTCAAGTCGGCGTTCCCCGGTATCCAGGTCATTGGTGGCAACATCGTTACCGCTGATGCGGCCCGGGCCCTGGTCGAGGCAGGCGCCGATGCGGTCAAGGTGGGTATTGGCCCTGGATCCATTTGCACCACCCGGATAGTAGCCGGTGTCGGCGTGCCCCAGATTACTGCCATCGCCAACGTTGCCCGTGAACTGGCTGAAAGCGGCATTCCGCTGATTGCCGACGGCGGCATTCGTTACTCCGGCGATATCGCCAAGGCCATCGTGGCCGGTGCCTCCTCGGTGATGCTTGGCGGGTTGTTCGCGGGTACTGAAGAATCTCCCGGTGAGGTCGAGTTGTACCAGGGTCGTTCCTACAAGGCCTACCGCGGCATGGGCTCGCTGGGCGCCATGGCGCAGGACAACGGTTCCAAGGACCGCTATTTCCAGGATGCTACCGATGAGGTCGAGAAGCTGGTCCCAGAGGGCATCGAAGGTCGTGTTCCCTACAAGGGCAGCATGGTCGCCATCGTTCACCAGTTGATGGGTGGCGTGCGTTCAGCCATGGGCTATACCGGATGTGCCAACATCGAAGAGATGCGCAGCAAACCGCGTTTCGTGCGAATCACCAATGCAGGTGTGCGCGAGAGCCATGTTCACGATGTGACCATTACCAAGGAAGCGCCAAACTACCGGGGCAATTGATCCGGTTTTTAGACGCCTTTACATTTTTCGACACTACTGAGGGTTTCCCGTGGCGGATATCCATTCTGATCGTATTCTCATCCTGGACTTCGGTTCCCAGTACACCCAACTGATCGCCCGTCGGGTGCGTGAGGCAGGCGTCTACAGTGAGATTCATCCCTGGGATATGAATGACGACGCGGTGCGCGAGTTTGCACCCAACGGCGTGATCCTCTCCGGTGGCCCCGAGTCGGTAACCCTGGCAGAACCGCCCCGGGTCAGCGACGCGGTGTTTGAACTGAAGGTGCCGGTACTGGGTATCTGTTACGGCATGCAGACCATGGCCGCCCAGCTGGGTGGTCACGTGGCGCCGTCCAGTCATCGCGAGTTCGGCTACGCCCAGGTTCGCCTCAGTGGCCACTCTGAGCTTCTGAATAATATTGAGGACGACGTGGACAGCGAGGGCAGGGCCCTGCTGGATGTCTGGATGAGTCATGGC
>Ga0102815_10002792_pt1 | contig 10555 bp, 13 predicted proteins | sample ColrivemetaGS759_FD_79113 | JGI IMG/M metagenome (GOLD analysis project Ga0102815, IMG submission 79113) | Estuarine microbial communities from the Columbia River estuary - Ebb tide ETM metaG S.759 | ecosystem: Environmental > Aquatic > Marine > Intertidal zone > Estuary | place: USA: Columbia...
CCAAAAATACATTATTTTTTTTATCTAATAAAATAGAAAAATAAAAACAAGTAAATCCATAAAATATCTACAAAATGCCAGAAAATAGCACCTAATTCTAATCCTAGTGAATCTTTAGACGTATATTTTTTATTAAAATGATTAACCAATACTACTAAAAGCACAATAATACCTGCTGCAATATGGGCTAAATGAGCGAGTGTAATACCATAAATGAATGATGATTTTACAGTACTTTCGGCACCCGCAAAAACCAATCCAGCATCAAATAATTGGTTGAATCCTTGAAATTGATAATAAATGAAACCTAAGCCTAAAATTAGCGTACTTAATAATGTTACAGTAGTTAATTTACGATTGTCCTTTTTTATAAAGGCTTTTGCCAAAATAAAAGTAATACTACTTAAAATTATTAAAACAGTACTTATATAAAATGCATTTGGTAAATCAAATGAAACCCAATCGCTTCTTTTTCTACTAACAACATAAGCACTTGTTAAACCAGCAAACATCATTGTCATACTAATCATTGAAACCCATAACATAGGTTTTGCAGATTTTCTTTTTGCCTGTTTGTATTCTTGTTCTAAAGTTTGTTTCATTTTAATGTAAAAATTTATCTACTACGTATATTACTTGAATTAAAGTTATATATAATACACTAGAAAGCATTAATTGTCTGGCTTCTTTATTAGTTTGATTCTTATATAACTTAAATGCATAATACAACATTGTGCTTCCTAAAGCTACTAAAATAACCGCTGTAATTGGGTAAATATAAAAACTTCCTGTCATTTTCAAAACTGGAATTACAGAAACAATTATTAAACAGATCGTATAAATAATAATTTGAATAACAGCTTTTTTGTTTTTTTGTCCCATTGGCATTAAGTTAAAACCTGCTTTTTTATATTCATCATATTGCAACCAAGCGATTGCCCAAAAATGTGGAAACTGCCAAAAAAACTGAATTAAAAATAACATTCCAGGTTCAATAGAAAAATCATTTGTTGCAGCTACCCATCCTAACATAAAAGGTATTGCTCCAGGAATTGCCCCAACAAAAACAGACAATGGTGTCACCGATTTTAAAGGAGTGTAAATACTTGTATATAAAAATATTGATATTGCGCCAAACAATGCACTTTTAGGGTTGATACTATATAAAATGGCTAAACCTACAATTGTAAAAGAAACAGCAATTACCATTGCCATGGAAACGTGCATTCTACCTGCTGGAAGAGGTCTGTTCATTGTTCGTTTCATTAAAGCGTCAGTATCTTTTTCAATAATTTGATTGAAAGCATTTGAAGCGCCAACCATTAAATAACCGCCAATTGCCAACATTATAAGTATGGAAAACTGAATTTCTTCGGCTGCTAATAAATAACCTGCCAAAGATGAAAAGACAACACTAAGTGATAAACCAACCTTTGTTAATTGTTTAAAATCACTAAAAATTGCAGAAAAATTCACTTTATTATTAATAGAATTTAAGGTTTTATGCATTAAGTTTTATTAAAATCTGTGCAAATATATTTTATTATTAGAGAATTACAACCTTAAAATAAGGAGATTAAAGAAATAAATTAAATAATTTTAAAAAAAGGCTTTGTTGTTATAAGAATTGTATTAAATTTGCACTCGCATTTGAGATAAAAATTGAATGTTGTTCTTTAAAATATGACTGCGAAAGTAGCTCAGGGGTAGAGCATCACCTTGCCAAGGTGAGGGTCGCGGGTTCAAATCCCGTCTTTCGCTCTACAATATAATAGTACCAATGCTCGAGTGGTGGAATTGGTAGACACGCTGGACTTAAAATCCAGTGGACTGTAAGGTCCGTATGGGTTCAAGTCCCATCTCGAGTACTAAAACTCTTGTTAATCGTTTGATTTTCAAGAGTTTTTTGGTTTTATAGATCTATTTATAAAAATAAAAATACTTTATTTTAAATTATTTTTTAGTAATTTTATTGAACTTAAAATAATTTTTAATGGAACTCGCCTTTCCCTTATTTGCAGGTATAATTGCTGCAATGTTACATGTTATTTCTGGTCCAGATCATTTAGCGGCAGTTACACCATTTGCAATTGAAAGTAAAAGAAAAGCATGGAAAATTGGATTGTTTTGGGGATTTGGTCATTTATTTGGGATGCTATTTATTGGGATGTTATTTTTAATTTTTAAAGAATTAATTCCAATTGAAAAAATATCTGAACATAGCGAACAGTTTGTTGGTATTGTTTTAATAGGTTTGGGAATATGGATTTTTATTAAAATATTTAAGGAAGAAAAAAAACACAAACACATTCATGTGCATAGTAATGGAAATCCGATAATACATGAGCATCTACATATTCATAATATAGAAAAAACCCATGACCATAAACATCCAGATTTAAAGCAAGGAATTATTGCATCTTTATCAGTTGGTTTTATCCATGGATTAGCAGGTGTAGCACATTTTTTATTGTTTTTACCAGTTATTGGGTTTTCTTCTATTTTTGATTCTACTAAATATATTGTTGGTTTTGGAATAGGAACCTTAATTGCCATGATTGCTTTTGCAATGGTAATTGGTAAGGTATCCGATTATTCAAAAAAAGGGCATAACGAAACCTTTTTTAAAGGGATCCGCTTAGCAGGTGGCTTATTTGCTTTAATAATTGGAGTGTACTGGATTATTTTAAATTAAAAAATTATTTATTTAAAAGTTTAGCTACATACTTTCCAATTACATCAAATTCTAAATTTACAACAGTTCCTTTTTTAAAAGTGTGAAAATTTGTAAATTCATATGTGTATGGTATAATTGCAACAGAAAAACTATTGTCTTTAGAATTAACAACAGTTAAACTAGTTCCATTCACAGTTATTGAACCTTTTTCTATAGTAATATTATTTAGAGAGCTGTCATATTCGAAACTAAAAACCCAGCTACCATCTTCTTCAATTACATTTGTGCAAACCGCTGTTTGATCTACGTGGCCTTGTACGATGTGTCCGTCTAATCTTGCTCCAAGAATCATAGCACGCTCTAAATTTATTTTATCACCAACTTTAATGTGTTTCAAATTAGATTTATCTAACGTCTCTTTAATAGCAGTTACAGTATATTCGTTTCCATTTATATTAACAGTTGTTAGGCAAACCCCATCATGTGCAACACTTTGATCAATTTTTAATTCAGAAGTGAAGTCACTTTCAATACGAATATGAATATTATCACCTTCTTTTACAATATTTTTAACAATACCTAAGCTTTCTATTATACCTGTAAACATAATTTTGTTAATTTATTTCATTACTTTTGAGGTCTCAAAATTAAGCATTATAACCTTATTTATGGACAAATTTGAAAAAATAAAATTAGGAATTTCTATTGGAGATTTTAATGGTATTGGAATAGAAATTATCTTGAAAACCTTTTCAGACAAACGTATGTTAGATTTTTGTACACCTATAATTTATGGAAGTACAAAATTAATAACAACCTATAAAAAAGACTTAAATATTAATATTCCATTTAATGGAATTAAACATATAGATAATGCATTAATCGGAAAAATTAATATTCTTAACCTTTGGAAAGACGATATTGAGGTTGATTTAGGCAAGCCAACAAGAGAATCGGGCAAATGTGCTTTTGAATCTTTGGAAGCAGCAACAGACGATTTAGCAAAAGGTTTAATAGATGTTTTGGTAACAGCTCCTATTAATAAAGATAACATTCAGTCAGAAAATTTTAAGTTTCCTGGACATACCGAGTATTTAGAATCTAAACTCAACGGTGAAAGTTTAATGATTTTAATGACAAATAAACTTAGAATAGGTTTAATTACAGGTCATATTCCTGTTTCAAAAGTATCAGAAACAATTACGCCAGAATTAATAAAGAAAAAGGTAGAAATATTATATACTACTTTAATCCAAGATTTTGCTATTCCAAAACCTAAAATTGCAATTTTAGGTTTAAACCCACATTGCGGAGACCATGGAGTTATTGGAAATGAAGATGATGAAGTTATTAAACCAACAATTGATGAAATACAAGGAGAAGGTAAAATAGTTTATGGTCCGTATGCAGCTGATAGTTTTTTTGGGTCTGAAAATTATAAAAACTTTGATGCTATTTTGGCAATGTATCATGATCAAGGTTTAGCACCTTTTAAAACCTTGTCATTTGGTGAAGGTGTTAACTATACAGCGGGTTTAGATAAAGTCCGAACTTCGCCAGACCACGGTACAGCATATGAGTTGGCAGGTAAAGATTTAGCAAATATAAATTCGTTTAAAGAAGCTATATTTACAGGAATTAAAATTTTTAAAACGCGTGAAGAGTATAAAAGTTTGACAGAAAACACTTTAAAATCAAACCAAAGAAAAGAAAAACTATAAAATATTTATTTTTTTTTATTCATTTATATTATAATTTATATCTTTGCACGCTCAAATTGAAGTTCTATTATGAAAGATTTAAAAGAGTTTGACATTTCTTTTATAGGATTAAAAGAAGGAATTCATCAGTTTGATTATAAAATAGAGAAAGAGTTATTTGATTTTTTTAATTATGAAGAGTTTTACAATTCAAATGTAAATGTTAATGTATCCTTTTTAAAAAAGGCGACAATATTTGAATTAAATTTTACTTTTTCAGGCTGGATAGAGGTTGCTTGTGATATTACGAACGAGTTGTTTCATCAGCCTATTGAAACAAGTTTTTATTTAATTGTAAAATTTGGTGAAGAGTTTAATAACGATAATGAAGAGTTATTAATTTTACCCCATTCAGAATTTAAACTAAACGTTGCACAATATATATATGAGGCAATTGTTTTAGAGGTTCCAATAAAAAGAGTTCATCCTGGTGTAACTGATGGGACATTGCATTCAGAAGTATTAGAAAAATTAAAAGAATTTGAAATAAGAGATAAAGAAGAAGATCTAGAGATTGATAATACAAATGAGATTGACCCTAGGTGGAACAAATTAAAGAGTATACTAATAGAAAAAAATAAGAGTAATGGCACATCCTAAAAGAAAAATTTCCAAAACAAGAAGAGATAAAAGAAGAACTCATTATAAAGCGGTAGCTCCACAAGTTGCAGTTGATCCAACAACAGGTGAAGCTCACTTATACCATAGAGCTCACTGGCATGAAGGAAAACTTTATTACAGAGGTCAAATTGTTATAGATTCAGTAGAAAATCAAGCTTAATTTTATTAAGCCAACAATATTTTAAAAACTCTCATTATGAGGGTTTTTTTTATTTTTTATAGCTATTTTAGTTAAAAAGTAATGAAATTTATTAATAAATAGAAATAAATTTCATTACTTTGAAACTCTTTCTTTATTAAAAAGAATACAAAGTATGACAAAAATTACCGCAGCAATTACCGCCGTTGGAAAATATGTTCCCGAAGACGTTTTAACAAACGCAATGTTAGAGAAGTTGGTTGATACCAATGATGAATGGATTACTTCAAGGACTGGGATTAAAGAGCGTAGGATTTTAAAAGGAGAAGGAAAAGGAACTTCTTTTATGGCAATAAAAGCAGCTCAGGAATTAATTGAAAAGAAAAATCTAGATCCAAAAGAAATAGAACTTGTAATTGTTGCAACAGCAACACCAGATATGCAAGCTGCGGCAACAGCAGTATTTGTTGCAACCGAAATTGGGGCTACCAATGCATTTGGATTTGATTTAGAAGCGGCATGTTCTAGTTTTTTATATGGAATGTCTGTTGCATCCAGATATATAGAGTCTGGTAGATATAAAAAAGTATTACTAATTGGAGCTGATAAATGCTCATCAATGATTGATTATACTGATAGAGCAACTTGTATTATTTTTGGAGACGGTGCAGGTGCTGTATTATTTGAGCCAAACGAAGAGGGCCTAGGATTACAGGATGAATATTTAAGAAGTGATGGCTCCGGGAGAGAATTTTTACGCGTTAAAGCAGGTGGTTCTTGTTATCCTATTACAAAAGAGGGAATAGATAATAAAGAAAATTTTGTGCGTCAAGATGGAAAAACGGTATTTAAAAATGCAGTATTTAATATGGCGGATGTTGCTGTTAAAATGTTGGAAAGAAATAATTTAACTAAAGAGGATGTAGATTGGCTAGCTGCTCATCAGGCGAATAAACGTATTATTGAAGCAACAGCAAATAGAATTGAAGTTGATAGCACTAAAGTAATGATGAATATTGAGAAGTATGGTAATACTACATCGGCAACATTACCTTTATTGTTAGCTGATTATGAAAAACAACTTAAAAAAGGAGATAAAATAATTTTTGCTGCATTTGGAGGTGGTTTCACATGGGGATCAATTTACTTTAAATGGGCATATAACTCATAATAAATTAATAACTAAAACTTAGTGAATATGGATTTAAAAGATATTCAAAATCTAATTAAATTTGTGTCAAAATCTGGCGCGAGTGAGGTAAAGTTAGAAATGGAAGATATAAAAATCACCATTAAAACCGGTTCAGATAAAACTGAAACAACAATTGTGCAACAAGCACCAATGGGAATGCCTCAAATGCCTTTGGCAACGCAAGCTCCTATTCAATCTGAAGGAGCAGGTGATACTGCTAAGGCAGAAGAATCGAAATATATAGAAATTACTTCTCCTATAATCGGAACTTTCTATAGAAAACCTTCACCTGATAAGGATGTATTTGTTGAAGTTGGAGCTACTGTAAACCCAGATACAGTTGTTTGTATGGTTGAAGCAATGAAATTATTTAATGAAATTGAAGCAGAAGTAACAGGTAAAATTGTTAAAGTTTTAATTGAAGATGGAACCCCTGTAGAATTTGGACAACCATTATTTTTGGTAGATCCATCATAATATAAAATCACAATTTTTAATTCTCAAAATCCAAACATATTTTTGGAATTTGTTTTTTGAATATTGAAAATTCGAAGAATTTATGTTTAAAAAAATATTAATTGCCAATAGAGGTGAAATAGCATTACGGGTTATTAGAACCTGTAAAGAAATTGGAGTAAAAACTGTAGCAGTTTATTCAACCGCAGATGCCGAAAGTTTACATGTACGATTTGCAGATGAGGCGGTTTGTATTGGACCTCCTGCAAGTAGTGAATCGTATTTAAAAATGTCAAATATTTTAGCAGCGGCAGAAATTACTAATGCAGATGCAATTCATCCAGGTTATGGATTTTTATCAGAAAACGCAAAATTTTCTAAACTATGCGAAGAGCACGGAATTAAATTTATTGGTGCAACATCTGATATGATTAGTAAAATGGGTGATAAAGCTTCAGCAAGAGCTACCATGAAAGCTGCTGGAGTACCAACAATCCCAGGATCGGATGGCTTATTAGACACTTTTGAAGAAGCTGAAAAGTTAGCAAGTGAAATGGGATACCCAGTTATGCTTAAAGCAACTGCTGGAGGTGGCGGAAAGGGGATGCGCGCTGTTTGGAAAAAGGAAAAGCTTCGAGAGATGTGGGATTCTGCAAGAAAAGAAGCTTTTGCTTCCTTTGGAAATGATGGAATGTACATGGAGAAGTTGATTGAAGAACCACGTCATATTGAAATTCAGATTATTGGTGATTCATTTGGTAAAGCTTGTCATTTGTCAGAAAGAGATTGCTCAATTCAACGTCGTCATCAAAAACTTACAGAAGAAGCGCCTTCGCCATTTATGACTACTCAGTTAAGAAAAAAGATGGGAGAAGCAGCTGTTAAAGCGTCAGAATATATTGCATATGAAGGAGCTGGTACGGTAGAATTTTTAGTGGATAAACATAAAAATTTCTATTTTATGGAAATGAATACGCGTATTCAAGTTGAGCATCCTATCACCGAACAAGTAATTGATTATGATTTAATTTTTGAACAAATTAAAGTAGCTGCCGGAATTCCTATTTCTGGAAAAAATTATTCGCCAAAGTTGCATTCAATAGAATGTAGAATTAATGCTGAAGATCCTTATAGAGATTTTAGACCATCACCTGGAAAAATTCAAACGTTACATGTTCCTGGAGGACATGGAGTAAGAGTAGATACTCATGTTTATGCAGGTTATACAATTCCCCCGAATTATGATTCTATGATTGCTAAATTAATAACGACGGCACAAACTAGAGAGGAAGCAATTGCTAAAATGAGAAGAGCCCTTGATGAATTTGTGATTGAAGGAATTAAAACAACAATTCCATTCCACAGACAATTAATGGATCATCCAGATTATATTGCTGGAAACTATACAACAAAGTTTATGGAAGATTTTGTAATTCAACCAGAAGAAGCATAACATTTTAAATTAGAATAAAAAAAGGATATGAAAACTCATATCCTTTTTTTTTACCTAATCCCTTGATCCTAATATTTGCATTCCCCAATATAATAACATTGCTAAAGAACCTAAAGCTGAAACTAAATAGGTTCTTGCTGCCCATTTTAAAGAATCTTTTGCTCCATCTTGTTCAGAATTTGTGAGCATATTATTGGTTTTTAACCAAGCTAAGGCTCTATTGCTTGCGTCATATTCTACCGGTAAAGTTATAAAACTAAAAACAGTTGCAACAGCCATCATTGCAAGTCCAATAATAGCAATTGTAAAACCAATTCCAGAATTTCCTGAAAATACACTTATTAATATCCCTCCTATCACCAACCATTGTGAAAATTTAGAAGAAATATTTACGGCAGGTACTAATTTAGATCGTAAGTTTAGCCATTCATATGCTTTAGCATGTTGAACAGCGTGCCCAACCTCATGAGCCGCAACAGCCGCAGATGCAGCATTTCTTTCCGCGTAAACGGCTTCACTTAAATTTACAGTTTTGTCGACAGGATTGTAATGATCAGTTAATCTACCTGGAGTCGAAATAATTTTAACATCATAAATTCCATTGTCGTGTAACATTTTTTCAGCTATTTCTTTCCCACTTAATCCGTTTTGTAGGTGTACATTTGAGTAAAATTTAAATTTACTTTTTAGTTTTTGGCTTACCAGCCAGCTTGCTAAAGATATAATTCCAATTAATATATAAAATCCCATAAATTTCTTTTTAATTAATGTTTTTAATTTTGATAAATTTACAACATAAATTATTCCAAAATTATATTTCAGACAAAATGGCAACAATCCCTAATATTTTATTAATTTATACTGGTGGTACAATAGGTATGGTTCAAGACTATAAAACAGGTGTATTACGCGCATTCAATTTTAATGAATTGTTAAAACATATTCCAGAAATAAACCAGTTGAATTGCTCAATTGAAAGTATTTCCTTTAAAAATCCAATAGATTCTTCCAATATGAATCCAAATAATTGGGTGCAAATTGCAGAGATTATCGAAGAAAATTATGAGAACTTTGATGGGTTTGTCGTTTTACATGGTTCTGATACAATGTCATATACGGCTTCAGCAATTAGTTTTATGTTTGAAAACCTTTCAAAGCCGATTATTTTTACGGGGTCTCAATTGCCAATTGGTCATTTAAGAACAGACGCAAAAGAAAATCTTATTACCGCAATTGAAATAGCATCTCTTAAAGAAGATGGAAAGTCAGTAATAGAAGAGGTTTGTTTGTATTTTGAATACAAATTGTATAGAGCGAACAGAACAACAAAAATTAACGCTGAGCATTTTGAAGCTTTCACATCTCCAAACTTTCCTCCATTAGGTGAGAGCGGGGTTCATTTAAAATTTTCTAAACAATTATTTATAAAGGCGAATAGAGAAAAACTTTTAGAAGTTAGAAAGCATTTAAATGTGAATATTGTAATTGTAAAAATTTTTCCAGGAATTACGAAAAGGGTGGTTGAGAGTATTTTATCTATAAAAGGCTTAAAGGGAATTATTTTGGAAACGTATGGCTCCGGAAATGCACCTACTGAAAAATGGTTTATAAAGCTATTAACAAAAGCTATTGAAAAAGGTGTGTATATTGTAAATGTTACACAATGTATTGGCGGAAGTGTTTTTTTGGGGCAATATGAAACAAGTGAACTTTTGAAGAAAATTGGAATTATAAGCGGAAATGATATTACAACTGAATCCGCTTTAGCTAAACTGATGTATTTATTAGGCGAGAAAATTCCAAAAAGTGAATTCAAATCTGTTTTTGAAACCCCTTTACGAGGAGAAATGAGTTTGAATCTTTAAATTTTTTTTAAACAAATATAAATAATATGAATTATAACGTAATAAATCAGTGCATAATTGATTGAATTTTATAGATTTTAAAAAATACGTAGTTATTAAAAAAAAATAATTTAAAGTATCCGTAAAATTTTCAGAATTCAACATTTTTTTGTTACTTGCCATTCGCTAAAGTTTAATAACAAAAGAGTTTTTTATTAATAATTGACTTTTAAATTTTACACTTTGGTACAATTATTTGTTAAAAAAATTATATATTTAAACCGTAAAATTAATAAATTAACTATTACACGATGAAAAGAGTATTTACTATCCTTGCAATTACAGGGTTATTGTTATTTGGAGCAGCACCTAAAGCTATTGCACAAGATGCAGCAAACACAGAACAAGTTGCA
>Ga0102815_10002808_pt1 | contig 10527 bp, 9 predicted proteins | sample ColrivemetaGS759_FD_79113 | JGI IMG/M metagenome (GOLD analysis project Ga0102815, IMG submission 79113) | Estuarine microbial communities from the Columbia River estuary - Ebb tide ETM metaG S.759 | ecosystem: Environmental > Aquatic > Marine > Intertidal zone > Estuary | place: USA: Columbia...
AGCATTTGGTATCATAACTACACATTATTCAAACTTAAAAGTATTGGCAAGTGAATTGGAAAATGTGGCCAATGCCAATATGCAGTTTGATGAAAAAACGCTGCAACCATTATTTAAATTATTTATCGGACAGGCAGGCAGCTCTTTTACTTTTGAAGTAGCGCAAAAAAACGGCATTCCTTTTAGTTTAATTAACAAAGCAAAAAAACGTGTTGAGGGGGAAAAAATTAGGTTGGATAAAACAATTTCAAAACTTCAAAAAGAACGAAATATATTACAACAAACTTCAGAAAATTTAGAAAAAGAAAAGTCTATCGCAATTGAAAAATCAGATAGCTTATCTGAAAAAGAACAAAAAGTTCAGGAAAAATTAGAAAGTTTTCAGGAATTGTACGATAGCAATCAGAAAATGCTTTCCTATGGTAGAAAAATCAATGAATTGGTAAATAAATATTTTCAAACCAACAATAAAAAACAACTTACTGCCGACTTTAATAAATGGGTTGCTATTGAAAAAACTAAACAAATAGTAAAAAACCCCCAAAAACCAGTTACAAAAGCTCAAAAGAAGCAAGGAAAAATTGAAGAAAAAAAAGTTGAGGAAAAAATGAAAATTATTGAAAAAGAGGTTGTTGTTGAAGTTGAAAAAGTGAGAGAACTAAAACAAACAGAAGCAAAAAAAATAGCCAAACAAAAAGCTGACTATATTTTTAAGGTTAAAGACCGGGTTCGTATTATTGACAGCAATTCAAACGGAATTATCGAAAAAATTGAAAAAAACAATGCCTTTATCAATTATGGGTTTTTCACAACAAAAACAACCTTAAACAAATTAGAACTGGTAGAATCGGCCAAAAAGAAATAATTGTTAATCTTTTTGGTAACGTTCCATTTCACGATCGTAAAATTCACTTGCCTGCTCAATCAAAGTTGCTACTTGCACTTCTAATTCTTCTTGATCTTCTCCATCAAAATCTTCCCACCATTCAATTTCATCATCAACCAAATTGATAATAAACCTAGGGAATTCAGTATGAATAACATAGATAGCATCTGCACTGTCCGTATTATCTCCCAGTAAAAATTTAGGTAGTTCCATTTTTCTCTCTTATTAATTTATTAGTTAAATAATTAAATCTTATAAACAACATTGCAGCCGAACTGGTTAATGCCGTAAGCAATCCTATCCAGATTCCAAAAGTACCTAAATCTACAACACGACCCAAATAATAACACACCGGAAAACCAATTATCCAATAAGCAATAAATGTTAGTATTGATGGTACATTTACATCCTGTAAACCTCGTAAACCTCCTAAAATTACAGCTTGTAAACCATCTGACAACTGAAACAAACCTGCAACAATCAACAAACTTGAAGCAATTTTAATAACTTCTAAATTATCGGTAAACATCCAAGGCAGTATATCTTTGAACAAAATAAATCCAATTGAAAATAGGAACATAATAATCAGAATTAATAAGAAGTTTGAAAAAGCGATGCGCCTTAATTCAACATAATTTTTCAACCCTTTCTGATTTCCAACTCTGATAGTAGCGGCTACACCAATCCCAACGGCAATCATAAATGTAGTAGAAGCTAGTTTTAAAGCAATTTGGTTTGCTGCCTGTGGCAATGCTCCCAAAGTACCAGCCAACAATACTGAAGCCGTAAATAACCCTACCTCAAACAACATTTGTAGTGCTGTTGGAAAACCTAAATTTATAATCTTTCTAAAAATTTCAGTTTTTATTTCAGTCAGTTTTAATCTTTTCATATAACTGGCAAATTTTTCTTTCTTCAATAAAACAACATATAAGAAAATCACCATTACAACTCTTGAAATTAAAGTTCCCAATGCTGCGCCAACCAATTCCAAACGAGGAAAAATCCAGAATCCATAAATCAGTACAAAGTTCAATACTACATTTACCACATTGGTCAATATAGTCGCCCACATGGCATATTTTGTTTGAGATAAACCATCTGCAAATTGTTTAAATCCTTGAAAAATCATTAAGGGAATCATGGACAAGGCAACAATTTCATAATAAGGAATGGCTAAAACGACCACCTCTTCAGGCTGATCCAAATGATATAAAATAGGTTTTATGAGCAATAACATGATAAACATGGCAACTCCTATTATGGCACATGAAATGATTCCATGTTGAAAAACACCTCTTCCTTTCTCTTTATTACCTTCACCATCAGATTCAGCAATTAAAGGCGTAATTGCAAACGAAAACCCAAGACCAATGGATAGTGCAATAAAAAACAAACTATTTCCAAGTGAAGTAGCTGCCAATTCAACAGCGCCCAGCCTGCCCACCATAATATCATCAATCAACCCAACCAATAAATGACCTAAAGAGCCCATCATAATTGGAGTAGCTAATTTTAAGTTATTTTTAAATTCGGAAGTGTAATTTTTTAATTTCAAGCTGAATAAATTTCAAGAGGCAAATATACAAGAAATATTGCTTAGTATTAGTAGTTATGTGAGTATTGAGATACTGGATTTTTCGCAAATGACTTTGGCTTCGCTCAATCACCTTAGCAATTCAGTATCTTGTCTCTATAATTTCAACTTGTATAAATGAAAGCTATTTCAACATAAAATATTAAAATTACCTTAACAATATTCACTTCATTAATGCTTACATTTGTAACATAAAAAATAAATATTCACTTAAAAATTTATAAAGATGGCAGTATTAGTTGGTAAAAAAGCACCAAATTTTAACGCACAAGCAGTAATAAACGGTTTAGAGTTTGTCGAAAACTATTCATTAGAACAATTTGAAGGAAAAAAATATGTTGTTTTATTCTTTTATCCAAAAGATTTCACATTCGTTTGCCCTACAGAACTTTTTGCATTTCAAGAAAAATTAGCTGCATTTGAGAAAAGAAATGTACAATTAATTGCAGTATCTACCGATACAGAGCAATCTCACTGGGGATGGCTACAAATGTCAAAAAACGCGGGAGGAATCAAAGGAGTGACTTACCCTTTAGTTGCGGATACAAACAAAACCATCTCAAAAAACTATGATGTATTAGCTGGGGATTACTTTTATGATGACGAAGATCAATTACAAGCCAGTGGCGAATTAATTGCTTACCGTGGTTTATTTTTAATCGACAAAAACGGTATTGTTCGTCATCAAGTGGTGAACGATTTACCTTTGGGTAGAAATGTTGATGAAGCCTTAAGAATGGTTGATGCATTGCAATTTAATGAAGAACATGGTGAGGCTTGTCCTGCAAACTGGACCTCGGAAAGAGAAGGATTGAAAGCAACCCACGAGGGAATTGCAGATTATTTATCGAAAAACTAACTTTTAATGCAATAATATTCCTAAAAACGCTCGAAATTGTTCGGGAGTTTTTAGTTTTTAAACTAACTTTGATTTTTACAAATTAAAAACAAAAATTATGGCTAAAATAACACTAAAAGGAAACCCATTTAAAACAGTTGGAAAATTACCAAAAACCGGTAAAAAAGCTCCAAAATTCTCATTGATAAAATCTGATTTATCTAAAGCTAAATTAAAAGATTTTAAAGGTTCAAAAGTTATATTGAATATTTTCCCAAGCTTGGATACTGGTACTTGCGCTACATCAGTTAGAAAATTCAATGAAGAAGCAGGAAAATTAGAAAATACTAAAGTTTTATGTATTTCAAGAGATTTACCATTTGCTCAGGCACGTTTTTGTGGGGCTGAAGGTTTAGAAAATGTAATTACTTTATCTGATTTTGCTTCAGGAAAATTTGGAAAAGCTTATGGTCTAACAATTAAAGACGGTCCGTTAGCAAATTTACATTCTAGAGCAATTGTTATCCTTAATGAAGAAGGCGTGGTTACTTATACTGAGCAAGTACCAGAAATTGTTGACGAACCAAATTATGAAGCTGCATTAAAAGCACTTTAAGCATGCAACAAAAAAGTAATTTTTTTCTAAACAGAATAATAGCAGTTAAATATGCTGCAAAAGGATTTTGGATTCTAATTACTTCTGAAAACAGTATTATTGCCCAGGTTATTATTGGAATTACAATGACAATTATTGGGTTTTTAATGAATATTTCTGCTACCGAATGGCTGTTCCAAATTTTCGCAATTGGACTGGTTTTGGTAGCAGAATCTTTAAATACGGCTATTGAAAAAATGGCTGACTTTATTCACCCTGAATATCACAAACAAATTGGACGCATCAAAGATATTTCAGCAGGAGCGGCCTTTTTTGCTGCAATATTTGCCGTAATTATTGGTTTAATTATTTACATCCCTAAATTTATTTAGGAAATGCACCTCAATCACATTAATTTTATATTTTTGTGGCACAAATATATACATGGCAAAAGACAAAACTACAAAACCAAAAACACCTAAAAAACCTCGTTTTGAAGGAACAAAGTCGTTTTTAAAAAGTCGACAAACACAAACTGTTTTCGGTTTGTTTGTTATGTTGTTTTCAATTTTTCTGTTTGCCTCATTTATTTCCTACCTGTTTAATTGGCAAGAAGACCAAAGTCAGCTCGCGAACTTTACAGATAAAACAGTGAATGTAAAAAATTTACTAGGAAAACTTGGAGCAACTTTAAGTCATTTTTTTATTTATGATGGCATCGGAATTGTTGCTGTTTATTTTCCGGTACTTTTATTTTTTTCTGGTTATTTTATTTTTTTAAAAGGAAACTTCAAAAAAGTTCAAAAATCTTGGGGATGGGGCATTCTAGGAATGCTTTGGTTTTCAATTTCTTTGGGGCTTTTAGCACATAAAAACGCCCTGCTTTCAGGAGTTGTTGGTTACGAATTAAACTCTTACTTACAACAATTTTTAGGGAAAACAGGTCTTATATTATCACTGTTGTTTTTAATTGTTTCTTATTTGGTAATTCGTTTTAAAGTCACTCCGGAAAGTTTGAAAAGAAAAATTGCTGTCGTTCCGGAAGGTGATGAAACAGAACCTGTTATTTCTGTTCCAAAATCTACAGAAACTACAATTCCTATGTTGAAGGATGAAAAGAAACCGACAATTGAATTGACTTTAGAAAAGGTTCAACCTGCAGTTAAACAAACAGTCAACGAGGATGCAATTCCTAAAACAAATAAGTCGAATACACTTTTTGAAAAATCAGAAACTGAGGATAAAGTTGAAATAGATATTGACGATATTGTTGAAGAAAACCATGTAGACGAAAATTTATCTGATAAACTAGTTAAAGATTTTGGTGAATTTGACCCAACTTTAGAGTTAGGAAACTACAAATTTCCAACATTAAATCTTCTAAGAGATTACAATGAAAGTATTTCTGTTGATCAGGAAGAACTGGAAGCCAATAAAAACAGGATTGTTGAAACACTCAACAATTACAATATTGGTATTGACAGAATTAAAGCAACTGTAGGACCAACCGTAACTTTATATGAAATTGTGCCAGAAGCTGGTGTTCGAATTTCGAAAATTAAAAATTTAGAAGACGATATTGCGCTTTCACTTTCGGCAATGGGCATCAGAATTATTGCTCCAATTCCTGGAAAAGGAACCATTGGTATTGAGGTTCCTAATAAAAAGCCTACTATGGTTTCCATGAAATCAGTGATATCATCAATCAAATTTCAAAATTCTGAAATGGAGTTGCCTATTGCATTGGGTAAAACTATTTCCAATGAAACTTTTGTAGTTGACTTGGCTAAAATGCCTCATTTACTAATGGCTGGTGCTACTGGCCAGGGAAAATCGGTTGGATTGAATGCTGTGCTAACGTCATTATTGTATAAAAAACACCCTGCTGAAGTTAAATTTATCTTAGTCGATCCGAAGAAAGTTGAATTAACGTTGTTCAACAAAATTGAACGCCATTATTTAGCAAAATTACCCGATACAGATGAAGCAATTATTACCGATACAACAAAAGTAATAAACACACTAAATTCATTGTGTATAGAAATGGACAATCGTTACGATTTACTAAAAATCGCAATGGTTCGAAATATAAAAGAATACAATACTAAATTTAAAGCTCGTAAATTAAATCCAAACGACGGACATAAATTTTTACCTTATATTGTTTTGGTTATTGATGAATTTGCTGATTTAATTATGACGGCTGGTAAGGAAGTTGAAACACCTATAGCCCGTTTAGCACAGCTAGCGCGTGCAATTGGAATCCATTTAATTGTTGCAACCCAACGTCCATCGGTTAATGTAATTACTGGTATTATTAAAGCAAACTTTCCATCAAGAGCCGCATTTAGAGTAACTTCAAAAATAGATTCAAGAACAATTCTGGATACTTCCGGTGCAGATCAATTAATTGGTAAAGGTGATATGCTATACTCAGGTGGAAATGATATCATTCGTTTACAATGTGCATTTGTTGATACACCTGAAATTGAAAAGATAACAGACTTTATAGGTTCACAACGCGCATATCCCGATGCTTATATGCTACCTGAATATACAGGTGGTGAGCTTGGCACAAGTCTTGATATTGATATCAGCGATAGAGATCAACTATTCAGAGAAGCTGCATTATTGATAGTTCATGCACAACAAGGTTCAGCATCTTTATTACAACGAAAATTAAAATTAGGCTATAACAGGGCAGGTAGATTGATTGATCAATTAGAGGCGGCAGGGATTGTTGGTCCTTTTGAAGGAAGTAAAGCACGCCAGGTCTTGGTCCCTGATGAAATGTCCTTAACTAAATTATTAGATAACGAATAAAAAGTGGTTTTAAACTACACAAACAAATGAGAAAATTATTAGTATTAGCAATTATTACATTCGTAAATTTCACAACTTACAGTCAAAATTCAGCAGAAGCAAAAAAAATATTAGACGAAGTTGCTGCAAAAGTTGAAGGTTATCAAAATATTGAGATTGAATTCAATCATAGATTAGACAATGAAGATGCAAATGTCCATCAGGAAACAAGAGGTAATGTGACCTTAAAAGGAGATTTATACCACCTTAGTTATATGGGTACAGAGCAAGTTTTTGATGGAAAAAAAATATACTTAATTATTCATGAAGATGAAGAAGTCATCATTCAAAAGCCATCAAAGACTGAAGATGCTTTAACACCTTCAAAAATGTTTTCATTTTATAAAAATGGCTATACTTATAAAATGGGGGCTTTAGAAACGATAAAAGGTGTTAAAATACAATATGTAACACTAACGCCAATCGATACACATTCTGAAATTTCAAGTGTTAAAGTGGGTGTTGATGTAAAAACAAAACACATCTATAACATTATTGAATCTGGACAAAACAAAACAGTTACGACACTTGAAGTAAGGTCATTTAAAACAAACCAACCTATTTCAGAAAAGCTTTTTATTTTTGATAGAGCAAAATATAAAGATCAAAAGAAATACACGATTTCTGAACCAAAATAACAGTGCTGAAAATATTTGATAAATATATTTTAAAAAGCTTTTTACAACCCTTATTAGCTACCTTTTTTGTTGTGCTATTTGTGTTGGTAATGCAGGCCTTATGGTTGGCATTTGACGAAATAGCCGGTAAAGGTATTGACCTTTTCTTTATCTTAAATTTTCTATGGTATTTAGCTTTAATGCTTACACCTACTGCCCTTCCAATTGGTATTTTGTTATCATCAATTATGGCACTTGGAAATTTATCTGAGAATTATGAGTTCGCCGCAATGAAGTCCGCTGGAATTTCATTAAAAAGAATCATTCGTCCTTTGGTAATTTTAACAATTTTATTAAGCGGACTAAATTTTATTTTTCTAAATAATATTTATCCTTGGGCTACATTGAAACAAAAGAATTTGTACTTGAATATGAAAATGAAAAAACCTGCTTTAGCGTTGGTTCCAGGAGCATTTAATACAGATATACCTGGTTTTAGTATAAAGTTTGATGAAAAATATGGTAAAGAAGAAAATTTATTAAAAAACGTTCAAATAGCCGATTTAAATGCTGGGAAAGGAAAAATAAAAGTAATTACCGCAAAAAAAGGTATCATTTCTTCTGAGGAAGGAAGCAAGTATTTAACCCTTACCCTTGAAGATGGAAATTACTATGAAGAACATATTAAAAGAAACATGACCCAAAAGGACCGGGAAAAAATGCCCGCTTCAAATGCAACTTTTGAAAAATACACCATTAATATTGATATTTCTTCTTTTAATGATGATGAAAGCCTGAAAGATGAAAAAATAAAGGAGCATCACGGAATGCTGAGCATCAAGCAATTAGACTCCATTTCTGAAGCAAAAAAAATACATTATGATGAGTATTTAAGCAATAGAGCACGAACCTTTTACCTGAATGTGAATGCCAATAAACTCTACCAATATCCTGACTCTTTAATTATTGAAAAACTAGCACCAGAAATTCTTGACAACTTCAATCCTCAAAATAAAAATATCGTTATAAGTGATGCCATTCAATCCGTAAAAAGGATTTCAGACCGAAGTAATAACGAAATTAAGGGCTTTAAAGATCAACGAAAATTATTGAACCTATACGATTTTGAATATAGCTATAGAATTTCATTTGCGCTGGCTTGTTTGGTGCTATTTTTTATCGGCGCACCAATTGGTTCTATTATACGTAAAGGTGGCTTTGGATTGCCAATGTTAATCGCTATATTTATATTTGTAATCTATTTTTTCATCTCTCAATTTGGAAAAAACCTATCAGAAGAAAGTGCAATTTCAGCGCTATTAGGTAGTTGGCTTTCTACATTAATCTTGTTGCCCTTTGGTTTTTTATTAACCCGAAGAGCAACACAAGGAATGGGAATTTTTAATATTGATGCCATTTTTGATAATATTAAAAATTTCTTCGAAAAATTTACCAAAATTAAATTATTTAAAAAATGAATCCAACCAACAAAATAAAATTGAACACAATTCAGGAAGCCATTGAAGATATTAAAAATGGAAAAATTGTAATTGTAGTTGATGATGAAAATCGAGAAAATGAAGGCGATTTTGTTGCTGCTGCTGATAAAGTAACACCAAAAATGATCAATTTTATGGCTACAAAAGGGCGTGGACTCATTTGTGCTCCTATAACCGAAAGTAGATGTAAGGAACTGGATTTAAATTTAATGGTTGGTATCAATACCGATCCGCTTGGAACTGCATTTACAGTTTCTGTAGATTATAACGGAAAAGGTGTAACTACAGGTATTTCTGCTAAAGACCGCGCCATTACGGTAAAATCTTTGGCTGAAAATAGTACAAAACCCCATGATTTAAGTAGACCTGGTCATATATTCCCTTTGAAAGCAAGAGATGGCGGGGTTTTAAGAAGAACCGGACATACAGAAGCCATTATAGATCTTGCCCGATTGGCAGGATTAAACCCAGCTGGTGTTATTGTTGAAATAATGAATGAGGATGGGACTATGGCCCGTTTACCTGAACTGATAAAAATAGCGGAAAAACATGATTTGAAAATTGTTTCAATTGAAGATTTGGTTGAATACAGAATGCACCACGATTCGCTTATTGAACTTTCAAAAGATTTTAAAATTGATACTCGTTTTGGAAAATATCGCCTGCGAGCCTATAAACAAACCACCAACAATCAAGTTCATTTGGTGCTTACCAAAGGGGAATGGAAATTAGGTGAAAAAGTACTTGTAAAAGTAAATTCAACTTTGGTAAATAATGACATCCTAGGTACCTTAACAAAAAACCCAGATGACAAACTGAAAGGTGTTTTTGACGCCATCAATAAGGAAGGAAAAGGTGCTGTGGTTTTTATAAATCAAGAAAATCAATCCTTCAATCTGTTGGCAAGACTGGCAATTTTAGAAACAAGTCAGGCTAAAAATGAACAATACCTTCCAAATCTAAAAATGGATGAAAAAGATTTTGGTATTGGTGCTCAAATTTTACACGAAATAGGAATAACGAAACTTCGTGTTTTATCCAATGCAACAACGTTTAGAAAACGTGTTGGTATGACCGGTTACGGACTTGAAATCATAGAATACGTTAATTATTAGCCATCAATCTCTTTTTGCAATGAAAAGATTAATAACGAGCTGTTTTTATTGCATACTTATCATTTATGGTTGTGACACACCACAAACAAAAAAGATTGAAATAGAAAACAATCAAAAAATTGATGGTTTTATTTTAAAAGGAACTTTGAAAAATTATTTAGCCGACAAAGTTTATTTAAATAAAATTATTGAGAACACGCTTTACCCAATAGATTCTGCTGTCATTAAAAACAATCAATTTATTTTCAATGGAGTTGTAAGCTATCCCGAACGCTTTTCACTTACTTTTGAAAACTATTCAGCATCCCTAGTATTAATTTTAGAAAACACAAATTTTGAAGTTGAAATTGATCCAAATTTTATCCAGGAACCGGTAATTAAGGGCTCTCCATTGAATTCAAAATTAAATGAATACAAACAACATTCAAAAAAAATATTTAGTGAAATGGAGCTCTTATTTCCTAAATTTCAAAAAGCCAGATTAGAAAACAATGCTGTAAAATTAGCTGAAATTGGAG
>Ga0102815_10002809_pt1 | contig 10525 bp, 7 predicted proteins | sample ColrivemetaGS759_FD_79113 | JGI IMG/M metagenome (GOLD analysis project Ga0102815, IMG submission 79113) | Estuarine microbial communities from the Columbia River estuary - Ebb tide ETM metaG S.759 | ecosystem: Environmental > Aquatic > Marine > Intertidal zone > Estuary | place: USA: Columbia...
TCGCTTGCGCAGCGTGACTGGAAATTCGTCAGTAGTTTTCCTGGGGCGGGCAGGCGGCCTGCGGACAAGGACTTCAAGAGACCAGTCGACGTTGCCGCGGGGCCTTGGAGTGAAGGGGAGGCCGGAGTCACGGGCGCGGCGCGGCTCAGCGATGGACTGTTGACGCCCCCTCGCCTCAGATCGAGACGGAGACTTCTCACCTGGGGATGCTGCGGCGAGAGAGCGCCTTGTTTCGGCCTCACGCCGCCGAGCCAAGCCGCCACCAGGAGCCGGCGTCCGGTGGGGGGGGCGTCGGTCTCGGCGGGAGCTGAGGGTGGGCTCGAACCACGTGAATCGCAGCGGCGGCTCGGGGCGAACGGGCGCGAGCGACGGAGGGTCTTTCGCGCTACGAGCGGGTCGGTGATCGTGATGAGGCGGTGGCGGAGCCCGCCGCACTTCGGGCAGCGCAGCGGGTGCTGTCCGTCGATGCCGAGAAGCTGACGGAGGGCGAGGCCCTGGATTTTGGCCCGTTCGCTGGGGCAGGATGAGGCCATGAGAATCCTCCTCCCCCTGCTCTTCCTGGCGGGCTGCGCGGCTCCCGCAGCGGGGCCGACGCCACCGGCCTCTCTTCGGCTTGTGTCCTACAACATCAAGCACGGCCTCGGCATGGATGGCGAGCTGGACCTGGAGCGGGTGGGGGACTACCTGGAATCCACCGGGGCGGACGTGGTGCTGCTCCAGGAGGTGGACGAGCGAGCCTCGCGGTCGGGTGGCGTGGACCAGGCGGCGGTGCTCGGCGCGCGCCTCGGCATGACGGCCCACTTCGCCCCCTTCATGGATTTCCAGGGGGGGCGCTACGGCCTCGCGATCCTCGCCGCGCCGCGGGTGCTGAACGCCGAGGTGATTGCGCTCCCCGCCGGTACCCGTGAGCCGCGGTCCGCCATGGTGGTGACCCTGGACCTCGACGGCACGACCCTGCGCGTGGCGAACGCTCACCTCGACTGGCTGGCGGACGACGAGCGACGCGTGGCCCAGGCGCGAGCGCTGCTGGAGGCGCTGATTGTCGAGGCCGGGGACGGCCTCGGGGCGCCCAGCGCGACGATTCTGGGCGGCGACCTGAACGACGTCCCCAAGAGTCCCACCCTCGCGCTGCTCCAGGGCTGGACGGCCTTCCGCCGCGTCGGCCCCGCCGCACCGACCTTCCCTGCGGACTCCCCGGACCGGACCATTGACCACTTCCTCATCGCGCCGGTCGGCGCCTTCCCGGGCGCGCAGGTCCGTGTGCTGGACGAGCCCCTGATCTCCGATCACCGGCCGGTCCAGTTGGACCTGGCGCCGGAGCCTTGACGTCCAGGCCCTCGGATCTCATGGCGACGTCCTGCGAAGACGGATCGATGGAGCAGCTCGAGGTGGAGGCGACCTCGGGTCCCGGATCTTGAGTCGACGAGTCCCTCCACCGCCCTATCAAGGCTCGCCTTGGACCGCGCCAAGAAGCCGGCGATCCGGACCCTAGGTGAAGGTGAGCAAGCCGGCGCTCTGTTTGGAGCGTCGGCTTGCTGTAGGGGGAGGCGGGTGCGCCTTTCAGGCCCGGGCGGGCCATGAGGCTCGATCGAGGCAGCGGCGAGTCCGGCGGCTTCCGACGCCTGTGCAGCGCACGCCGTCAAAGGCGATGGCGCCCACGGGCAGCTCGGGGCCCTCCCGAGGGGGCATGGCCCGCTGTGATTCAGGTTCTCAACCCCTCACAGCGGGCTCTGGATCAGAGCGTTCGGCGGCTGATCTCTTCGCCCGTATTGCCGTCGTACACGATCTCCTCGCCGGGGCAGTGGAGGTCGAGGTAGACGCGGTCTTGCTGCGAGGTCGACGAGTTGAGTCGGAGCAGGATGTCGACGCCCACGGCGGTGTTGTCCCTGACGGTGATGACTTGCGTCTTCGTGCCACCGAGGTCGTTTCCGGTGTAGTCGCGGTCGATGTGGAGGTGCGGCTGAGCGTGATCGCGGGCAATAAAGCAGCACCCCTCGATCAGCAGCTCGTCGACTGAGCGGATGCTCGCGATCGAACGGTCGCCGTTCGTGAAGTCAAAGAGCGAGTTACGGATCGTCACGTCAGACATCATCTGACCCACCGCCGGGTTGAGCGGGTCGGTGCCTCCCATCTTGCAGATGACCAGGGCGCCCGTGCTCGAGTGCCCGTCCGCTCGCACGGTCGGCCAGTCACAGACGAACGAGCAATCTTCGATCAGGATCGAACCCGGGTTCGCGGAGGTGCCGGGGCTGAAGTAGGTGAGGTTGAAGCTCGGCCGGGTGCCGCCGTACGCACAGTCGATGAAGTGGCTGTCTCGCACGATGTGCGTCGGCGACTCCAGGTACGACATGTTGTCCGCGTCGTATTGCTGGTAGGGGTTGTCTCGGTGCGCGAACTGGGCGCCCTGACTCCCGATGCGCAGGAAGGTGCAGCCCTCAAGCGTGGTATCCGCGGCGTTGGAGACGTAGAGGCCGTGCTCCTGCGGGATCTCCGTGAAGTCGCAGTCGATGAAGCGGCGGTCCGGGACGTTGTACTCACGGGTGCCCCACTTGAGCTGTGGTGCGTTGGAGACGGGGTCCGGGCGGACGCTGACGTTGTCCCAGGTCAGCGAGCGCTGGAGCATCTGGAGCGGGTTCGGCCCGCGGTGCACGTTGTGTGCCCACTGGAGGAATCCCTGGGGTACCACCGCGAGGACGTTCTCGATGCAATGATCTCCGCCGGGCCAGTGGATGATGTCGTTGATCCGGTTGACCACATCACGCGGCTCCCGGTTCATTCGCAGCGCGCGGATTCGCAGGCCCTTGTTCTGGTCGACCGTGTTGTTGGCGTAGTTCTTCGCGATGAAGGGGCCCTGCGAGAAGGCCGTGCCAACGCCCTCGCTGGTGCCTTCGAGCCCAAGGGCGATATCGGCGCGGCTCAGGCCGCGGCGGCTCGCTGAGCGGCTGTAGGCGTTGAGGGCCTCGTTGACCCTGACCCGCGGACCCGTCGTGCTCTCGCCTCGGCCGCTGTCTGCACTCCTGAGGGTCGCGTTGACCTTGTCAGCAAGCACGGCATCCATGGCCGGGAAGGCGAACGGACCGGGCTGGCGGACGCTCGTCGGGATCGTCTTCGTCGCCTTCTGCGGCGCCTTGAGGTTCCCCTTGGCGGGCTTGGACTCGCTGCTCTTGGTGGCCTCATCGGCCGTGAAGTCGAGGTCGAGGCCATCCGAGAAGGGGGGCGGCGCGTCGTCGACGAGCTCTGCCTTGGTGGGCTCTTGCCCCTTCGGGGTTTCGACCTCGGGGGTCTTCTTCACCGTTGCCCGCTTGGAGGGTGCCCGACTGATGGACAGCGCGTTGCTCGCGCCCTCCCGGAACAGGTGGACTCGGTCGATCATGAAGCCTTCGCTCCTGCCAGAGAACTCCACCTTGTGGACGCCCGGCGTGAGCTCGAGAGATAGGGGGCCCACTTCCCCGTCCGCGGCGCGATAGCGCGTGTCCCAGGTCCAATCGCCTCGCTGCGAGGAGAAGACCTTGGTCCATGCGCCACCGTCGACCCGAACCCAGACGTCGTTGGCGTCGGTCACGTCCGGTTGATCGTGACGATTCCGCAGGCGGAGCTCGTACTTGCCACCGGTGGTGATCTCCGTGTCAAAACCGACGAGGCCCGTTCCGGGCGTCTTGGACATGTCCGGGCCGGACCAGGTCACGTAGCCCTTTCCGGCAAAGCCGTCCACGGAGGTCGAGCCGCTCCAGCCCGCTCCGTCGGTGAGGCTCTCCATCTCGACGACGACCAGGTCGTCGCTCGGGAGGTAGGGGCCGGTCTGCGCAAACGCGGCCCCCATGGTGGTCAGCGCGCCGAGAGCCGCCGAGCCCGCGAAGCGTTGGATGTGCTGTTGAGTCGAATTGATCATCTGGTTTCCCTCGAGTTGAGTCCCTGGCATCTGCGGTCAGGGCGGGTGCGTTCGGCACGGACGGAGGTCCAATGCGCATTCGCACGTCTTCGATCGGCGTCTACTCAGCCATAACTTTGCGTGTTTCTACGGTTTGGGCGTTCGGTGTCCCAGGGGTGGACGGAGGGGCTCCTTAGCGATCCAGGGGGCGCTGTGGCCTTGGGTTCAAGCGCCCCCTGGCCTCTCCCGACGGTTCTAGGCGTCGCCCGGTCTGGCTGGGGCCTCACGCCCTGTGGCCTGGATCTCTCCCGCTTCTGGTGCCTGTCGGAGGTCTACCCGCCGGGTTCCACGGTGTCGGCCCAGGGCTGCCGTCCATCCGCATCGGGGCGCGCAGTGGGGGGGCTACCCCTCGCCTCAGCGGTCGCTGGTCCCACCATCGGGATTGGGGGGAGCGGCCGTCCCTCGGACAAGAATCCTGCCGTCACTGCAATGACGGACCGCCCTTGCCTGCCGCCCATTGGCCTGCGTGGGCAAGTGGACACCAGCGGGTGGTGCGTTCTGGCCTGCCGCCCGGTTCAGGCCGGACCTGTGCCCTCCGCTAGGACGGAAGTTGGGCCTCCCTCGCTCCCCGTCATCGTGCCCGGCAAGGTCGCTTCGTGGGCCGGATTCATCCTTGAGAGGAGCGACCTTCAGGGTCACACCGAAGGTCGGGGTGCCGGCTGGCTCCTCGACCCTTCGCACGGCACCTGCATCGCGGGCGGAGCCGCTGAGTCCGCGGCCCTAGGAGAGGGCCGGGCGCAGCGCAGGCGCAGGCCGAGGCGAGCGAGCCCCACCGGGTTCGGCGAAGACGCGGGTCACGTCTCGGCTCGGCTCAGAGCCCGCCACCAGCCTCTGACTTGCGGGGTGCACCACCGCGGGTCCCTTGGGGCGGTGGGGCTGTGCCAGCATCGCCGCCCTCAGGGGCGCTGAGCGGTCGTCGCGCGATCAGCTCGCCCGTCACGCCGCTATAGATGATCTCTTCGCCCGGGCAGTGAAGCGGCAGCCTGATTCTCGCAGGGCCGCCCTCCGTCTTGGAGAGGCAGAGCTCGAGATCAACACCGCGCGAGCGATTGTTGCGGAGAACGATCCGCTCGGTCTTGGTCCCGCCGAGGTCATTGCCGCTGTGATCGCGGTCGACCGTGACGTGGGGCTGTGAGTGCTGGCGGGCGATGAAGGCGCAGTCTTCGATCACCAGTTCCCCAGCGGAGCGGACTTCCGCAATAGGCCGGTCTCCGTGACAGAAGTCGAAGAGCACGTTGCGGAGGGTGACGCTCTCCATCATCGGCCCAAGCTCCTGATCGAGCGGCGGTGCCGCGGTCATGTGAGCCAGCACCAAGGCGCCTGTGGAGCGGCTACCGTCAGCGCGAGCCTCGGGCCATCGACTGACGAAGGACGAGTCTTCCACGAGCAGCGTCCCGGGGTTCTTGGAGCTGCCCGGATCGAAGTAGGTCAGGTTGAAGGACGGTCGCTTGCCTTGAAAGCCACAGTCCACGAAGTGAGAGTCTCTCACGAGGTGAGTCGGCGGCGACTGGTATGGCATGCAGTCTGCGCCGTACTGCTGATAGGGAATCGGGCGATGCGCCCATTGCGCCCCCTGGCTGCCGACGAGGAGGAAGGTGCAGCCGTCGAGCGTGGTATTCCCGTAGTTCGAGACGTACAGGCCGTGCTCTTGGGGGATCTTCGTGAAGTCGCAGTCCTTGAAGGTTCGGTCGGGGCAGTTGTACTCCCGGGTGCCCCACTTCAGCTGCCGGGCGTCGGGGGCGGCGGTCACGCCGATGTTCTCCCACGTGTAGCTCCCGCCGCGCAGCTGCAAGGACTTCTTGTGGAGGTTCGAACTCCACTGGGCGTAGCCCTTGGGCACGACCGACTCCAGGTTTCGCTTCACCACCGAAGACCCTCTCCGCCAGTCCGTCACGTCACCGATGGTGCCCACGGGCTTCCGCGCGGCGCGGGAGGCGCGCAGCCTGGGGATCGCGGCTCGCTTGTTCTCTTCAGACCCGCTCAAGAAGTGATCGTGGGCCACGAAGGCGGGCGCTGGTGCGTCCGCGTCTTGCGCAACCGACTCCACGGAAGGCCGACTCGGCGGCGCCTGCGGCCCGACACCGCCTTCGCCGCGCGACGCCGGCTCCTGGGCATTGAGGACGGGGGCGAACCAGAGGGCGGCGGCCACCCAGAGCGCGTGTAAAGCCCTGGTGTCATGCGTGTGTTTCGGCGACTGCATGGGTTCACGATACCTCCGCTGCCAAGGGTGGATCCGTGCCAGCGGGGAAGTTGCCCCGATTCCCGCCGTCGTGTGCTCCCTCGCCGCGCTTCTGTACGACTCCGAGACCGGGGACACCTGCCCTGAGCGAGCGCGACGCCTTGCACGAAGCGTTGGTGCTGCCCGCCGGCTTCGTCGGGTCCCTCGCCGGAGCGGCCGTTCGCGCGAGGCCCGCCAAGCCGTTGAGCACGTGCCGGCGGCGATCACGCTCTTCCCCCTCTCCTCGGCGGGCGGCGGCCCGCCCCCTCCAGGTCAGAGCCACTGGCCGGTGCCGTCTCGTGGCCGCGCAGCTTGTGGCGGCTGAGGTGGCGGCGAGGAGGGCGAAGAGCGGCTCGCAGGCGCCTTCCGTCCGACGGAAGCGGATGTCGTAGATGCTCGGGCCACCGAGGGCGCTATGGACGTAGGCCTGGACGATGGGGCGGGTCCCCGTCGGGGGTCAGGAAGCCAAGATCGAGGCCGGGTCGGTGCCCTCGGGCGTCCCAGGCGACGATCTTCCGCCCAGCCGCTTCGAGGGGGAGGCCGCCCGTGGTGCCCGATCCTCGGGCGTGCAGCGGATCTCCCTCCAGCAGCCAGGGCACGTTCTCGGGAAAGGCGCTGGCGACCTTCTTGAAACGTCCCCCGAGATTCGTCGACCTGCGGGAGCCTGGACCGCTCGCCGGGGTGTGGCTGCTGACCCGCTCGGTCCATCCCGCCGCCGGGTGCCGCGAGCAGCGCTTGGTTCTAGCGGTCGCCGGTGTGGCGCACGCCACCTCCGGAATGGTCCTGACTGGGGCCCAAGCCACCCTTGGCGGCGGCCCCCTTCTTGGACTTGCCCGTATCGAGGACCTCCAGCGTACCGGCCTCCACGAGAGCCTTCACGGGGGGGTGCTCCACGGCCTTGTGGGCGATCTTGGCCTTGCCGCCGGGGCTGAGGAAGAGCCGCTTGCCAGCGGGTAGCGGGACTCGGACGGGGGCGCTCGTTGTGTTCTTGATCTCCATATGGCCCGTAAGGCTACTCGGAAGAGCACCCGCACGGCACCGTATGCACGCGTCGCCTGGGGGCTTCCCTTGATGGAACCCCGGGACGCTTATTGCGATGGAGACACTGCCCTACCTCACCGGTTACCCGCCCGAGCTTCAGGAGCAGGCCAGGGCGCTCCTGGAGTCGGGTGAGCTCGGGCCGCTCCTGGCGTCGCGTTATCCAGGGCGCCACCACATCCGCTCCAACAGGGACCTGCACGACTACGTGCAGGAGCTGAAGTCTCGCCATATGCGGACGGCGCCGCCCCTGGGCAAGGTCCTCTACGACGAGCGGCTCCAGGTCCTCGAGAACGCCCTCGGTCTACACACCACCGTCACGCGGAGCCACGGCCGTCGGGTTCACAAGCGCCGAGAGCTCCGGGTCGCGGGGCTCTTCAAGGACGTGGCGCCCGAGTTCCTGCGCATGATCGTGGTCCATGAGCTCGCGCACACGAAGCACGCGGATCACTCGCGGGACTTCTACAGGCTCTGCACCCATATGGAGCCAGACTACCACCGCTTGGAACTCGACCTGCGCCTCTTGTTGACGGCGCAGGACCAAGGGGGCTGAGTCGGTCGTCCACGGGCAGGCCAAACGAAAAGACGCCGCGTCCTCCGGTAGGGGGGGCGGCGTCCTCTCGTCTGGCTGGCCGAGCTCGGCACCAGGGGTCAGTTGGTCCCGACGATCTTCACCTCATCGATATCGCCGGTCTCGTTCCGGCGGTTGGCCGAGAGGTCGAAGCGCACCGTGACCAGGCTCAGGTTAGCGAAGGCGGACAGATCGATGTCAGTGGTTCGCCACCCGCTGGAGCCCGTGAGGGTCTCCAAGGTCGTCCCGTTCACGATGACTCTGAAGGTCTCGCCGTTGTCGAGGTTCCGACAGCGGCGGGCGGACTCGAGCCGAAGCCCGGTGAACCCGGTGGCGTCGACCGTGACCTCGAGGTACTGGGACCTCTTGATGCGGGCTCCACCTGTGCCCGCGAACGCAGAGCCGGAGCGGATCCTCACCCCGCCATTAGAACTCCACTGGGTCGAGAGGGAGCCGCCGAAGGAGTCGGCGAAGATCGTCGTCTCGTTGCCCGGGTTGGGGTCGGCCTCCGTGGTGAACGACCAGACAGGTCCCGCGGTGGTCCCTGTTCCGTTGGTGGCGTCCACCCGCCAGTAATAAACAGTGGAGTAGGCCAACTGGCTGAGGGCAAAGGTGGTCCCGGTCAGCGTTCCCTGGAGGTCTCCAGGCCCCGGATTCAGATTGGTGCCGAGGTAGACCTCGTAGGACACCGCGCTGGAAGCCGGGCTCCATGAGAGATCCTGGTTGACGGACACCGCGGTTGCGCCGTCCGCAGGGCTCGGGTTCCCGGGCTGGCCGGGAGGCGGGACCTCGGTCACCGAGAGGGTGCCGGCTCCTGTGTTTCCGGCGTAGCCGCCGACCTGGATGAGCAGCGTGACGCCAGCGGAGAGGCCGGTGAGGTCAATCTGGCTCTGGAGGTCACAGGCGTCGTCGTTACACGCCACGGGGATGAGGCCTCCGCAGCCGCCGACGAAGACCTGCAGGGCCGTGTCGTAGGCCGATCCGCAGGTTGCGATGCTGAGGTCCGCGGAGCTCACCGCTGTGTACGAGAACCAGGCGTCGGGCGCGCCGCCGCCCGCGCAGGCCCACGCCTCACCGCTGTCGGTGGCGGAGGTCGTGTCGAAGGGGGTGTCCCCGCTGGTGACCGGTGCCGCGTTGGTGCAGGTGTCGTTGGCGATACCTCCGTTGGTCAGCACCAACGAGTAGTCCCCACACTCGGCTTGGCTCTGGGGAAAGACGAAGGGGTTGACGATGACGTCCACCGGCGCGCTGGACGTGTTGATGAACTGCACCGATTCGGTGCCCGAAACCCCGGCCGACTCGTCGAGCAGAACGCCACAGTTGCTGTCGATCAGCCACAGATCGATATCCACAGCGAAGCCAGCGAAGAAGATCGCCGCAGTGAAGGTCGAATTCGGGGCCACGGTTACCCGGTAGAAGTCCTCGTCAACCCCGGGCTTGCGGACGACCAGGTTGCCCGTGGTCAGATTGGACGGGACGGGCACAGCGGTGGCGCAGGTGTCATTGTCCTCGTACTCGTCGTCGATCCCTTCGACGCAGCTGACGCAGGAGACGCCGAGGTTGGCGCCCAGGACCAGCCAGAAGGAGGCGAAGGCCGGGTTGTTGTTCACCGGGTCGTATCCGCCCTCGTTGAAGCAGCGCTCGGCACCGCTTGAGAGGTCGACCTCATAGGCTTGGTCGATGGAGTACAGCCCAGAGGCCGTCGTGGCGGATGGGTTGCTGAAGGCGGTTCCCTCGCCCGTTGGGGCGAGGGAGCCGGGGCGCGCGCCGATCAGCGGCCCGATCATGGAGCCCGCATCCGCGCTCATCTCGAGGCCCCACCCAAAAAAGTCATAGGCGTCCCCATCAAAGGTCCCGTCCCCATCGGCCCTGACGCAGAACTCGAAGCCAGAGAAGTCGATGTCGAACGTGTAGGGCGTGAGCTCGCCGGGGGTGACCGTGCCGGGAAGCCCAACGATCGTCAGGTCGAGGAGCGGCGTCTGCGTTCCGACCGGGTTAGTACAGGGGCGGTACTGCTCATAGAGCGTCAGCTGGGCCGTCCCCTGACCCACGGAGTCGGTGGCGTAGCCGAGTTGGATGTTGTTGATCTGGTAGCTGTCCGTGAGCCCCGTGACGCTCGGGTACGGGAGCGACGTAGTGGGAGAACTGGTGCTCGGGAGCCTCCCCTCATCGATGACGAGGTATCTCCCGTTGATGTCGAGGAACACCGCCGAGTAGAAGTTGTTCCGGTAGATCGTTTCGGCACCGGCGGGACCGTCGAGACCGCCTCCAGGCGAGAGCGCGGGCTGGAATTGCCCGGTGGCCACATGGAACGTGCCCGCGTGGATAGGCGCTCGGGACAGGTCCTGGAGACGGTGGAGCTTGGCGGGCTCCTGGGCAGAGGCAGTGCTGGTGAGGATCAGCGCAGCAAGGACGCGCGGTCCGAAGCTGGCGATGAGGGGCATGTGCATTGGGCGAACACGAGACGTTGAAGGGTGGAGGGGGAGAGCCGCATGCCAGCGCGCCGAGGGGCTCGGGCCACCAGGGGTTGCTCGAGCGCGAAGGAGAGGAACTGCGTTCACCCTTCCTCGTCTTCAAAGCAACTCCCGGACGGCCTTCTCTTTCAACCTAGTCAGGCCTCGCCGGTCGGCCCTGAGTGTTTTTCCTGTCGAGCTGGCTTGGGGTCGGGAAGTTGGGAAGGGGCGGCTCGGCGGCCGGGGAGGGCGCGCTTGTCGAAGACCAGCGGCTACGGCCTCCTTGGGCTTTTCGTTGCAGAGGAGCGTTGGGACGA
>Ga0102815_10002810_pt1 | contig 10518 bp, 12 predicted proteins | sample ColrivemetaGS759_FD_79113 | JGI IMG/M metagenome (GOLD analysis project Ga0102815, IMG submission 79113) | Estuarine microbial communities from the Columbia River estuary - Ebb tide ETM metaG S.759 | ecosystem: Environmental > Aquatic > Marine > Intertidal zone > Estuary | place: USA: Columbia...
TAATTACTATCAGTAAAGATTAAACAATTTTAGCAAATAAACTAGACTTAAAAGAATATAAACTGCTAAGATGTAATAAAAACAATTTGGCGGGTGTGGCCAAGTGGTTAAGGCAGTGGGTTGTGGTTCCACCATTCGCCGGTTCAAGTCCGGTCACTCGCCCTTGTTTTATTTTTACTTAAACTAAGTTTACTAAAAAACAATTATAAATCTAAATTAGTTTTATGTCACGCTATCGAGGACCTAAATTACGAATTACTAGAAGATTAGGTACACTACCAGGTTTAACAAAAAAGAGATCTAATAAAACCACGCGACCTGGTCAACATGGAAAAAGTATTGATGATAATAGTAAAAAGACTGAGTATGGTGTACGTTTAGAAGAAAAACAGAAATTAAAGTTTAATTATGGGTTAACTGAAAGTCAGTTATATCGATATATTAAAGAAGCCAGAAGACGTAAAGGTGTTACAGGCTTAATTTTACTTCAACTATTAGAAATGCGTTTAGATACAGTTTGTTTTACCTTAGGATTTGGAAAAACAATTGCTCATGCTCGTCAATTAGTTAATCATGGTCATATTACAGTAAATAAAAAAGTGGTAAGTATAGCAAGTTTTCAATGTCGTATAAATGATATAATTGGGGTTAAAGAAAAACCTGCTATTCAAAGTTTACTTCAGTCTAATCTTAAAGAAAATCATGTAAATGAACTTCCTAGTCATCTCAAATTTGATAGTTCAAAATTAGAAGCAACAGTCTTAGATTATTGCGATCGAAACGATTTGGCTCTTCAACTTGACGAATTACTTGTAATTGAATATTACTCACGTCGATAAATAGAATTCAGAATGTTAGTTTTCTAATTTTAAAGCTTACAATGAAAAATTAATTATCTTATAAAAAATCTAATATATGTTAAAGCTAAGGTTAAAAAGAACTGGACGAAAACGTTCACCGTCATATCGTTTAGTTATTATGGAAAATACAACTCGTCGAAATGGTAGACCCATTGATGAAGTAGGGTATTATAATCCACTTACAAAACAATCTAAATTTGATACGGTTAAAATTACAAAGTGGTTAGGTTATGGAGCAAAACCAACTCAAACTGTTTTAAATTTATTAAAAAAATCTAATATTATTAAATCGTAATTCTTTATTAGAATACGAAGGGAATAATTTCTTCGTATTCTAATAAAGAATTACGATTTAATAATAGACGTAAATAAACTAGGTGATCCATTATAATCACATATAAATTTATTTAACAATAATATTACCTATGTCACATTTCACAAGTATGAAAACTCGTTTTCAAAACTTATCTTATTTAGAAAAAGCTTTAAATCGATTAAATATTGTGCACAATAGAAAGAAAGAAGCAATTATTAATTCTACAACCAGTTCATACAATGTAAATTTAATAATTTCGCAATCGAATAATTATGATATTGAGTTTGCTTGGAATGGTCATGAATATGAGTTAGGTGTTGATATGAGTTTTTGGCAACAACCTTATCCTATTGAAAGTTTTATTGATAAAGTAGCCCAACATTACGCAGGGGAAGTAATTATCGGAGAAAGTCAAAAAATTGGATTCCAACCAATTAAATATCAACAGAATTCTGATGGTTCAAATACTCTTATATTAGAACGATGGAATACGCAAAAAATAACTACGAAAACATTCTAAATTAACGTAAAACCAACTTTGAATAATCGGGAAAGGAGAAATATCTACATAGGAGACCCTAAGAATCGTTAAGAACTAGATTTTATTTGTGTTGAAGACAGAGAATCGAGAAATGTCGTTTTAAAACCCGGGATTATTTGTATTAGGATGACAATTCTTATAAATTATAGCTTATTTATGAGTGACCGAGAATTAACTCATCAGTCATATTCAGATAAATCGTCTCCTGAGAGAGTAATTTCAAATATCTCAAATCAAAAATTTAATGTTCAAACTGGAAATGTCAAAGATCAAATTAGTTCAAACCAGGATATTTTAATCACTCATCCAAGAGCTGGCATGGGTGAGTTACTGAAAAACAGTGATCAAAATTCAGAAAAAATCAATGCAAATTTAAAAGAGTCTGTAAAACTGAACGAATTCGCAAAAAATCTAGTTTTTAGATATCTAAAAAATCCAAAAAGTTCTACTAGCTTAGTATCGCACTAGTTACAGCTAATTTAATAATTTATCGGGAGTTTGCTGTTAACCCTACTTATGTAACTTAACAGGTTGTTTGTTCTGAAGGTGCTAAGTTAGCAGCAAAAGAAGCGCTGAATGGAGCGTTGAAATTAGCTAAAAGCAAACCTGCCATAACGACTGCAACAGGAATTGTTTGCCTTTCGTGTATACCAGTTGCTGTTGCTAGCCCTGGTATGTGTGTAGAATGTAGGATTATAGTTACTAAAATATTCGGTTAGTTTATGGCTAAATTTTCTTTTTGTTAAGAAGGCTAATTAGTCGGTGTATTTCATCTGTTTTTTATTTTAAAAAATAGATGAAATACACCATCAAAAAATAAAGTAGTTTAACCTTCAAAATAGGCCTATGGAGTAAGTTAATGCGGGAGGCGGGACTTGAACCCGCACGATTATCACTAATCAACAGATTTTAAGTCTGTCGTGTCTACCAATTTCACCACTCCCGCATCATAAAATACAACTATTATCATATTATAGTATTAATTAGTTTCAACGTCAATAATGCAGCTTAAATTTTATTAGGCGGCACCCAGATTCGAACTGGGGATAGAGAATTTGCAATCCACTGCCTTACCACTTGGCCATACCGCCGCATACTCATTTTATTTATTATAATACATTTAATTTTTTTTTTCATGGTTTATTAAATTATCTTTTACATTAGTGAAAAGTAAACATTTTATATATAAGTATTAAAAAAAATTCGACGAAGATTAAAACTTATTGTATAATAAATCTATAAAGTGAATAGAATTAAAATTTTATATTAATTATAGAAAAACTCTTATGTTTGAAAAATTTACGGAAGGGGCAATTAAAGTTATCATGTTATCACAAGAAGAAGCGCGAAGAATGGGACATAATTTTGTCGGGACTGAGCAGCTATTACTTGGAGTAATAGGACAACGACACGGTATTGGAGCTAGAGCATTAAAAAAATTAAAAGTTACTTTAAAAAAAGCACGAAAAGAAATTGAGCTGTATATTGGTCGAGGAACTGGATTTGTAGCAAGCGAAATTCCATTTACTCCACGAGCAAAACGAGTTTTAGAAATGGCTGTACATGAAGGTAAAGATTTAGGTCAAAATTTTGTGGGTACAGAACATATCTTATTAGCACTTATTGCTGAATCTGACGGTGTTGCGATGCGAACACTAGATAAATTGAACGTTGATATTCATAAATTACGAAATTTGATTTTAACGTATATCGAAGAAACACAAGAAGAAATTTTACGTCCATTAACACAAGCTGAAAAATTCTTACTTGAGAGAGAGAAAAAAGGAAGTCCGACTCCTACATTAGATGAATATGCTGAAAATGTTACAAAAGAAGCGATCGATGGGAATTTAGACCCAGTAATTGGACGAGAAAAAGAAATTGATGATGTAATTGCAGTTTTAGCTAGAAGAACAAAAAATAATCCGGTTTTAATCGGTGAACCAGGAGTAGGAAAAACAGCAGTTGCTGAAGGGTTAGCGCAATTAATCTTAACAGAAAAGGTACCAGACTTCTTAGATGGAAGTTTAATTATGGCATTAGATCTTGGTTCAATCCTTGCAGGTACAAAATATCGAGGTGAATTTGAAGAACGACTAAAGAGAATTGTTGAAGAAGCTCAAAATGATTCAGCAGTTATTATTGTGATTGATGAAATTCATACATTAGTTGGTGCAGGAGCCGCAGAAGGTGCAGTAGATGCTGCTAATATTTTAAAACCAGCGTTAGCTCGAGGTAAATTTAGATGTATAGGTGCAACAACAAATGATGAGTATAGAAAGTATATTGAACGAGATCCTGCTTTAGAACGTCGATTCCAGCCTGTTCACGTTGAAGAACCAAGTATTGGAACAACAATTGAAATTTTACGAGGTTTAAGATCGAAATTTGAACAACATCATACTTTAAGTTATCACGATAAAGCGTTAGAACAAGCTGCAATTCTTTCTGGAAAATATGTTGCTGATCGATATTTACCAGATAAAGCTATTGATGTTTTAGATGAAGCTGGTGCAAGAGTTCGCTTAGAAAACCGAAGATTACCATTAGGATTACGAAGCTTAATGCATGAACTACAAGAAACAATAAAGGACAAAGAGGATTGTATTAAAGAACACGATTTTGAAGCAGCAAAACAGTTGTTAGATCATGAAATGGAAGTTCGAACACACATTCGAATTATGAAACAATCAGCTTTAACAAATCAGGCACGTGGATTTAGTCGCCGTGATGTTGATATGGTAACAGAAACTGATGTTGCAGATGTTGTTTCAAATTGGACTGGAATTCCTGTAACAAAAATTACAGGTTCTGAGTCTGCAAGACTGTTAAAGATGGAGGAGACTCTTCACGAAAGAATTATTGGTCAAGAACATGCTGTTATTGCTGTCTCAAAAGCAATTCGTCGAGCACGTGTAGGATTACGGAATCCAAATCGTCCAATCGCAAGTTTTATTTTTGCTGGTCCAACAGGAGTTGGTAAAACAGAACTAACCAAAACTTTATCAGATTATATGTTTGGAAGCGAAGACAGTATGATTAGACTAGATATGTCAGAATATATGGAAAAACATACAGTTGCAAAATTAATCGGTTCACCTCCAGGATACGTAGGATATAATGAAGGTGGTCAATTAACTGAAGCCGTTCGATCAAAACCTTATTCTGTTGTATTGTTCGATGAAGTTGAAAAAGCGCATCCAGATGTATTTAATTTATTATTACAAATTTTAGATGATGGTCGTTTAACCGATTCTAAAGGTCGAGTAATTGATTTTACAAATGCATTAATTATCATGACAACAAACTTAGGATCCAAAGTTATTGAACGAGAAAGCGGTATTAAACCAAAAGGTGAAGAAGGTGAACGTGGGTTTAAAATTACCCCAGAAGCTGTAATGGGTTGGGAACCAGTTCCAGAACCTATTAAAGATCCTGAACTATTTGAACGCGTAACAAAATTAGTTCTAAATGAATTAAAAGATTTCTTCCGTCCAGAATTTTTAAATCGTATTGATGAAATTGTTGTATTTAATCATTTAACTCGATATGATATTTGGGAAATTTGTGAGTTATTAGTGAAACAAGTTCAAAATAGATTAAAAGAAAAGGGTATTAATTTAATTGTTGACTTATCAGTTCGAGCTTTACTAACAGATGAAGGATATGATCCTTTATACGGAGCTCGGCCTCTACGTAGAGCAATTATGCGTTATTTAGAAGATAATTTAGCAGAGCAGTGTTTATCTAGAACATTATATCCAGCTACGAAAATTTTTGTACGTCGTAAAAAAGTGGAAGGATCATTATTAAATTATACAAATGAGATTGAGATTGAAGTTGATTTTAGTGACGTGGATCCATCATTAATGAAAAAGTCTTCAGAAACGAAAAGTAGTGAAGAAGAATCAGAATCAAAGATTAAGTAATCTTATAATACAAAATGTTTAATACTTTTAATTATATAAAAATGACGTATGTCATTTTTATATAATTAACAGCATTTTATTTTTAAAATTTTTCTACTGTAACTTACTAATTTGATTTAATGGAGAACTTGCATTGGCATAGTACTTTTTTTCCATTCGACCCGCTAAATAAGATAATCGACCGGCTTGAACAGCCAACTTCATTGCTTGAGCCATTTGAGCTGGATTTTTTGCTTGAGCAACAGCAGTATTTAATAACACAGCATCAGCTCCTAATTCCATTGCATTGGCAGCTTCACTTGCAGTTCCAATTCCCGCATCCACAATTACAGGTACGTTAGCATTTTCAATAATAATTTGAATATTTGCAAGGTTATTTAATCCTTGCCCTGATCCAATCGGCGATCCTAAAGGCATAACAGTTGCACACCCTAAATCCTCTAAATGTAAAGCAAGCATTGGATCTGCATTGATATACGGTAAAACTGTAAACCCTTTCTTAACTAAAAATTCCGCTGCTTTTAATGTTCCAATAGGATCCGGTAATAGATACTTTGGATCTGAAATAACTTCTAATTTGACAAAAAAATTATCTTCTTGCCCAATTCGACAGGCTAATTCATGACCTAAAAATGCCATTCGAATAGCTTCTTCTGCAGTTTGAGATCCTGCTGTATTTGGTAATAACCAAAATTTGCTCCAGTCTAAGCGTTTTAAAAAACTTGTACTATCATTTTTTAGGCTAATAGGTAAGCGTCGGATCGCAACGGTCACCAACTCACACTCGCTCTTTTCAATACTATTAATTGCATCAGGAATAGTTCGATATTTACCTGTCCCTAGCATTAACCGAGAATTAAAGAATTTATCTCCAATTTTTAGTTTATCAAAATTTTCCATTAGTTATGATTATTTTTTAAATACTCCCCAGGTAGGACTTGAACCTACGGCCAATCGGTTAACAGCCGATTGCTCTACCACTGAGCTACTGAGGATATAAGTACTAATCACATTTTATCATAGCTTTTCTCTAAATTCAAATAATTTTTTTAAAAAAATTTAATTATGGTTGTTTATTTAAAACTAAAAACCTTAAAACATTTGAATCGATTTTTAAAGTACTTAAAAAAGTATTAATATATTTCGGCATGCTTGAAAAATTTAATTGAATATAATTTCCTTTTGACTTATTTGCAATTGGGTATGATAAATTATGTTTTCCACGAGAAATGACTGAAATATCACACACATTAAATTTTCTTAAACTTTTGGCATAATTAAAGACCCAAGTTTTTAATTCACTATCATTAAATTCTTCTGTTAAAAGAATCATGATTTCATATTTTCTTAATAATGACATAATATTTTAGTATTGTTGAAGTTATAAATATAGTACTTTGAATCAAAGATTAATGTCAATTAGAATTTTTTAAAAATTTAATAAATAATATTTTACAAACTGTATAGTATTAAGTCAAAGGTTTATAGAAGGAACGAATCATCAAGTGACAGTTTGGTCTGCCGCTAAACATATTCATCACTCGCCAGATTTTGGTCTGGATCCAAGGAAATACGGCATGACTCAAAAAGATTTAGATAGTATCGCCAAAAATGGTCTTATAGATCATATTCGGGACGGTGGGATACCACCCAATAATGAGTACGTTGCAGCATTCCAACAACGTTGGGAAAGGTTTGCAGAACATAGAGATGCTCGAAAATGTGGAATTGCAACTATTATGGGTGAACAGTGTCATGTTGTGAAACATGATGATACAGGAATTTTTCTCGCATTTAAAGTGGATAGCAGAGAAAGTTATACTGGTTATCGTTTAAGTCTGCGCCAATCTTCAAATCATGATAAAAATAATACCATTGGAAAAAATTATAAAAACTAAATTCTTAGATTCTTATGCAGTATAACAAAAGAAAACATTTAAAGTTACTAAAATCTTCACCAAAGTCAGAAAGCCTCAGAGGAAGAAGTCTTACAGATGAAGAATTTGTAAAATTTCTGGACTCTAGGCCTATAGCTGACGAAAATTTTTTCGAATTAAGGGAATATTCAGCTATGATGATTTCTCACTTACACTGGGAGAATCGAGAGCACTACTTTGAATTAATAGAAAAATTGTTAAATGGTCCGATGCATTTCTTAGAATTAAGAAAGAAATATCAAGCTATTAATGAGGCAGGAGAAAGCTTAGCAGCTAACTTAATCCTTTTAGAACCCGATGGGAAGTCTAAGGGATTTGATCTATTAATTGGGGACTTAATTATGGGTTTTGATCTATATTGTCCGGACCCAAGTCTTCGTGAAAGTAACGAATTGAGTGAAGAGGAATTAAGAGATATAGTCCAAAAGATTTTCATCGAAATGAAAGAGGGTTATCCTGAAAATTCTAAGGAGAATGTATGACAGAAGAAATGATTAAAGGTCTCTCTCTCTATGAACTGAAGAAGGAGGATTTCAATAAACTGAAAAAATGGAAGGAAGAGGAATACAGTAAAATCCGTTCTGATCTGGGACTGATATTAGAGGGCCAAAAACTAAATCAAAAAGATCTGCGATTAGGCTTTATTGGATTAGCAAGGCGAAATGATGAGCTTCTAAAGTTGAATAAGAAACTAAGTCAGCAATTAAAAAAAAAATTGAAAAGGAGTTGAATGTACTAAAAAAAGAACGAGAAGAAAAGGCGGCTCGCAAAGACGCTTATGCGAATCGAAAACGTTTACCGAAACGTCAACCAATCACATCGGAAATTTATCAGTTACTGACTCAAGCAGCCAAAAGTCCGACTTATATTTAGCTAAGGTTAAGAATTGCTTTTTGTCTACTAACGGTAACTGGAATTCGAATCAACGAACTCTTACCTTTGAAAGTCAGTCAACTTCAAACATTACTCGAATCTCATTGGATTGGAATCGACCGTTCAAAACGAGGACCTGCTAACCATAAAGCTTTTTTAACTCGTGAGGGAAGAAAATTAGTTGATGAGAGAGAAAAAGATTTTAAATTCCTTTTCCTAATGAAAAATACGGATTCATATATATTTACCTCTGAATCAAATCATCATCAAATGTTGAGTCGTGAAACGATCACAAGGGATGTGAATAGAGTAATGCGTTTTGTCTCTAGAAGTCTTCCGGATCAACCCAACATTACTACTCATAGTTTTCGAGTTGGCTATATTTCTCAATTATGGAAAGACACCAAAGATATTGAATTTGTGAAACAATCCATCGGACATCGGAGAATAGATACTACTTCTTCCTACGTTGAAAAGTTATCTGATCAAGAAAGACAAGAGCGTACCCTTCAATTAAACTAAACGAAATACACTAGAAGGGTTGTTGAGAGGTCAAAATAAGACAAATAAGCGGCTCTAAAGAACGATTCAGAAACTTATTTGCCAAAGGCCTCTCACCCAAATGAAATAAGACATCTTTGAAGCTATTTTCAAATAAATATTTTTTAACTTTATTATTGACAAAATACAACGTGGAACTCATCGTGAATTTTCCGCAATTTACATTTTTGATGATGATACTAAAGTCGTTGCTGTTTTTAATAAACAGACAGGAATTTTTGTTACTACTTGTCAATTAACAGAAAATCAAGAAACTGAATTAAAAGCGACTCACAATTTTGGTGGGGGAGAGTTTTGGTTTACTGGTAAAGTATAAACAATTTACCTCAAAAAGACATCACTCCAGTAAACAGTTTTGAGAACGATGTTATGGGTATTACACCTGTAGATAATTCACAAATCGATAATTATAATAATTAAAATTTAAAACGACTTATAATCAACAAAAACATATACAATTATTAAAACGTTCTCAAGATTTTAAGAATCAAGGCAAATCCTTTTATAAAGAAAGTCCAGAAGAGTCTTTGGAACTGTCTAGTTATAACATAGCTGTAGAAAAAAAGATTTTTTGGCGATAGCGTTCTAAAGTTGACGAATTAATGCAGGACTTTCTCAATAGAAAAATCGATGGTCAGGAATTTTGTGATCGAGTCTTTGGACTGGGCCGTAATTTAATGATTGCACCTGATAAATTTCTAGTCCAATTAGGTGCGGGAGAAGTGAAAGATTTTCAACCAGATCCAAGATCAAAAAAGTTTAGTGGTTTTTTAGATAGTCTATTCTGTTACTGTGACGATTTTATGGAGTATTACGAAAATCACCAATTCTCCAATGTTATGCAAAACGGCTTTTTAAACTTTCAAAAAGCTTTAAAAGAAGAGTGAGAAATTATCTTACTCTTCTTAATTATTTTATATTTTATTCTAACCACTCAAACCTACCCATTTTGGAATTAATTTTCATTTAAGGTAGACTGGTACCAACCTAATACTTAAACTACTTTTATCTCTCAAAAACAACCCCTAGAACCTTCTTTCAGAAGACATTTCAATCTTACAACCCCTCAATAGAAATATACAATTCTCTTTTACAGACTATTATCCTTTTAGAGTTTACTCTATTTTTACAATGGTATCGGTCAGAATAAATAAACGGTGGTATTCAGGGGTATGGGATTGAAATATATCCTGAGAGGTTACTAGAATTCGATTTTAGACCACTTGATAGACCTAGTATTATAGGAAATGCGATCAAATTCGGGGCTTAAAACGGGCGTATTTTCTGATGAAGAGGGAAGATAAAAAATTCGGTCGGTAAAAGAGATTCTCACCGACCGATAAAGGTGTTTAATATTAAAGTATATTAAAGATGTATAGATGAGCACAGCTTAGTCGAGAAAATGTTCGGCAGGCACTTTTAATCCCCATCTATTTGCTAAAACTTTAATTATTTGTTTATATAGCGCTCTCGAGATTTTTCCTTCTTGAAAAAGCCTATA
>Ga0102815_10002811_pt1 | contig 10517 bp, 12 predicted proteins | sample ColrivemetaGS759_FD_79113 | JGI IMG/M metagenome (GOLD analysis project Ga0102815, IMG submission 79113) | Estuarine microbial communities from the Columbia River estuary - Ebb tide ETM metaG S.759 | ecosystem: Environmental > Aquatic > Marine > Intertidal zone > Estuary | place: USA: Columbia...
ACCCGGCCATCGGCGCTAATGTCGCTGGTCACGCGGAACAGTTGCGCGATTTTCGCGGCAAAGAAGATGCCCGACAGCAGCACGCCCACCAGCACCCCAATCGCGAGGTTATGCGTGTAAACCACGGTCACAACGGTGGCGATCATCACCACGGAACTGGAGCGGGGATGCGTGCGCAAGTTGCCAAGGCTGGACCAGCTAAAGGTGCCGACCGAGACCATGATCATGATCGCGACCAAGGCGGGCATCGGAATGATGCTGACCAGATCGCCCAAGCCAACCACAAGGATCAACAGGAACAACCCGGCCACGAAGGACGAGAGCCGCCCACGCCCGCCCGATTTCACGTTGATCATCGACTGGCCGATCATCGCGCAACCCGCCATGCCACCGATGAACCCGGTGGCGAAATTGGCAACACCTTGGCCGATGCATTCTTGATCGCGGCTCGAGGTTGTGTCGGTCAGATCATCGACCAGCGTTTGCGTCATCAGGCTTTCGAGCAGACCGACGACGGCCACGGCCACAGAATAAGGCAGGATGATAATCAAGGTCTCAAAGTTCAGCGGGATGTCCGGCAGCAAGAAGATCGGCAAGGTGTCAGGCAGCGCGCCCATATCGCCAACCGTGCGCACATCAAGCCCGATCACCCATGTCAGCGTGGTCAGCACGACAATCGTGACCAGCGGCGAGGGGATGGCGCGGGTAATCAGCGGGAACAGATAGATAATCCCCAGCCCCGCCGCGACCATTACATAGGTCAGCCACGTCACATTGCGCGGGTCCAGCTCGGGCAGTTGTGCCAAAAAGATAAGGATTGCCAAGGCATTAACAAACCCGGTCATCACGGATTTGGACACATAGCGCATCACTTTGCCAAGGCTCAGGAACCCGGCCGCAACCTGCAACACCCCGGCCAGAACCGTGGCCGCCAACAGATATTGCAGCCCGTGATCGCGCACCAAAGTGACCATCAAGACCGCCGTCGCCGCCGTCGCCGCCGAGATCATGCCGGGTCGCCCACCAACGATTGCCGTGATCACCGCGATGGAGAAACTGGCGTAAAGCCCGACCTTGGGGTCAACGCCCGCGATCAGCGAAAACGCGATGGCTTCGGGGATCAACGCGAGCGCCACAACCAACCCTGAAAGCAGGTCTGCGCGGATATTGCCGGTCCATTGCCGACGATAAGCATCTAAAGAAATCATGAAAAATCCGTTTGCGGGCTTGAAAGCAAAGCCCTGCTCTGCGCGTGTTTCGACTGTGCTTGGCGGCTTTGGCTGGGTGTCTTGAGCGACGCAAGTCTGGTCGCCCTCATGCGTGCCAAGGCCAATGTTCGCTGGGCTTCTAGCCGTTGTGCGGACAAAAGCCAAGCTGAGTTTCCCGCTCGATCCAACCGTGCTGCGCACTCTGCCTGCGGCAATAGCGAACTTGCAGATGCCTCTTTTATCACTGAAATCTGCGCTATGGCGCGTGATACCGAAAACCCTTCGGCCCAGCGACTGGCTCAAGCCCTAACGATTTCGCGCGAAAGGTTGCGTATCGGGGCGCTGTTGAGCCTTGGGGCGGCCTTAGTCTGGTCATTGCAAGCCACGGTCATCGCGATTTCTCTGTCAGTATGGCTGGGCCGCAAAGAAAGCCAGCGAACGCCAGATGGTCGAAACCGGACGCCTGAACGATCTCTTGGCGGACCGCCTCGCGGTTTTGGCAGACATCAAAATTCTAGACGCCGGGGCGACCGTGACCGCGCAACCCTCACAGGTTGCCGAGGATCTGTGCGCCCGCACCATGCGCGTGCTGCGCATCGCGTTCCTGTCATCGACGGTATTAGTGCTGTTCGCGGCGCTTGGCGTGGCGATGGTCGCGGTTTGGGTCGGGTTTTCGCCGCTGGGTGAGCTGACTTGGGGCGCTTTGGACGCGGCATGTGATGCTGGCTCACCTCTTGCATGCCCACCCAGATGTCATCTTGGCCAATGAACCCACCGCCGATCCGGACTGAGAAACCGCGGCTCTCGTGACCGAGGCGTTGCTTTCACTGTCAAAAGCCGGTGCAACCCTGATCGTCGCCGGCCATGACCCAGTGCTGATCGCCCACATAGACCGCGCTCTGACCATCGGGGTGCTGCAGGAAACCCATTATGCACATCCTCAAATTGATGATGCGCGGCCAAATGACAGCCAAGCTGTGCGGCGGGTTGCTGGCGGTGTTGGTGTTGCTGATGGGGGCGGCGCTGCTGGGCCTCTCGGGTTGGTTCATCACGGCAGAGGCAGCGGCGGGGCTTGCCGGAACCGGAGTGGTGTTTGACGTGTGTCGCCCCGGTACGCCGCACGCTTGGCAATCTTGGGCGCATGTCCCAAGCCGCCGCCCGCATTGCGCCGATGAGCGTCACAGCACCGCATTCGGATGAGGCGGCGAAAACTTCCGCCGAAACTGGTAGCGGTCTACTGTTGGATACCGTGACCCTGCGCCGCCATCCCCAAGCCGTGCCGATCTTGCGGGATGTGTCCTTATCCTGCGCCCGGCCAGCATCACCGCTTTGTCCGGCCTCAGCGGCAGTGGCAAAAGCAGTATATCGCTGGGAGTTGCCCGGTTCGTGCAGCCTGAGCGTGGTCGCATCAGCTCGAATGGACTGCTCATCTCTGACTGGCCAGAAGCGGCCCTGCGAAAGTCGGTCACCCTTGTGTCGCAACGTTCCTCATTGAAGGATGGGAGCATCGCGCAGAACCTTCGGCTGGCAAACCCGCAGGCCGATGATGCCAGCCTTTGGGCCGCGCTGGAAACCGTGCAATTGGCAGATCTCGTGCGCAACCGGGGCGGATTGCAGGCGCAGTTGGGGCCGCGCGGGGCAGGGGTCTCGGGTGGTGAGGCCCGGCGGCTGGTGTTGGCGCGCGCGCTGCTGCGCCATCCCGCAGTGCTGCCGCTCGATGAACCGACCGAAGGGCTTGATGCCCCCACCGCGGATACGGTCCTGCAAGATCCGCGAACCTCGCGACCCGAAGCCACGATCCACATCGGCGTGCACCGCCCCGAGGAATTGGCGTTTGCCCAAACGATCATACGGTTGCCCTGACTTGGTGCGGCGTCTGGCCTTGATTTAATACGCAGGCAGAATTCGCATCTGTTTGATCAGTGTTAGATTCAAATTCTGAAAGTGGAATGTAAAAACAATAAGAATCCCCCGCGCCATCCCGGCGTGGCATTTTGAGACCATATGGAGTTCCGCCCTTGGAATTCGGCCGTGTCGAGCTGTCGCGACTGCAAATTGCGACGACAGCCATGTATCACTTTCTTTTCGTCCCGCTGACGTTGGGCCTGTCGATCATCGTCGCGATTATGGAGACGGTCTATGTCATGACGGGTCGCCCATTCTGGCGGCAGATGACGAAATCTAGGAGCATGTTGTTCGGCATCAACTTCGCCCTCGGTGTCGCGACCGGCATCACGATGGAGTTCCAGTTCGGCATGAATTGGAGCTATTACGGCAACTATGTCGGCGATATTTTCGGCGCACCGCTGGCAATTGAAGGGCTGATGGCGTTCTTCCTTGAAGCAACGTTTGTGGGCCTGTCTTTATTTGGCTGGGACAAATTGTCGAAGGTCGCTCATCTGGCGGTGGCTTAGTTGGTGGCCATCGGGTCGAACTTTTCGGCGCTGTGGATCCTGATCGCCAATGGCTTGATGCAGAACCCGGTCGGCGCAGAATTCAACCCTGAAACGATGCGCATGGAGATGACCTCCCCTTATGATGTTGTGTTCAATATTGTTGGCCAAGCCAAGTTTGTGCACACAGTATCAGCGGGTTACGTGACGGATTCGGTGTTTTCTTTGGGCGTGTCGTCTTGGTATTTTCTCAAAGGGCGGCATATCGAATTGGCGCGGCGCTCGATTGCGATTGCGATTGCCTCGGCCTTCGGATTGGCCTTGGCCTTGTCGGTGGTCGTGCTGGGTGACGAATCCGGATAATTCGTCAGCCAAACGCAGTGCATGAAACTGGCTGCGATTGAGGTCATGTCGGAAACTCACCCGGCGCCTGCGCCGTTCACGCTGATCGGCTTCCGCGATCAAGAGGCCCACGAAATCCATTACGCCGTCGAAGTGCCGTGGGTTAGGGGCCTGATCGGCACGCGCTCGCTGACCATAACGATCCGCGGCATAAAAGATCTGGTGGATGCAGCGGCAGATAAAATCCGCTCAGGGCTGATCGCCTATGACGCTCTGATAACGATCCGCAAGCAACGCGGCGACACCCCAATTGAGGTTCGCAACACCTTCGAGGAACACTCGGCTGATTTGGGTTTCGCCATGCCGCTGCGCCAATATGTCGATGACCCGCGCGAGGCAACCGACGCCCAAATTGCCGCCGCCTCCAATGATACGATCCCCGGCGTGGCACCCTTATTCTGGGCGTTCCGGTTGATGGAGGCTTGGGGTTCAGCTTTATCGCAGTGATGGCCTATTTCTTCTATCGCGCGTCATTCCCGGGCATGCAATTCCCGCGTTGTGTCGCTGTCGATGCTGACCTTGCATGGTGCAGCGTGGCTGGGCCTCAAAGCCAGGGTCGTTGCGAGTGTCGGTTATGCGGTGGCGGATCTGTGGCTGGCCTTCGGGATCGACAGCTATGCCCTCACCTCCGAGGTCGTCGCGAATGGCCCCTCGAACCCTTTGTATAACGCGGTCGAGCATGGCGGGTGCTGGGTGTCGGCCTGTGCGCATGACCGTTTCCAGTGTGTCGGACTTCGGTGGCCCGGTGGATTTGCCAGATGTCGCTGACGTCGGTGCAGTCGGTGCTGCGGTGCTGGTCTACACCATGCAGTCCTTGTAAGCGGGACGAGGCTTAGGTGCGCTGACCTAGAGACGCCTGAATTAGGCGGCGGCCCTAAGCCACAGTTTTTTCAGCTATTTAGGCTGACAATATGATTATCCCACGCGCGATCCGCTCGCGCCAAAGGCCGCATATTCACGCCCTCAATTGCCAGAAGACCGCCTAACCCGTCGCTGGCGATCATGCCTGCGGGATGGGTCGCCAACCCACAAATATCGCGGCGCGAGACGGCACCGAGGAACACCCCTGCTTCAGTGAACCGATGCAGCCGTCCACCGCGTGGCGAGGTGATGGCGATCTCCGTGCTGTCGCCCGAGAACGCGATGCTACCCGCGTAACCCCGCATCACCAGTTCATCCGCCAAAGGGGCCGAGGCCAGAACAGGCTCTGACCCGCGCCGATGCAGTCCCAAAAGCGGCGTTGCGGCGCCATCGTCGCCTTGCCATTGCATCGCGAAACCGACCAATCCGTCGCCTCGCACAGCCAAATGACGGATCGAATTGCGGCCTAGCTCAAGCGGCAATTCCATCATCTCATGCAGCGTGCCCTCAAACCCGACATAGGCCAGATTGGGCCGCATCGTGTCGATGTTCAGTTTGCTGCGGTCTGTGGGGTCCGTCATGATTCCGCCATTCGCGACAACCAAGGTTTGCTGGTCTGGCATCAGGCGCAATTCATGTGGGCCGATGCCATGGGTCGATAGTTCGCCAATTCGCGAATAACCCGACTGCGTGTCCCAGACCCCGATCACGCCCTCGCTGCTGTCTTGATGTTGTTCCGAGGTGAACAACAGGGCACCGCCCTGCGCAAAGACGCCATGCCCGTTGAAATGTCGCCCCGCTGGTGGCGCGAGGGTCTGACGAACCGTCCCGCTGATGCAGTCGATGATCAGCGCAAAATTGCCGGGGCGGCGGGCAAAGGCCACAGCCTCGGCACGGGTGGGGTGGCCTGCGCCTGCGTGACCACGGGCGGGCAGGGGGATGCGAAACACCTCGATCCCGTCGTCGTGAAATCCGAACAACGCGAAACCGCCGTCGGGCTCGCGCGCGGCGGCCAGATAGGCCGGGCTTCCAGCAAATGCCCAGCCCATTTGCGGTGCTGTTCCCGCCGCCAAGAGCCCCGCAATAAAGCCACGCCGCGAGGTCATGGATCAGTCTCCGTCATTCGCATTGAAGCCCGGAACGATGCCCAATTCCGTGCCAATTTCCACCTCGAGCGCATCTCGTAAGCCGCGAACGGCTTGCTGCAAGGCTTCAACCCTTAGCCGGGCTTGTGGGGTCTCAACATCTTGAAAAGCGGGATCTTCTATGTGTGATGCGGCAAAGCGCACCTGCTCCATCGCGCGATCCGTGCGCGGCATAGGGCCGCCGTGCAGCAAATGCGCGAGGTCAAACACGGCCTCCACGGAAAGCATCGCGTTGCGCAAACTGCGGCCGGAACGGCGTGCCTCGGCCAGTTTGGGGCGCGGGCGCTCGAAGCTGCCCATCGGGCGGGCCAAACGCACGTCGGCGGTCAATTCGAGGCTGGCCAAAAGCTGCGTATAGACCGTGCTCATCGCTTCGTCTTCGGTCAGAAACGTCGCATTCCCTTCGGCACCGGCAGTGGTCAGAATTGGCGCGAAATCGGTTGTCCAAGCCTCCCGCAAATTGCTGGCCTGGCGGTCCAAATCGACGGAAATCGCCTGCACCAACCGGCAGGTGTAATCGCCCTGCGCATAGGTCGAGAAGGAGGGATCAAACAGCACCATGTCCAGCGCGAAGAACCCGCGCGCAGCGATGGACAGATGCAAGAATTCATCGGGGTCATCCACAATTGCATCGTCATTTGCAATCAAACGGGCCAGTCCGCGTGGAGTGAACCCCCGGTCATCGGGCCAAAACACCACCGAAATCGCACCCGTTTCCGAGGGGCCGATGCGAATATCGCCGACCGACATCCACGCATCGAATGCGGCGTGATAAGCAGGGGCCACGGCCTCGACGCGACAGTCTTGCGCGGCGACCCGGGCCAATTCGGAACTCGTCTGCGCAAAACCGGCCAAACCGGGTAAGATATGCCGCGCGACAGCCTGATCTACATCACTTAAAGCGGGTGCGGCACAGGCGAGGGTCAGGGCGAAGACGGTGGTGCGTATCATAAGCTCTCCAAATATCGGACCAGTGCAGCGCGGTCAGCCGCTGGCATGTCGACAACACGGTCACGCGCATCCTGCGCCTCGCCACCATGCCATAAAACAGCCTCTAACACGGTTCTCGCCCGGCCATCGTGCAAAAAACTACGGAACCCGCTGACCTGTTCGGTCAGGCCAATGCCCCAGAGCGGCGCGGTGCGCCATTCGCTGCCCGTCGCGCGGCCTTCGGGGCGGTGATCGGACAATCCGTCGCCCATATCGTGCAGCAAGAGGTCGGTGAAGGGCCAGATAAGCTGAAAGCTTTGTTCGGGCTGGTCTTGCAGGCGATGGGTGACAAAACTGGGCGTGTGGCAGGCGGTGCAGCCGGTGGCATAGAACACATCTTTGCCGTACAGCACCTGCGGATCGTCTTCACCCCGACGGGCTGGAACCCCAAGGTTTCGGCTGTAAAATGTCACCAGATCAAGGCCTTGTGCGTCCACTTCGAACCCGTCTTGGCCAGTGTCACCGCCGTGGGGTGCTGTGCGGCAATCGCTTTGCTGTTCGGTGCAATCGCCCCAAGGGTCCGGGAAAAGCGGCGTCGAGATGCCAACATCCACCGAGAAGGCAGCTGCGGATTGTTCGCGGATCGTCGGCATCCCGCCTTTATAGCCGAACCGCCCCAGCATCGGCATGTTGAATTCGCGCGACCAGACGATACTGGCGCGGCCTGAGATGCCGTCGTTATCCGCGTCATCGGGGTCCGCGTGTGCCAGAATATCCGCCGCCGGAATCGCCTCGAGCAGCCCGAGGCCGATCATTTGCGGCGCGACGCGCGGGCTGAGCATGGCATGGGGGTGCAGCGGCCCATAACCCAGATCGGCGGCGGCATAAGTCGGGCGGCGCAGCGACGCGCGCTCCCCGTCTGACAGCAGTACCTCGACCTCTTCATAGCGCACATCCAAACGATATTCGGCGGGCTGTCCGGCCGTGCCAAAATCCTGCAACTGCCCACCGTAAACCGGGTCTGGAGCCGTGGCCAAATAGCCCTCAATCTCTGCCATCGCGGCGTCGGTATCCGCCGGGATCGAGATGCGCAGGAACATTGACACGCCGGTGTCATCCGGCCCTTCGGGGGGGTGCCCGCGCCCGTCGCGGATGTGGCAGCTTTGGCACCCGCGCGCGTTATAGAGCGGGCCCAACCCGTCTGACGCCAAGGTCGAGGACGGGGCTGAGACCCAGAGTTTGCGAAACAGCCCGTTGCCGACCCGGAAGTCCAACTCGCGCTCGAAACTGATGTTGCCAGAGGGGTCCGAAAACGCCGCCGCTGTTGTGCGCGCGCGCACCGTCGCAGCCCCGCCGGGCAGGCCCTCAAAAGCTTGCGGCGCGCTGAAATCATCCGTAAGCGCCGTGACCGCCGCGATCCGCGTGGCCTCAGCATCGGTGCGGGGGATGATATTTGAATGAGGATCACCAAGGGTTTGCGCGGAAATCACGCCGCCAACACAGACACCGGCAAGCGCAGCGCTAAGCGACAGCACCCGTCGCTGGTTGAGTGAACAACGCATAAACCGTTCCTCTGACAAAGCCGCGCACACCGGTGTAAATGCGCGTCAACACATGCAGTCGCGGGCCGGTTTCCACAGGCCCGCGACCAAAGTCTATCGTCTGAGTACGCCCGCGCCAAGTAAGGCTTGCCGAGGGGGCACCCAGACCCAAGATCAACGTCCCAACCCTGATCTTATTGGAAAACCGCGTTCGGATCGTCGAGGCTATCGGATCCTTCGAACGCGATGCCATCAAGGTTCAAGGCCGTGACGATACGCTCAATGGTGCGGGTCTGCGCGATCAATCCGTTGACCCCGCCCATAACCAGCGCCTCGCCTTCGGCGTTGCCCTGTTCCAGCATCATGTCATAGGCAAAGCCGCCCTCGGCTGCGGTGACAATCGCGCCTAGGGCAGTCATCGTCTCAGCCAACCGGTTCTGCATCTCGTCGTTCAACCGTGGGTCCGCCGCCGCGACCAGATCGGCCAGCGATGGCCCCTCAACAACCGAGCCATCCGGCCGCGTGTAACGGCCCAGATAGACGTTCTGCACGCCCAAACCGTCATAGAAATGGCTGTTATGCGTATTGTCCGAGAAGCAATCATGCTCTTCTTCGGGGTCATTCAGCATCAGGCCAAGGCGCATCCGCTCACCGGCTTGCTCGCCGTAAGACAGGCTTCCCATTCCGGTGAGCATCGCCACCAAACCCGCCCCCTCATTGGCCATCACGGCTTCGCGCGCAGCACCACCCTCAGTCCATTGCGCGGCCATGAATTCCAGATCGCTGACCAGCAAATCGGTTGCGGCATCCAGATAATCGGCGCGGCGGTCACAATTGCCACCGGTGCAGTCTTCGCCTTGCACATAATCCGTGTAGGGGCGTTCACCCGCGCCGGGGCCCGTGCCGTTCAAGTCTTGGCCCCACAGCAGAAATTCGATGGCGTGATAGCCCCGCGCGACGTTGGTTTCGATCCCATCAGCCTCGTTCAACGTGTCAGCGATCAGGGCGGGCGTGATGTGCGAGGCATCAACGACGGAGCCCGCGATGGTGATCGACGGGTGCGCAATGATGTTCAGGGCTGCCAGTTCATTCGCGTCGGTTGGCCCGCCGTAAGTGGCGTCCACGTAGTCAATCAATCCCTCATCCAGCGGCCAAGCGTTCACTTGTCCCTCCCAATCATCAACGATCGGGTTGCCGAACCGGTAGACCTCGGTCTGTTGATAGGGCGCACGTGAGGCCAGCCAAGCAGTCCGCGCGGCTTGTAACGTGTCGTCGGATGGAGCGGTGATCAAGGCGTCGACAGCCGCGTTCAAGGCCTGCGCGGTGGTCAGGCTATCGGCGTATTTGGCAGCGGCAATTGTGGCGTAAGTGTCGAGCACGGCGCTGACGCTGACATCCGCGCTTGCGGTGGTCGCAAAGCCGAGGGTCAAGGCCAATGTGCTGCTGGCGGTTCTTAGGAAGGTCATGAATTTGTGTCCCTATGCTCAAGGAGTTATGTCGGTTTGGGCGGAAGCCGGACCCAGACAGCGCGGGTGCAAAGAAGGCCTAGACAAGGTTGTGCCGCAAGCCAACAGTCGGTGTTCGAGCGGGCGCTGGGTCAACATGTTTAATGTCTCGATGCACGTGTCTGAAGTTCCGATCAATCCGGGCTTCCCCCCTCCAATCGAGGAGGGGTGGCTAGGACAGGCCAATAACTGACTTAATCACTCGGATATGTCAACGAGGATCATGGATTGCCGCAACGAAACCCAGGGATGGCGGTATCACGCGTCACCAGACGCGGTTGCGGCAAGGGGTTGCCGAGAGCCACCGAGTTCGCCTGACCCGCGTTTTAGTCTGTATCTCAATCGGAGGTCGCGGTCACAAATTCACGGCTTTTGCCCTTTTCTTGGTCGCAAGAGGGTAACGGCAGAGCTTATTCGACGCTAAGAAGCATTGTCGAAAATATTGCATTTGATCCCTGCCTAAACTCTGTGCACAATGGGCGAAACGATAGGAAATACACCAACCATGACGCTCGCTGACAAAGCCTATGAA
>Ga0102815_10002817_pt1 | contig 10504 bp, 10 predicted proteins | sample ColrivemetaGS759_FD_79113 | JGI IMG/M metagenome (GOLD analysis project Ga0102815, IMG submission 79113) | Estuarine microbial communities from the Columbia River estuary - Ebb tide ETM metaG S.759 | ecosystem: Environmental > Aquatic > Marine > Intertidal zone > Estuary | place: USA: Columbia...
GAGTAATATTTACATTAAAAACTTGCCCTAAAGGGTTGATCAATGTAGGCTTCTTGTCAAAATAGCCTATAGAAAATCAACACTCAAAACTAAATTAGATAAGTGCTTCGGAGAATACAATAGATGAAACCAATAGAGCTCCTCAAGGTTGCTGCAATTGCGGTACTCACCTCAGGTTTGATGGTTGGCTGTCAACAAAGTTCCACTGATGATATGCCAGCTGATCCCATGGCGGAAGAAGAATGCATGGGTGCCACGCCTGAAGTTCGAAACGCGATTTACGCAGCCAAGCTGAAAAACGCGCGCGCCAGAAACCTTGGTGCCGATTGGGAAGAAAACGCAAAAATTATCGAGGAAGCCGAACAGGCGGCCGCCGATTGTGAAAATGTGCGTGCCAAGATTCTTGCTAACAAGGCCGAAGATGCTGCTGCAGAAGCGATCGAAGCTCAGATGGCAGCCAGTGAAGCAGTGGTAGTAGAAGAGACTGCTACAGTAGCTGAAGAGTCGCCCTACCTGGGTGGTTACCTCGTCGTCAGTGGTGACAACCTCTGGAATATCGCTGGTCAGGATACTGTGTACAGTAACCCCTTCATGTGGCCGTTGATCTACAAGGCGAATTCGGGGCAGATCAAGGATGCTGATATGATCCACCCGGGACAGTACTTCTACATTCCCAAGGCACGTGGAGCAGAGCGCGCAGCTGCGATCGATCACGCCAAGAACCGCGGTTCCTGGACGCTGGGTGAGACTGAAGCATCAGATATGGATTATCTGTCTCAGTAGGCCTTCTTCGCTTACCTGAAAAAGCCCGCCGCGTGCGGGCTTTTTTTTTGATGCCGAGGTTTGGCGCTGGTCACGCCAATGCACACAGTGATTAGTCCTCCATTGACCAGTGGTCGTGGTGCCGTTCCGAGGTGATGTATTTCAACACAGCGTGAACTAATCGATAATGTCGTTCTCCAGGAGCTTTAGTCATCAACGGATTACTGAGTAAATATGTAAAGCGATACCTGTCTGTGCTGCTGCTTACCCTGCCTCTGGCGGTAACGGCCGTGGACATGCCATTGACCGCGGTAAACGGCAGTAAGGTCAATCTCAACCAGTACCAGGGCAGTTGGCTGGTGGTAAACTACTGGGCGACCTGGTGCCCTCCCTGCATTGTTGAAATGCCCGAATTGCAGTCCTTCCATGATGAGCATGCGGACAAAGGAGCGATGGTCATCGGCATCAATGCTGAAAATATAAGCAAACAACAGCTGATCACATTTCTCGATGACTATTTCATCACTTATCCGAACTTTGTTGCGGGACCAATACAACAATCTGAACTGGGTTTGATTCCAGGATTACCCACTACGTTTATGGTATCTCCCGAGGGGGAAGTTGTGGCACGGCAGGTCGGACAGATAACGCGCGAGATGATCGAGCAGTTTATTGAGAAATGGAAAGCAGAGTAAGCCTCGATGGGTCAATCAGCCATGCAAGCGGGCCAATTCCTGCTAATATGCTGTAAAAACAAAGCAGATAATAATACGTGACTAAACCCGCTTGCACTCTGGACTGGATACTCGAACAACTGGTATCGCAGGATATTGTCGAGCAGGATAAGGCTCAGATGATCAGTGGCCTGGTTTCGGACAGTGATCGAAAGAGTCTGCATCCCCTTGAAATAGTGGCCAACCGGCAGTGGAGCAATAAGTCCATGCCGGAGCAGGTTCTGACGCTCGACGTAATGACTGATTGGCTGGCCACGCAATCCGAACTGGAGCGCTATCACTTCGATCCACTGAAGATGGACGTCGCTTCCTGTACGTCGCTCATGTCCTATGCCTACGCTTCGCGTTTCAATATCCTTGCGGTCAAGGTAACCCCGTCCGAAGTCGAGATCGCGGTTACCGATCCGTTTGATTTCGAATGGATGAGCGAGATTGAGCGAATCGTGAATCGGCCGATCACCACGGTGTTGGCAAACTCGAACCAGTTAAAGAGTTATCTGATCGAGTTTTACAGCGTGAGCAAGGCGATGGACGGCGCTGGTAGCAAGTCTAACGGACAGCTACCCGGTAACATCCAGAATCTTGAGCAACTCGTCGAGCTGGGCAAAGCCGGCAAGGTAGATGCGGAAGATCAGCATGTCGTCAGCATCGTCGACTGGTTGATGCAATATGCCTTCAGTCAGCGCGCCAGTGATATCCATATAGAACCGCGACGTGATTACGGCAAGGTGCGCTTTCGTATCGACGGTATCATGCACCAGGTCTATGAAATTCCGGCCACGATCACCCCTGCCGTGGTAAGCCGAATCAAAATCATGGGTCGGCTCGATGTTGCTGAAAAGCGCAAGCCGCAGGATGGGCGCATCAAGACGCTTTCCCCCGGCGGTGTAGAGATCGAGTTGCGCCTGTCGAGTATGCCCACCGCTTTCGGTGAGAAGCTGGTGTTGAGAATTTTCGATCCCGAAGTGCTGGTCAAGAATTTTTCAGCACTGGGGCTTGAGAAGACCGAGTCCGACATCTGGAACAATATGATATCGCGACCTTTTGGCATCATCCTGGTGACTGGGCCTACCGGTTCCGGTAAGACAACAACGCTGTATACCAGTCTCAAACAACTTGCCCGACCAGAGGTTAATGTTTGTACCATCGAAGACCCCATAGAACTGGTGGAGCCCAGCTTTAATCAGATGCAGGTGCAGCACAATATCGGACTCGATTTTGCTTCGGGTGTGAAAACCCTGCTGCGCCAGGATCCTGATATCATCATGGTCGGCGAGATTCGTGATCGTGAAACTGCAGAAATGGCGGTGCAGGCCGCACTAACCGGTCACCTGGTGTTGTCGACACTGCATACCAACGACGCGCCTTCGGCAATTGCTCGGCTTATTGAGGTGGGTGTACCTTCTTATTTGATTAATGCGACTCTGATTGGCGTTGTGGCGCAGCGCCTGGTACGCAAGCTATGTTCGCATTGCAAGCGGGAAGTTGATCTCGAGCCGCTTGACTGGCAGGCATTGATCAAGCCCTGGACCACCTCGCCGCCGGAAAGGATCTCTCATTCGGAAGGTTGTCTCGAATGTCGTCAAACCGGCTTTGTCGGGAGTATCGGTATCTATGAGATGATGCCCATAACCGACAGTCTCAAGCCTGAAATAAATGATAATTTTGATTTGGTAAAATTCCGCAAAGCTGCAGTCCGTCAGGGCATGAAACCGCTTAACCTCGCTGGAGCGCAGAAGGTGGCGCGCGGTCTGACGACGATAGAAGAAGTGCTCAAGGTGGCACCTCCGCGTTACGACATTTAGGGTGCGTCCAGGCGTGAAACCTGTCCGTCGAAAAATCCTGCTCTGCCTGATGTTACTGTTGATCCAGGCCTGCAGTGATGACAGTTCCCCAGAAGATCAGATCCGTCGCTTTGTCGATAGCGGTGTGCAGGCGGCCGAGGCTCGCAGCGTAGATGATCTCAGTGAACTTCTGCATGCCAATTTCGTTGATCAGCAGGGTCATAACGATAAGCAGTTAGCCCGATTGTTGCGCGCTTATTTTTTCCGTCACAAGAATATACATTTATTCAGCAGGATCGATAATATTGAAATACTATCCGCTAGTCAGGCAAGCGTAAGCCTGTATGTGGCGATGGCCAGTACCGTTATTTCCGATGTCAGTGCACTGTCTTCGTTAAGTGCCCGTATCTATCGATTCGAACTGCAGCTGATCAAACAGGGTGACTGGCTTTTGCGTCACGCGAGCTGGGAGCCGGCCAGTATCGGCGCCTTCGAATAGCCATCCGCGAGGCATGCTTTCCACGCGTGAGTAATATCCATTGATTCACTACCCCTACTACAAGCTCGCACTAATCGGATTGCTGGTCTTGACGGGCGTCATTCTGGAGTTTTTCGGGATCCTCGACATACAGGAGCTGGTGGCCATCGCCCGCGAATACACCCAGCACTGGTGGTTAATTGTCGTGTTGATTCTGCTACAGGCCCTGTTGTTCAGTTTTGCCCTGGCGGGGTCCCTGTTCCTGTGGGTTGCCGCGCCACTTTATCCGCCGGCAATGGCGGCTTTTATTTTGGCGCTCGGCGGAACGCTCGGAGGTCTGGGAGCTTATCTGTTATCCCGATACCTGACCCTGGAGTTGCAGCAGAAGATCGAAAGCTCCCATGGTTATCGGCTTTTACACTCTCAGGATAATTTTTATACGATGTTTGCGTTACGTGTATTCCCTGCTTTCCCGCATGCCGTGATAAATTACAGCGCCGGTTTGCTTAAAGCGAAATTAAGTCATTTTGTGATCGCAGCATTACTCGGTATTGCCATCAAATCTTATCTCTATGCCCGGGTGATTTATACGGCGAGCAGCGAATTGACACTTGATTTGTTGTTCGATATTGGTGTCCTGGGCCCACTGCTGCTGTTGTCACTGGCAAGTGCCCTGGGCGTATACATAAACTATCGGCTGCAGAACCAGTAACCCTGACAGCGCATTTTCAACGCACGATACTTCGTCGGGTTTCGAGTAAACGGATACTGTGGTTAGAGTCCCTCGTGTGCAGCAGGAATAAAGTGATTACTGTTTGAACCAGTTGCGGTGGAGTGCTGCAATCACTTTGTTGGGATAAACCGTTCTGCCGAGGCTGCCATTGTAGCGCGCTAGTGCACGACCCAGATCGTCCGGTTCCATATCCATGTAATAACGCAGTATGGTGCAACCCATTCGCAGGTTAGTGCGAATCTTGAAAAGGTTTTTGTCTGATATCCCGATTTCATCGAGCCAGAAGGGCATCACCTGCATCAGACCTCGTGCCCCCGCAACGGAGATGGCGAATTCATCGAAGTGACTTTCAACTTCGATCAGGGCCAGCACCAGCTCCGGCTCTACATTGATTCTGGTTGCTTCGAAGTGCACCTGCTTGAGCATTTCGATGCGGGTTTTCGGGTCGGGGACAAATTTTTCCAGTCGCCGCGACATGTCGAGGAGCCAGACCTCGGCATCGAAACGATCGTCAAAGCCCACATCGGATGCGATGGCCGCCTTGAGTAAGCGCCTGAGCTCGGGGTCTGCGGTGGCATGCGCAGTGGACAGGATAGTCAGCGCCATCAGGATCAGCGATATCAGGATCTGGCTGATCCTGATGCAACGAAGTGACTGTCTGCTCAGCTGGCTGTATCGCATGGATCGCAACCCAGCTTGTCGATCAGGGATGTCAGGTTGTCGAGTGGCATGTCCTGCGCATCCTGGTCATTTCGCCCCTTGTATTCAAACTGCTGTGCGCCAAGGCCGCGATCACTCAGCACGATTCGATGCGGGACACCAATCAGATCCATGTCAGAAAACATGACCCCGGGTCGCAGCGCGCGATCATCCAGCAGTACGTTTACGCCCTGCGCCATACATTGCTGATAAAGATTATCGGCAGCTTCTTTGACGGCCGCCGACTTGTGGTAATTGATCGGGCAGATGGCCAGCACAAAAGGCGCCAGGGCTGTGGGCCAGATAATGCCGCGATCGTCATGGTTCTGTTCGATGGCGGCGGCGACTATACGAGTTACCCCGATACCGTAGCAGCCCATGAAGGGTGCTACCGTTTTACCCTGCATATCGAGGACGGTGGATTGCATGGACTCAGAATACTTCTGGCCGAGCTGAAAGATATGACCGACTTCGATTCCACGTAAAATCCGCAGTTGTCCCTTGCCATCCGGGCTTGGATCACCATCGATAATATTGCGCAGATCGACGCTAACCGCTTCATCACAATCCCGACCCCAGTTGACGTTCTGCAAGTGCTTGTCATCCTGGTTCGCGCCACAGACAAAATCGTTCATTGCGGCAGCACTGTGATCGACGTAGCTTTTGATCGTCAATCCCACCGGTCCAATTGAACCAATATCGTTACCGAGCACCTGTTTGATCTTGTCGCGCTGCGCCATTCGCAATGGGCTTGCCACGCCGTCCAGGCGCTCGGCCTTGAGCGTGTTCAGTTCATGATCACCGCGCAGTATCAGTGCGATCAGACCATCGTCATCGGCATCGACAATCAAGGTTTTCAGACATTTTTGCGGCGCTACTTTCAGGCCGCTGGCGAGTGCCTCTATGCTATGCATTCCGGGGGTGTCTACGCTTTGCATGGTTTCCCCCGGTGCAGCACGTTCACCTGTTGGGGGCAAGGCTTCGACGGTTTCGATATTGGCAGCGAACTGCCCTTCGCTGGAAAAGGCGATGGCATCTTCTCCTGAATCAGCCAGTACGTGAAACTCCTGAGATGTGCTGCCACCGATCGCACCCGAATCGGCATTCACTGCTCGATACTCAAGTCCGAAGCGGTCAAAAATAGCGATGTAAGCCTGGTCCATGACGTCGTAGGAGCGCTGCATACCATCCTTGTCGATATCAAAAGAATAAGCATCTTTCATGATGAATTCGCGCGAGCGCATAACGCCGAATCGTGGACGGATTTCATCGCGAAACTTGGTCTGGATCTGATAAAAATTGAGGGGCAGCTGACGATAACTGTTTACTTCGCGGCGAAAGATGTCGGTCACAATCTCTTCGTGGGTAGGGCCGATACAGGCATCCCGGTTGTGGCGGTCGGTAAGGCGCAGTAATTCCGGACCAAACTGGTCCCAGCGGCCCGACTCCTGCCACAACTCGGCCGGTTGAAATGACGGCATGAGCAATTCCAGCGCGCCGGCCCGATCCATTTCCTCGCGGATGATTTGCTCGACTTTGCGCAGCACACGCAAGCCGAGCGGCAGCCAGCTGTAAATGCCGGCGGCATGTCGGCGAATCATGCCACTGCGCAGCATGAGCTGGTGGCTGATGATTTCAGCGTCAACCGGGTTTTCTTTAAGGGTGAAAAGGTGGTAGCGGGAAGCTCTCATATAATTCGTTTCGCAGCGATGTCGCGTCAGTTTAGTGTGCAGGCATTATAAATGAACCGCAGTCCAATGCCATGCCGGCATTGTCTGTCTGCAAGCCCGGTGGGCTTGTCCTCTGGCAAAAGCGGGTTAATCGATGCGGGCTATTTACAGAATTGATTCACTTCAGCCTGGGAAGCTGCCTTACGCTCGGCAATTTCAGACTCGTTGAGATAACGGACGTTGCCATCTGGTTCCTGAAGTTTGATGCGAATACTGTTATTGATGATATCCAGATCGGCACGGGCGCTTGCGCAGATATTGCTGGCCTGCTCGTCTGATACCCCTTGCTTGTCACCTGCAGCATTGCCATTTTCTGCCTGACTGGAATCGTCGGAAGAATTCAGTCGGGGCAGGGCCTTGCCGGGATTGCTGGGCGCCGACAATACCCTGACATTTTCGCTCTTGGTCTTGACCGGTGGGGCGTCACCATAATGTACATTACCATTTTCATCGGTCCATTTCTGAATGGATCCCGCGTTCAGCGAAGTTGAAATCGCCAATATGAGGTAGATCAAATAGCGCATGGATTAGCCTGCTTGAGACGTCAATTTTATAGTTTACGAGTCCAAAGAATAGTTGTCATGCGAATAATTTCCATCTTTAATTTACCAGGGCGTTGTCAGCCTGATAGTTAAGGGAGAACGTATGTTCCCATCAAATAAATTTATCTCATCTGTCGATATGCATAAAAATATCATATAATCGGTTCCCGTTTTCCTGGGTATATCCAAGCGATGAGTGATCGCCGTCTCAAGGTCTTCCATACCGTTGCCCGATTGCTGAGCTTTACCAAGGCGGCTGAAGAACTGCACATGACCCAGCCTGCCGTGACCTTCCAGGTGCGGCAGCTCGAGGAATATTTCAATACGCGCCTGTTCGATCGCACCCATAACAAAGTGAATTTGACCCCTGCAGGGGAACGTGTCGCGGAATTCGCCGAGCGCATATTCGACCTGTATGCCGAAATGGAAAGCGGCGTGCGTGACCTGACGGGTGAAATCAGTGGTGCTTTGACCATCGGCGCCAGTACTACCATTGCCGAATACATGCTGCCGGCGTTACTCGGCGAATTTAAAAATCAGTACCCGGATATCAATCTGCGGTTGAAGGTCTCAAATTCCGAGGGCATCGTGTCGATGGTCGAGCATAACGTTATCGATCTTGGTGTGGTCGAGTCGGCGGTGAATAACAAAAACCTGATTGTTGAAGTCTGTCATGAAGATCAACTGGTGCTGGTTGCGGCACCTGATCATGAGCTGGTCAAGCGCGGCGGTAAGGTGAATGCCAGTGATATCGTTCGCTATCCCTTTGTCAGTCGTGAGGAGGGTTCGGGTACGCGCGACGTGGTAATGCAGTATCTGATGGAGCACAAGGTGAGCCCGAGTGACATGACCTTCAGTCTCGAGCTTGGCAGTCCCGAGGCGATCAAGGGCGCTGTCGAAGCCGGTATGGGGATAACTATCCTGTCGCGATCGATTATTGGCAAGGAATTGAAGTTGAATATGCTGGTAGAATTACCACTCGACCCACCGCTTGTGCGACCTTTCTCATTTGTGCGCCAACGACAGAAGTTCAGGGTGACGGTTATGGAAAAACTGCTTGAATTTGCGCAGTCCTATTTTAAAAATAATGCTTGATACAATACTTCGCCCTGTGGGCAGCTTAGCCAATCATGTTTGATATTCTGCAGCAGTGGTACCGCCAACATTTCACCGATCCGCAGACGGTGATATTTGCGTTTATCCTGATTATTGGCTCGTTGCTGATTTTCATTTTAAGTGCCCATTTAATGCCTATCCTGGTCGCCATTATCATTGCCTATCTGGCCGAAGGTATGGTGGCCTGGTTGCACCGTATCAATCTCGGACGTACCGTATCCGCCAGCATTGTTACCGCGCTTATGATTACCACGATTCTGCTGGCTTTTTTCGTATTCCTGCCGTTGTTATCCCGCCAGATCAGTGATCTGTTCAGAGAGATGCCAATCATGCTCGCCAAGGGGCAGCAGCTTTTACTGCATCTGCCCGAAGAATATCCGGGTTACGTTTCCGCTCAGCAAATCGAGGAGATATTGACCCTGGCGCGCACCGAGCTGACGTCGCTGGGACAGCGAGTGGTGAGCCTGTCGCTGTCCTCGGTGGTGGGTATTATTACCTTTCTGGTTTACATGATTCTGCTGCCGCTGATGGTATTTTTCTTTCTCAAGGACAAGGCGTTGATTCTTGGCTGGCTTGCCAATTTTCTACCGGAAGAGCGTCGCCTGCTGCGCACTGTATGGGCCGAGCTCGATATAAAGATTGCCAGCTATGTGCGCGGTAAGGTTGTCGAGGTGCTCATCATCTGGGTGGTGAGTTACATTGCTTTCGCCCTGATGGGGCTGAATTTCGCCATGCTGCTGAGTCTCGTGGTCGGCCTTTCGGTTATCATCCCCTACGTTGGTGCGACAGTGGTCACCATACCGGTCGCGTTGATTGCGTTCTTCCAGTGGGGGTTTACCTCCGAGTTTGGCTGGCTGATGGCAATCTACGGATTCATTCAGTTCCTCGACGGTAACCTGTTGGTACCCCTGCTGTTTTCGGAGGTGGTTAACCTGCACCCGGTGGCGATTATTGTTGCGGTAGTGTTTTTTGGCAGTCTGTGGGGAGTTTGGGGCGTATTCTTTGCGATTCCCCTGGCCACGCTGATACAGGCTATTCTCAAGGCCTGGCCGGCTGCCGTGGTTTCCCACGAGGCTGCGGCCGAGTAGCAGCGAATACGCTCCCGGGACGTCCGAAAATCGAAGCGGTCAGAGTTTAACGAGGTCGATAGATGGCGCCGCAGCGGTGTTTCTTCCCGAGCTGGAACGAGCATTCACCACGCTGGTCCAAAAGTGGATGTCTGTTGCGTTTACGGAAGATGCAGGCGAACACAGGAATCACTTCAAAACGAGTGGTTTTCTTTATAATATACGCCCCTTGATTAGCCATGGGCAGGCAGAGGTAAACCATGTTTAAAGGTAGTATCGTAGCGTTGGTAACTCCAATGCTCAGCAATGGGGACGTCGACTTTTCTCAACTTGAGGCATTAATCAATTTCCACGTCAATGAGGGTACTCAGGCGCTGGTGATTGCCGGCACTACCGGTGAGTCGGCCACCCTGAGCCCGGTTGAGCATTGCGACCTGTTGAATAAAAGCTACGAAATGATTAATCGGCGTTTGCCGATGATTGCGGGTACCGGTGCCAATTCAACATCAGAGGCTATCGAACTGACCCGTTGCGCAGGTGAATGTGGCGCCGAAGCGGCTTTGCTGGTGACACCTTATTACAACAAGCCCACGCAGCGTGGTCTTGTTTTACATCATCAGGCCATAGCCGAGGCGGTCGCAATTCCGCAGTTGCTATATAACGTACCTGGTCGTACCGCTTGCGATATGCAGGCCGATACCGTGGCCGAACTCGCGAAGGTCCCTAACATCGTCGGTATAAAAGAAGCGACCGGCAGTATGGAGCGGCTCGCCGATATCAAGCGGCAGGTCGGTGCGGATTTTGCTCTGTTGACTGGTGATGATGCGACCACCTGTGAATTTATTCTGAATGGCGGCCA
>Ga0102815_10002820_pt1 | contig 10492 bp, 8 predicted proteins | sample ColrivemetaGS759_FD_79113 | JGI IMG/M metagenome (GOLD analysis project Ga0102815, IMG submission 79113) | Estuarine microbial communities from the Columbia River estuary - Ebb tide ETM metaG S.759 | ecosystem: Environmental > Aquatic > Marine > Intertidal zone > Estuary | place: USA: Columbia...
ACCTTTCTGCAAGGCGCACATCAGCCCGATCATTTCGCCGATGCGCTATGGCGAAGACGCCTTTGATGTGGCCATCGCGAGCATTCGGCGAGGCATGCCGATCAATTCGATCACCGCCGCGATGTCGGGTGCGACCTCGCCGGCTACCATCGACGGCATGCTTGCCGCATCATTTGCCGAGACTCTGGCGGCGTTGGTAATGGTCAATATATTTGCACCCGGCTACCCGATGATTTTTTCCAACTGGCCATTCGTGATAGACCTGCGTACCGGATCATTTTGCGGTGGCGGCGGCGAAATCTCGATTCTGAACGCCGGTGCTGCACAGCTCGCCAACCATTGCGGCCTGCCCTCCGGTGTCGCGTCGAGCATGTCTGACGCCAAGGCGGTGGATGCGCAAATGGGTATGGAAAAAGCGCTGTCAGCGCTCGCCTGCGGTCTTTCCGGCGCCAACATGGTGTACGAATCCTCGGGCATGATGGCCAGCCTGCTCGGCGTCTCCTTCGAAGCCTTCCTGCTCGATAATGAAATGTTATCGCACGTCTACCGCATGATACGCGGCGTCGAAGTGAGCGAAGAGTCACTGGCCTTCGAGGCGATGAGAAACGTGATTACCGGAGAGGGTCACTTCATCGGCGAAACCCAGACCATGCAAGCCATGGAACGCGATTACTACTACCCAAAACTCGGTGATCGGCTCGAACCCACCACCTGGGCTGAGGCAGGCGCACAAGACGCCTGGCAACGCTCTAACCAGCAAGTGCGCGAAATCCTCGCGCATCACCAGCCGAATTACATTGATTCCGGGCTGGATGCAAAACTACGCAGTCAGTTCAACATCAAAATATGATGCCATTGTGATGCATCGCAGCAACGCGCGAGGCGAACGTCAACACAGACGTCACTGGTCATCACCCGGTGATGTCCAGAGTGCGCATTTACGGTGATGGTTTTGCAGGTCAGTCGACCCGACAGATCATTTTCTCAAGTGCAATAAAGGCGGGAAAAGTTCGAATTCGCGCAGACTCTCCGCGAGGATGCCGATAAAACTATTCTTCGTACCGCTGTCGGGGAATACATTCTGGACATCGATGACGTCGAAATAGCGATGCTCTGCATAATTCGGATTCCACAAAATCAACGGACACTCCTGTTTCGAATAAATCGCGGTGCCCATACCTTTGTGAATCGAACGCACTTCGATCTCGCCAACCTCCTCGTTTTCATTCAGGTAAAGACAGGAGTTCACCTCCGTCTTCATGATCTTCTCAAGTGCAGATAGCGGATGGATCTCACCAATGACATGAATCATGCGCGTCATATCGGCATCGGGGTCAACCAGGTTGAATGGTCCCTTAATATCATCACGGATATAGCTATAGCTATTCTGGTGATAGGCGATTTTGCCAATCGTCAACAAATTGTCGACGATATTGCCAGCATAATACTTGGAGATGTCTTGGAAAATATCTTCCATTGGTTTCTTATAGGTTTAGGGGCATTCGGTTTGGATAACGGAACTATTACAGCACAAAGAGTACACCAGAGTATAGACAGCTTCTACAGTTTTACTGACATAAAAGTCAGCCTTTCCAGAAGCATATTTGCAAACGATTAAGCGCTATAGCCAGGTGCCGTTGCGTGAGAATTGTGTCTTCAGAAAATCCATCTGATCCGCGAGTATATTCTTGTTGGCCAGGTAGAAAAACTCATAGCGATTGGGCACGAATGGGATGGCAATCAGTTCCATACCGGCCTCTTCCGGGGTCCGATTAGCCTTTCGATGATTACAGCGACGGCAGGCGGTTACCACATTAGTCCAGCTATCGGCGCCATTGCGTGATACCGGCACAATATGATCGCGCGATAGCAGCTCGGGACTGAATTCAACGCCGCAATAAAGGCATAAAAACTGATCCCGGCGAAACAGGTAGTCATTGACCAGCGAAGGCACGAAATCGCCTATCTTGACGCTGCCGTCGCTGGCCAGGATGCTGGGCAGTGACAAAACCGACTGGCGTCCGAGCCGGTTGATACCGCCACGGATTTCAAATGCGTTTTCGCCAAGCGCCCAGACCACCTGCCCCTTGACCACTAGCGTCGCCGCCTGCTCACGCGAAATCCAGTCGATCGGTGTGCCGGCCTTGTTTAACCTGAGAATCTTTGCATTTCTCATCGCTGCATTATGCCCTACATAGAACTCAGGTAAACCCCGCGTACCAGGTTCGTTTACGCTTCGCTAAGCACATTCCCCCTAACAGCAATCTCAAAACGCAGTCGTAATTCCAGGTTATTGTGAAAGCAGCCGGCGCGCGGCAGCTTCGGTGACAAGGATGGCGCGGCCGGGTTGATCAGCAAGGATTCGCTCAAACGAGACTACGGAGTATTGTTGAAAACCGACGGCAAGGTTGATGGTCCCGCCACTGCCGAACCGCGCCGCAAGCAGCCGCGCTAAGCATGTTCAAATATTTCTTTTCTCCAAATAGCCACATGGTGTAACTTCAGGTGGTGGTTAAGCACATCCCATGTTAATGGAAGAAACTGATAGCCAGATATGAAAACTATTCCGCTTGCAGCTTACGATGCATTTACGGCAACGGCGTTCGGTGGCAGCCAGGCCGCGGTGCTGACCGATGCAGCGTCCATCGATCGACCCGAGCGCCAGCGCATCGCGCGTGAAATCGGCATGCCGGCGACGGCCTTCGTCGACGCTTACGGCAAAGACTGGATCCAGGTGCAATTCATGTCGACGGTAATGGAACTGCCGATGTGCGGCCACGGCACCCTGTGCCTGCTGACGCACATGCTGGAGTCCGGTTTGATTCCCGTTGGTGATGATGTCGAGCTGCGCCTGCCCAAATCCAGCGCGCGGGTCTCGGTGAGCGAGACCGACAGTGGGCGCTTCCAGGTGATGCTCGATATCGCGCCGCCGGCCTTTGAAAGCGCACCGCCGCATAGCGGCGATCTGCTGACCGTGCTCGGCCTCGAAGCCGACGCCCTGTCACAGCAACATCCGCTGGAAACCGCGCGCGGCGATTTCATCCACCTGGTGGTACCGCTCACCGGTCTCGACGCGATGCGCGCGATCCGTCCCGACTTCAATGGCATGGTGCGCTTCTGTCATGCTCACGGCATCGAGACGATTGCGGTGTTTTGCCTGGAAACCGAGGACCCACACAAGCATTTGCATGTGCGCGATTTCTGCCCGGCGGTCGGGGTTAGCGAGTCGGCGGCGGCCGGCACCACCAACGCCGCATTGAGCAGCTACCTGCTGCGTCATGCCCTGGTCCCGAGCGACGCTTCTGAAATCGAGGTGGAGGCCGAACAAGGGATCGAAATGGGTCGCCCGAGTTCGATCCATTCGCGCATTACCCTCGGAAACAATGGCCGCATCGAGCGGCTGCAGGTCGGCGGTGTCGCGACCCTTGTCTTCAAGGGCGAGATTTACTTATATTAACGCGGTGACCCAATATGCAAGATGATCTACAACAACTGTACCAGGACGCGCTCGTCTGGGATGCGCACGCTGGAGTGTTTCCGAGTCCCGACGTCGATTTGAATCTACTCGATGAATGGCCGCGGGCAGGCGCCAGTTATCTCAGTATCAACGTCGGTTTCGACGTCATGGACTGGCAGGACACACTGGCCACACTCGCTGCTTACCGGCGCTGGGTACTCGATCACGCCGACCGCTTCGTTCTGGTCGGCACTAGCGCTGATATCGACCACGCTCGCGACGAGGGCAAGTTCGCGCTCAGTTTCGACATCGAGGGTATGAACGCGCTCAACGGCGATATCAACATGGTCGACGTCTACCACGCACTCGGGGTAAGGCAGATGCTGTTTGCCTACAACCTCAACAATGCAGCGGCCGGAGGCTGCCACGATGACGACAGCGGATTGACCGATTTCGGCAGGCAGGTAGTACGTGAAATGAATCGCGTCGGCATGATCGTCGACTGCTCGCACGCCGGACATCGCACAACCCTCGATATCATGCACGAATCGAGCAAACCGGTGGTGTTTTCACACTCGAACCCGAACGCGCTGTGGCAGCATCAACGCAATATCAGCGATGAACAGATTCGAGCCTGCGCCGCAAGCGGCGGCGTCATCGGTTTGAATGGCATGGGTATTTTTCTCGGTGACAACGATATCGGCATCGACACCATGCTGCGCCACGTGCGCTATGTTTACGACCTGGTCGGCAGTGAACACATCGGCATCGGCTTCGATTACTCGCCAAAAGTCGATGTCGATATCGGTGTGATTCTGCGCAGCCGGCCCGATTACTGGCCGACTGGTCAACAATACGACACCCCGGGCATCAAGCACGCCGGACCTGCGCAGTTGCCTGAATTGATTGATGCTCTGGCCGACTCGGGGTTTGACGATGCGGCGATTCGGGGTTTTCTCGGAGGTAATTTTTACCGCGTCGCAACCAGGACCTGGCAGGGCAACAGTCAGGCAGGGTAGCATGGTCACGGATCCTGCATTCGCAGCGCAATCGCTGATTATCGATCCACTCCTGAATCCGCTTTCATTAACTGCCGCAACTCGGCAATGTCCCGGCGCAAGGCGGCCATTTCGGAATGCAGGTCAGCCTCGATGTGATCGCGGGTTTCAACGAGCGCCTCCTTGCGCTCACGGTTTTCCTCTTCGGTAAAGGTTTGCATCGCGTTGACAATGATCGCGATGAACAGGTTGAGCATGGTGAACGTCGCTATCAGGATGAAGACAATAAAGAATATCCAGGCATAGGGATGCTCGACCATGACCGGGCGAACAATACCCATCGACCAGCTCTCGAGGGTCATGATCTGGAACAGCGAATAGAGTGATTCGCCGATACTGCCGAACCACTGTGGAAAGTTTTCGCCAAAGAGTTTGGTTGCGATCACGGCAAACACGTAATAAATCAGCAGCAACACCAGCGCGATCGAACTCAGCCCCGGAATCGACCCCAGCAAGGCGCCGACCACGCGGCGCATCGACGGCACCAGGGTCAACAGTCGCAACACGCGCAATATGCGCAGGGCGCGCAGCACTGCGAGCGGCCCACTCGCCGGCACCAGCGCTATAGCGACCACGGTAAAATCGAAGAGACTCCAGGGATCACGAAAGAAAGCAAGCCGGTGGGCGTAGATACGCAATAGAATCTCAATCACGAATACGCTGAGGATGATGTGATCCACAGCCAGCAGAAACGCACCATATCGCTCCATCGCGAGCGGCACGGTTTCCAGCCCGAGTATGATCGCGTTGATGACGATCAGCAGCGTGATGAAATACTGTACCCCCGGACTTTCCATACGGCGGCGAACCGCCCCGCGCAAACCCGGTTTTATGTCTTCTGCTGCTTCACTCATGGTTTTCGCTCAAACCGCTGCCCAGCGGCCATATCTGGTGCCGAAGGCGTGGATTTCAATGTTGGTTGGCCGTGCTGATCTCAGGTCGGCAGCACGCTCACCAGTCATCATGCTGGGCGCTAAATTAACAGAAACCAATCAGCCATGCGCGCCAACCCGCCTTTTATGGTTGAGCTGTTTCCTGTGCTGCAATCCAGCTTACCCACCACGCGGATTGTGATCCGCCGACGATAACGTACACTATCGACTTTTTCCCTGGCAGGGCTTGTACAACATTGAAGCTTCCTCTGACTTCAGCCCCGGATAGTATCTGTATCGTTCGGCTGTCCGCACTCGGTGATGTAACCCACGCAGTGCCGGTGGTGCGCGCGATTCAGCAGCAATGGCCGCAAACGCGAATCACCTGGATATGTGCGACGCTGGAGCACAAATTGCTGGCTGCGCTGGACGGCATTAATTTCATTGCCGTTGACAAGAAAAGCGGTTGGCGCGGTTACTACCGACTGTGGCGGACGCTTGCTGGCCAGCGCTTTGACATCATGTTGCAAATGCAAACCTCGGCGCGTGCCAATTTCACCGGCGCCGTGGTTAAAGCCGACATCAAGCTCGGCTGGGATCGCCTGCGGGCACGCGACTTCCATCGGTTTTTCATGACCCACTCTATTCCACAAACTCGCTTCGAACACCAGCTACAGGGACATTTGTCTTTTGCCCGCAGCATTGGGCTCGAGGCTGCGGAGCCCGAGTGGAATTTCCCGGTCAGCGAGGATGCCATCGCTTTCGTTGGCACATTGATTCCGGCAGACAAGCGGGTTCTACTGATATCGCCCTGTTCGAGTCACGTGCACCGCAACTGGCGCGCTGAGCGCTATGCGGCGATTGCAGACCATGCCATCGAGAAGCATGGCATGACGGTTGTTCTGTCTGGCGGACCATCCGCCCTGGAAGCCTCCGTTGGACAAGCGATAGAGTCAGCAGCCCGCGGCTCACTGATCAACCTGATCGGCAAGGACACCCTGCCGCAACTGGTCGCCCTGCTGCAGCGCGCCGATGTGGTACTGTCACCCGACTCGGGGCCTGTGCATCTCGCCAACGCATTGGGCACCCCGGTTGTCGGGTTGCATGCCTGCACCTGGTCGAAGCGCAGTGGCCCATACAACTCACTCGATTTATGTGTCGACAAATTCACCGAGGCCGCCCGACAGTATCGCGACACAACACCCGAATTACTGCGCTGGGGCACGCGCATTGAAGAGGACGGCGTCATGGACCTGGTGGAAATTGCCGAGGTCCGCGATCGCCTCGAACGGGCCTTGCAACAGCTTTAGCCGGAGACGGCTGCGTTGCGCATAATGTTGATGGGCGCCATTTCCGGTAGGTGGCAATTTTCCAGCCTCACCAGGCTCGTGTGGATAAAAGCATGCTGCCCGGAAAGGCAGGCGTGACTGACCATATCGGTGTAAACCATCCAGGCTGAAAAAGGCGGGAAGCGAAATTCCTGATGCCCCTGTTGCTGCTGTTGAAATGCCGGGGTGTCTTTCATGTAATTGTGGAATTTACGCATGGCTCGATCATAGGGCGAAGAATCCAGCACTTTCAGCACTGGAACGCCACGGGCTGCCAGGTTGATAAAGCCGCTTCGTAAATGATCGAGGGGTCCCCTGGAGAGAAATCCGGGACCCGCATTGCGATAGCCCAGTTCAGCGCGTTCACCATGTTCGGCAAATAACTCGGGGAAACTGCCCTTGGTTGCCCAGACGCGATCTTCGATCGGGTTGACGTTGATAAAAAAGCGCAGGATGCGATCGCCATGGGTTGCACCATAGGCGCCGGCATCGACGTGAATGAGCTCATTGCTGGCATGTGCGGACAGGTTTCGACCCTGCTCCTGCATCGGCCTGAAGCTGCAGGTGCCAACCGTCCAGTTATCAGTCAGACGCGGCGCGACCTTGCCAAGAAAAGCAGCGATGTCATTACTGACATTGATCAGTACGCGGTTGACGCGTTCAACCATCTCGGCATCGTCACCGTCCAGCCCGCGCGTTCTGCCTTCTTCAGGATGAAAACTGATGTTCTTCAGTTTGAGTCGCTTCGGCAGTTCCTGGCGGAAAAATTCCAGGTCTTCAGCCGCTGGTAACACCACCGGTGACTCGGGGAAAAACACGACCGAGCCGCGCTCCAGAGAGTCGGATAATTCGTCGGGTTGCAGTTTCTGCAGGCGTTCGTCATCAAATGTGTCCAGCATCATTGCTTAAATCCTCGGTTAAGTACGCTTTCGACCGCACTCCCTGGTGATAATTCAGTGCGTATCCGCTCACAGGCGATGGATTACGGACGACTATGGTTGCCTCACGCGCAAGTCATGATTGTTCATTTCCGTTGAATACCTGTCAACCACCCTGTAAGGGCAACCCTGTTGCAATTATGTACATCGAAGCAATCTCAGCATCGGCTGAATCGGGCCGACTCGCGACAAGCAATTTACACCCTCGTCAGTTCCTGTTATATACATGCCTGCAATCACAGGCCGTGCTGTCGTTCGTAAACCCAGCACAGCGCGACAACCAGCGTGACCATAAGGAGGCCCGACAGGCCGGTTTTCCAGACTCAACCTTTTTTCGCAGCGTATAACCCCGGAATTCCCAATTCTACCGGCGCTATCCGGCGTTGCTGAATGAGTGGGATGAGTTTAGCCGATCAAACATCGCAATGGTTTTTGCATCGCATTCATTCCTCGCCTTTCTATTGATCCTGCTGTTTGGCTACTGGCTGGTCGGACGCCACGACGAACGCTGGGGCAAACCGCTGCTGATCGTCGCCTCGTTCGTTTTCTACGGATTCTGGATTCCGGCTTACCTGGTACTGCTGATCGTCTCGATCCTGTTCAACCATGCCATCGCCCGCACCGTCATTGCCGGACCCGAGCAGCGCCTGCGTCGAGCCCTTACTGCGCTCGGCATTGTTCTGAACCTTGCTCTGATCGCGTTTTACAAATATGCCGCGTTTCTGGTCGAATCGCTGAACTGGACTTTTCAAACCGGTTTCGATATCCCCGATATCGTGCTGCCCATCGGCATCTCGTTTTTTACATTCCAGCAGATTAGCCTGCTGGTCGACGCGCACAAGGGGCGCGTACAGCAGTTACGCTTCTGGGACCACGTACTGTTCATCTCCTTTTTTCCCCAGCTCATTGCAGGGCCTATCGTACGCCAGCACGACATGCTGCCGCAGCTGGCGGCGCGGCGCGACTGGCGGCTGCGCGCCGATTATGTAGCAATCGGCATCGCCCTGTTTGCGTTTGGCCTGTTCAAGAAAACCGCCATCATCGATCCCTTCGTTCCCTACCTAGATCTGATCTACGAGGCCGCGGCATCGGGACAGGCGGTCGGCTTTGTCGATGGCTGGGCCGCCGGTATCGGCTACGGATTCCAGGTCTACTTCGACTTCTCGGCTTATTCTGACATGGCCATAGGGCTCGGTTTCATGTTCGGCCTGCACCTGCCGATCAATTTCTTTTCACCTTACAAGGCCCACAGCATCCGTGACTTCTGGCGCCGCTGGCATATTTCGCTGTCGCGTTTTCTGCGTGATTATTTATTCATTCCGCTCGGCGGCAGCCGCCACGGCATGCTCTGCACGATTGCCGCATTAATGGCGACCATGGCATTGGGTGGTCTGTGGCACGGCGCAGGCTGGACCTTTGTCATCTGGGGTGTATTGCACGGCAGCTACCTGGCGGTGAATCACCTGTGGCGCGCACTCGTTCAACGTCTGCGTCCGCCGCCGGCAGAAACCAGAACCGGTCCACGCTGGCCCGGCTGGATCCTGCACGCCCTGTCAGTCGTATTCACTTTTCTCGCGGTGAGTTTCGCCTGGGTGTTCTTTCGCGCGCCGGACCTGGACGCGGCAATGCGCCTGGCCACGGCCATGCTCGGGTTCTCCGAATGGCACGAGGTCGTGCTGGTGACACGCGGCATCGTACCGATGTTCCCGGTTTATTTTTTAATCGTCTGGCTGATGCCGAACACCATGGAAATATTCCAGGCGACCAGGGCCGCACTGCACGTCGAGGAATATCGCAACGACGAGACGCGACCGCTGCGCCCGGGCTGGCTTAGCTTCACTTTGAACGCGCGCTGGGCGATTACTACCGCTGCGGTTTTCATCTGCGCCTGGTTCGCATTGTCGAACTTAAGCCCCTTTATTTATTTTCAGTTCTGATCTGTCATGAATCACTCTGCCAGCGATCAGTCTTACCCCAGCACAGATGACCAACATCGGCGCCGCAGCGCACACCGCTTCCTGTGGATTTTCGGCAGCTGCGTAATAGTGATCGCGTCCGTGGTCGCCAGCGTCAACCTGCTTGCCTACCGTTACATGCTGTCAGACGAGAATCAGGCGATAGTGCAATTGCTGTCCGGCTGGGGTCGAATCTACAAACCGATCCTGTACGACGAGATCAAACCCGAGGTCGCCGTGTTCGGCGCTTCCTGGGCGCGTGATGCCTTTGATCCGCTGGAAACCAGCCGACTACTCAAGCGGTCTTTTTTCAATCACGGCGTGTCGGGTGGCACCCCTTATGAGACTCGCCGTTTCGGCGATTCTGCACTGGACAATCCGAATCTGCAGGCGGCCATCATCAATCTCAACACTTTTCACCGCTCGGGAATTCGCGCCCGCTTCCGCTACGGCTTCGACGAATCAATACTGAACGTCGATGCCGAACACCAGCCCAATCGTTTTGTCGGGCTGCGGCGCGCTTACACGCTGGCTCTCGGCGGCTGGGCGGTCGGCGCCAACATCAAGCTGATCTCTACCATCCGCGCCCGCGATCGCGGTGTCGCCAAACCCGACTACCTGGAGTCCTACGAGCAGGCCGATCATACACGCCGTAACATGAACCGCGCGCGTCAGCGGGTTTTCCCGGAGTCCGATCAGGCACCCACGCAAGCGCAATCAGAGGATGAGTGGGTGCAGGCCGAGCTACCCGAACTTAGCATTATGATCGATGGCTTCTGCGACAGGAATGTCGACGTATACGCCTATTACACCCCGTCACACGCACGCCAGCAGTCCTGCGATCTGGGTGCCAGCGAGAAGTTGGCAACACTCGAATTTCTGCG
>Ga0102815_10002821_pt1 | contig 10492 bp, 6 predicted proteins | sample ColrivemetaGS759_FD_79113 | JGI IMG/M metagenome (GOLD analysis project Ga0102815, IMG submission 79113) | Estuarine microbial communities from the Columbia River estuary - Ebb tide ETM metaG S.759 | ecosystem: Environmental > Aquatic > Marine > Intertidal zone > Estuary | place: USA: Columbia...
AAATCGGATGTTAGTAATATTTTAGGAAGAATTGAAAATAATGTGTTGACTTTTTTGAACAAATAGTTCTTTTAAAAAGTTTAGAATTTAGATCCTTTCGCCTTATTTAAAATCACCATTTATTAATTTGAAATGCGATAACATATATTGTGTTGACTTTAGGTCAATTAATTTCAGCAAATAAAATTTTTAATATCTCGTTTAAATCCTTAATAGAAAAAGATTTAGGTATTAACCAATTCAGAGCAGCTTCATCAGTTGAAAAAATTTCTACTTCCTGATTTAAATTGGCCTGCATTGTTTTATAAATTGTTGTAGAAACTACTTGATTAGGGGTATTAGTAATTAAAGCTACTTTTCTTTTACCTAAGGAATCTGAATGTGCTCCTAAAAAAGTAACAAATTTTTTTATATCTGTTTGGTTGGTTAAAAAAGTTACATTTTTGTGATGAATAAAATAATTTAAACCAGGTTTAAAATCTTTATCACTAAATAACTTTTTTTTAAACTCAATATAAGAGTCAACATCTAAGGTTCCTTTATGAAATTCTATTATAAGATTATGTTGCGTTATAATTTGATATGTACTTTTTAAAGCCATATTTAATTTGGGAAATTGGGTTAGTGTTATAAAGGTATAAAAAAAGTCCTTTCGTTAATACAAAAGGACTTAGGAATTAATAAATGGTAAGTTTTATCTTTTCTTTTGCTGTTTTGCTTGTTGTTCTTGAGCTTGTTTCATTGCGTCATTCAATCTTTTTCTAAATTTACCTTCTTTTTTAGGCTTCTTTTTATTTTCCTGAATCTGTGCATGAATTTTATCTTCATCAATAATATAATGCTTTATTACAAGCATAATTCCAATGGTTAACAAGTTAGAAACAAAGTAATACAAACTTAAACTACTTGCATACATATTAAAGAAAATTAGCATCATAACTGGTGAAAAATACATCATCATTTTCATCATTTTTTGCATATCGGGCATACCTTCTTGTGTTGGTTGCTGCATACCCATTTGCTGACTCTGACTCATTTTCATATAAAAGAAAATTGCTACTGAAGCTAATATTGGAAATAAACTAATGTGTGAACCATACATTGGTATATGGAATGGTAGCTCAAACACTGAATCGTATGCTGATAAATCATCTGCCCATAAAAAACCTTTCTGACGTAAATCTATATTAGAAGGAAAGAACCTGAATAAAGCAAAGAAAACAGGCATTTGTAACAATGCTGGAATACAACCAGAAAGCGGACTTACACCAGCTTTACTTTGCACTGCCATTGTTTCCTGTTGACGTTTCATTGCATTTTCTTTACCTGGTAAACGATTGTTAATCTCTTCCATTTCAGGTTTTAACACCTTCATTTTTGCGCTTGATAAGTAAGATTTATAAACCAATGGAGACATTAAAATTCTAACAACAATGGTTAATAAAATTATTATAATACCATAGTTACCTATGAATCCTTGTAAAAAGTTAAATACAGGCACAAAGATTAAACGGTTTATGTAACCAAAAATTCCCCAACCTAGATTTACAATTTCTTTAATATTTCTATCATATTTTTTAAGAAGTTGGTAATCGTTAGGTCCAATATACCAGTTCATATTATAATTTAATTCACCGCCTTCTAAAGCTAATGGAGCCTTTAAAGCAAATGCTTTTGTAAATACAGTATCAATTTCTTCATCTTTTGTTAGTGTAACTGACGTTAATTTAGCACTTTCAAAAGCCTTATCAGTAATTAATATAGAAGAGAAAAAGTGTTGTTTAAAGGCAACCCAATTAACGTCTTGTTCTTCAGCATCATCTTCTCCACCAACAGAAAGATAATCTATATCTTCATCTTCTTTCTCATAATACATTTCTGTTTGTTGGTTTTCGTAACGAATACTTTTTTCATGTCGGTACCCATTTAAATTCCAATCTAATGTAATTTGTTGCGCTGAGTTTATTGTTTCACTCATTCCTTGAGAACGCACATTAAAATTAACCATGTATTTTCCAGGAAGCATTTCATAGCGATATTCTAAATACTTGTTATCTGATACTTTCAGTTTCATTGAAAGTACTTCTTTTGAACCATCTTTAATTGTAGTTGGTTCAAACATTAAATCTTTTGTATTTAAAATTCTGTTTTCTGAAGTCCCAAAATTAATGTTAAAAGATGCATTCTGATCTTTTACCATATACAATGGTAAAGAGTCATAAGTAACATAATTTTTTATTAATGCTTCTTTAATTTGTCCTCCCTTATTTGAAATAACCAATTTAAGTACATCATTTTCTAAAACAGTTTCTTCATCTGAAAGTGTTGCAGAATAAGCAAAGTCTCCCAATTGAGATTGAGCTTTTGCTAATGATAAAGAATCTGTAACTTGAATTGCGGTTTCAGTCGTACTATTGAAATTTGCAGTTGAGGTATTTGTTTCAGACTCTTGAACTTGTTCTGTTTCAGCCTTTTTTTCTGCTGCTATTTCTTCTGGTGTTGGTTGATTCGTGTACATCCACCATAACATAATAGCTCCAAGCAGCACAAATCCTATCAGTGAATTAAAATCAAATTTCTTTTCTTCCATGTGTATAATTAAAATGTCAAATTGTCATTTTTCTTTTTAAAAAAATAAAAAGCCCGACAAAAGTACTAAAAGTAACGTTATAAATTAGTTTTTATTAATGAATGTATATTAATTCAAATAGTGTTCCAAAGAAGCTTTTACAAAATCAATAAACAATGGATGTGGATTTAGCACCGTACTTTTATATTCTGGATGGTATTGAACCCCAACAAACCAAGGATGTGAAGGAATTTCAATTACTTCAACCAAATTTGTTTCTGGATTTCTACCAGTTGCAATCATCCCAGCTTTTTCAATTTGTTCTAGATAATCATTATTAAATTCATATCTATGTCTGTGTCTTTCGCTTATAAGCTCTTTTTTATAAATATTATAAACCTTAGTGTTTTTATCCAGTTTACAATCCCAAGCACCTAAACGCATGGTGCCACCGTAATTGGTTACGCTTTTTTGTTCTTCCATTAAATCAATAACAGGATTTTTAGTGTCATTATTCATTTCAGAAGAATTGGCATCTTTTATCCCTAAAACATTTCTTGAAAATTCAATAACTGCCATTTGCATACCTAAGCAAATTCCTAAAAACGGAATATTGTTTTCACGTGCATATTTTACAGCTTCAATTTTACCTTCAATTCCTCGTTCACCAAAACCTGGCGCTACTAAAATTCCATTCAGGTTTTTTAATTTTTTTGGAACATTCTTAACGGTTAATTCTTCAGAATGAATCCAAATTATATTCACATTTATCTCATTTTGAGCTCCTGCGTGAATAAATGCTTCAGTAATTGATTTATATGCATCTTTTAATTCAACATATTTACCAATTAAACCAATTTCAACAGTATGTTTTGGGTTTTTGAATTTAGCTAAAAATTCATTCCAAACTTTTAATGCTGGTTGTTTGTCTTGTGGAAGTTGTAATTTTTTTAAAACCACTATATCCAAATTTTCCTTTAACATTAAATTTGGAACATCATAAATGGTTTCAGCATCTATAGATTCAATTACATCTTCTTCCTTTACATTACAAAAAAGTGCTAATTTTCTTTTTATTGATTCTGATAATTCATGTTCAGTTCTACAAACTAAAATATCTGGACTTACACCACTTTGCATTAACATTTTAACAGAGTGTTGTGTAGGTTTTGTTTTTAATTCTCCGGCAGCTGCTAAAAATGGCACTAAAGTTAAATGAATTACAATGGCATTTTCATGACCTAATTCCCATAATAATTGACGAACAGACTCAACATAAGGTAAAGATTCAATATCACCTACAGTACCTCCAATTTCTGTTATAACGATATCATAATCGCCAGTATTTCCTAAGATTTGAATTCTATTTTTAATTTCATCAGTAATATGTGGAATTACCTGCACTGTTTTACCTAAAAATTCTCCTTTACGTTCCTTATCAATTACAGATTGGTAAATTCTACCCGTAGTAACATTGTTAGCTTGAGAGGTTGGAATGTTTAAAAAACGTTCGTAATGCCCTAAATCTAAATCTGTTTCAGCTCCATCATCAGTTACGTAACATTCGCCATGTTCATATGGATTTAGTGTTCCGGGATCTATATTAATGTATGGGTCCAATTTTTGAATGGTAACAGAATAGCCTCTTTCTTGTAATAATTTTGCTAAAGATGCTGCTATAATTCCTTTTCCGAGTGAAGATGTTACCCCTCCAGTTACGAAAACATATTTCGTGTTTTTCATTGTTCTTAGGTTTGGGCAAAAGTACTAACTCTATTTTAGTTGACAAAAAAGAACCCTTTAAAACTTAAAGAAATTTTAAAGGGTTTTTTCATTTTTTGAAGATTTTATTTAATTTTTGTTGTTGTAGTAATTTTGTAATACAAAAAATGCTTTCTTTTTTTGGCCATCATCTGAAATTAAGCCTTTTCTGTTCCAGCCATCTTGTATTTCTGGTAAAGGTCTTCTTGGAGATCTAAAATCAACCAGAATCCAAGGAGATATCCCTTGCAGTTGATCAATCTGATCAATCATTTTTAAAGTTTCTTCATATAAATATTCTTGAAATTCTTCCGTCCATCGAGTAGTTTTTTCTCCATGTAAACCTTTTTTTGCTCCAGCTCCAAATTCAGAAATAATTACAGGTTTATTTATATCTATTTTCCATGTAATTTCTTTACTCCTTTCTGGTAAGCCCTCATACCAGCCAATGTATTGATTGAAACTTAAAATATCAACTACATTAGCAAACGGATCATGTATTGTTTTCACTGTTGCGCTTCCTTCAAAACTACTTTGTTCAAGCGCAGCACTTATAAGTCGTGTTGGATCTAGTGTTCTGGTTTTAGTTGCTAATTTGGTTAAAAAAATATTTCGGGCATCGCTTGATGGTGTTTCATTTGCCATGGACCAAATAATTACTGAAGCTCTATTTTTATCTCTGTTAATAACTGTAGCTAGTTGATTTTCAGCATTTTTGAAAGTGTCTTCATTTTCCCATTGAATAGTCCAATAAACTGGATTTTCTTCCCAAACTAATATTCCCATTTTATCAGCTAGTCTAACCATATGCTCATTATGTGGATAATGCGCTAAACGCACAAAGTTGCAACCCATTTCTTTTGCCCATTCTAATAGTTGTTTAGCATCTTCTAATGTATTTCCTCTTCCTTGACGGAATGGACTTTCTTCGTGAATAGAAATTCCTTTTAAAAATATTTTTTCATCATTTAATAAAATAAATCTGTCTTTAGTTTTAATTGAACGAAAACCAATTTGATCTTTAATTTCTTCATCCTGGGTTTTTAAAACAACATCATATAAAAATGGGTTTTCTGGCGACCAATAATTTGTTTTTTTATTAGTTATTTCAAATTGAATGGTACCATTTTCATCCGTGGATAATTCCTTATTTATTTTTAGTTGTGGAATGGATAATTGTATTTTTTTATTAGCAATTTCGGCTCCGTTTAAAGAAACAAACCCTTTTATTTTATTTTTATCTGTAGGATCTAACTGGATAAAATAATCTTGAATAAAGTTTGAACTGGTTTCAATAAGTTCTACACTTCGAGTAATTCCGCCATAATTCCACCAATCTGTATTTAAAGTTGGTACACCTTCTTTTTTTCTTTTATTATCTACTTTAACAACTAAAAAATTATCCTTTTCTTTTAATAAATCAGTAATTTCAAAGTTAAAAGGGGTAAACCCACCAATATTAGTTCCAAGTTTTTCACCATTTAAATATACATGTGATTCGTAATTTATAGCTCCAAAATAAACAAATACTCTGTTAGTACTTTTTGTTTTTAAATAGTTAAAAGATTTTTTATACCAAACAGTTCCTTCATAATAAAAGAGGTTTTCTTTTTGTGTATTCCAATCTCCAGGAACATGTATTGTTTCAGATGCATCAAAATCATATTCTACTAAATCCGAAGGACTTGAAGGTTTGGAATTTAAAAAATAGGCGTTTTTTGATGGGCTTTTTTGCGTGTCGAAAGCTTCGTATCTATAATTATAATAACCATTTTCGTAAGGGTCTACAATATAATTCCAATTCCCATCTAACAGGGTAGTGTTTCTGTTGTATGAATTTATTAGCAACTTTTCTTGGGCATATGTTTGTATTATATTTAGCATTAATACAAAAAGGATTATTTTTTTCATGAGGTAATTTTATTTTTATTAATTATTGTTAAATAATGCGATTAATTTTTCAGGTGTTAATTGAAAATTTGGATTAAAATTAGTTGAGTTCATATAACTAATAATTGATTGATATAATTGAACCGCTTCGGGTTTTTCTTTTATTTTATTTAACTGAGACATGCACACTAATAATTTTCCATTACCAACTTTAAATTCAAAAATTAAACCCAGTTTATGGTTTCTTTCAAGATTATCTATTACTTGAACAATAGGATAATAATCTTTTGAAGTATTGTCCAAAATTAATGAATTACTCGCTTTAATAATAGAAAACCATTGCCAATTTGTATGAAAATCGGTTGGAAAGTAATTAAATATAGCGTGCTCTGGGTTTGTTAATATGCCTAAAGTTCCTGGAGATACTGGTTTTTTTACCCATTCGCTTATTCCTTTAAACATACCATAATTCCAAAATTCAGGTGGAAAATGTCCAGGAAAACTTATTTTTTCTATTTCTTCAGTTTGTGGAAATAAAAGTACTTTTTCACCATTTTGTAGTCTTTTTATAACCGGATTGTCTAATTTTTCAGCAACAAATATATCTTTAGGTATTTCAATAGTTGATGTTGTTGGATATACCCAAATAGGGTAGGTATTAGTATATTTTGTTTCCGGTATAGTAACATTAATAGTTAATTTTTCTGGATTGTTTATTGAAGAAAAGTTAACATTTAGTTCACCAATTTGAGATAAAACTCCATTTGTTATTTCTAAATTAGAAAATAATCCTTTATCTAAAATGGTTCCATCTTGTTTTTTAATTTCCCAATTTAAACCATTGTTTATATTTTTATTTGAATAATTTGCAACAATTATTTTTGTGCTAAAATTTTCTTTATTTGTATAACAATATTTTGGAAATTCAAGTAGTATTACTAAATCATTACACGATTGTTTCCAAACTTCTGGAGTTACAACATTTTTACTATCCATAAATGCATCTAAAATCCCTACAAGTGCAGTACCTTGTCCAGGAAAATCTTGTAAATCTAGTAATTGAAAACCAGGAAATCCTTTGGTTCTTAATGCGGCTTCCATTTCAGCCTTGTAACAAAGTGCAGACCATGCTCCAGAAGCTTTATGAAAAGCACTGTCCATTTTTGCCATACCTGCCTGTTGAAGTCTGTTTTTATAAACTTCTAAGTTCCAAGCTCGTAATACACCTGTATATTTTTTTATTTCATTATAATTTGGAAAGATTTGGTATTGACCAATTTCATGACTAATAATGGGAATTTTTAGCGTACTTACTGGAAAATCAAAATTAATATCGGTGGAAGGTGTTTGCGTATTTAAAATTCCTCCGTTTTCAGCATCTGCAAATGCATGGGTTAATCGAGTATGCGCTAAATTTGTATCGCCTTGATCGGGAACTCGAGCTCCGACAAAAAAATCTGAATATTCCTTTGGAGCAGCATAACCAATATTGTTGTTTGAACCCATTGTATAAAGGGGACGATTATCGTAAGCTTTTAACTCAAGCATGTATTTTTCTACTTTTTCATGTCCGCTCCATATTTCATTACCTGGTGAAAACATAACAAAAGAGGGATGATTTGCATAGGATTTTAACATTGCAATTCCTTCATTTTTCATATTTTGAGCAATGGTATCAGATTCCATACCTCCCCAAAACGGTAATTCTACTTGTAAGTAAATTCCTTCCTGATTGGCTGCAATAAATGCAGCTTCTGGAGGACAATATGTGTGGAATCTATAATGATTTATACCCCAAGATTTTGCTATTTTAAAAACTCTTTCCCATTCTTCAACATTCATTGGGGGATAACCTGATAAAGGAAAAACTGCGGCATCATGTTTTCCTCTTAAAAATGTTGTTCGTCCATTTATTGAAAATTGTGTTCCTTTAACCGAAAATTTTCGCATTCCAAAGGTAACGGATTTACTATCTTTAATTGTTCCATTTGAAATTATGGCTTTTAAAGTATAAATTGGTTGTTCGTTTTCATCCCATAAACTTGGAGGTTCATGGAATACATATTCCAAATTTAATTTTTGATTATATGTTTTAGTTATTTTTTTGGATTTTAAAGTTGTTTTTTTACCATTAATTGTTTTCTCAACAAAGAGCTCAATATTTAGGTTTTCAAAATTAAGTTGATTTTCAAATTCCAATTCAATATCAATTTTATTATTTTCTATATCTGGAAAAACTTGAAGATTTGAAATGTAAGTTTTTGGTGTTGCCTCTAAATATAAATTGCCCAATATTCCATTCCAATTTGTTTGTGTGTCATCAGAATAAATATGAACATTTCCATAGGGTGTAAGTTTTAAATTGTTATTTATTTGAAAAGTTATATAGTGAATTCCAGGAGTTAAATAATTTGAAACATCAAATTTTTGTGGGGATTGCAGTAATTGAGATTCTCCAACTAAAGTGCTGTCAATCCATACTTTTGATGATTTTGAGCGTTCAATAATGAGATGTAAATTTTTATCTTTAAAGTTTTCAGGAATTACAACTTTTTTTCTATACCAAGCTGCGCCTTGGTATTTGTATACCCTGCTAAGGTGCATAGTTGTAGTATCTGTATTTTTAAAACCTTTTTTATTTAAATCGGTAGTTCCTGGAAGATTAATGGAATCATTCAAATCTTGATTAAACCACTTTTTATTAATTCCAATGTTTGCCGTATCTAATGCAAATTGCCAATTACCGGAAAGGTTTATTGAATGTCTGTAATTTTCGTTTGAAGTATTACAAGAAATGATTAGAATTGAAATTAGTAGGAATAAATTTTTCATTACCAGCGTTGTGCATTTTAAATAATGCTAATTTTGATATTGTTAATGTTTCTAACAAAAATAAACTTATTAATGCATTGAACCACTGTTAATGCAGTAATTTTTGATAGTATCCTGTTTATAAACCAATGAAAAGACTTAGCATAATTACGTCTTATTATAAACTATTCTCACTATCAATTCCCATAAATTCAGATGTATGACTTAAACTAATTAGTTATAAAACACTCAACTTTGGTTGACGTCTCTGATAGGTTAAAAGTTGTTCATTTTTTAATGTTTTTCAAATAAAACAATTTTCAGTTTATTTGTGAGATTGATAACTTTTTATAGTTAAATTATAATATGCAACAGATTAACAATAAATAATGGTAATTCTAAGCCTAAAGAAATAGAGTATAAGTTTATTTTTCTCCTATAGATTTTAATATTTAAATCATTTTTACTGTATTTCAGAATGGAAAGTATTCAAAATAGTTAGGTTATATTTTTCTTTAAATAGGAAAAGTTGAGATACTTCTAAGTAATAGTATATGCTACTCAAATAAACCGGTAAAAATGGAAATGTAGTACAAACCTACAATTATAAAAACAACACCTGCAACTATTCGCATTACTTTTTCAATTTTGGTAATTCTGTTATAGAATATGCCTACTTTTCCAGCAGTAAAGGCCAATAGGTAAGTAAAAAGAATTACAGGTAATCCGGTTCCGAATGCAAATATTATTGGTAAATAAAGCCCATCCGCCGATGTAATTGTCATTGGAATGAGCATACCAAAAAATAAGGCGCCGCTATAGGGACAAAATGCCAAAGCAAAAACCACACCTATTAAAAATGAACCAATAAGACCTTTATCTTTAAATTTTTCTGATAATTTTTCTTGAAAATTTGACTTACCCAAAAAATTAAGTTTGATAATGTTTAACATTAGCAAACCTATTATTATTAATAAAGGCCCTAAATACTTTTCTCCATGCTGGTTAAAAAAACGGGCTATATGAAATTTACTAGCCCCAAAATACAATATCAATCCAATTGCTGTATAGCTAAAACCTCTTCCTAAAGAGTATAATATTCCGCTCAAAAAAACCTTTCTTTTGTTTGAAATGTTTTTGGAAATATACGCAGTTGCGGTAATATTTGTAGCCAAAGGACAAGGACTAATAGCTGTCATTAGTCCGAGTACAAAGGCTGATAAAATAGGAATGTTATAATTCTCTAACAACGATTGTAAAAAATCCATTTAGAGCGTTTTTAATTGTGTATCAATTTTGGCTCTCAGTTCTTTAGAAAAGACTTCTTTATCATTTCCATCCATAAAAGCAAAATCGGTTAAATCAATTTTTGTTTCTTTTCCGTTTTTTATCACATTTAAGATTAAAGCTGTACCTGATGCTTCAAATTTTTCAGCAATTTTTTCGTTCTCTTTTTCATCT
>Ga0102815_10002824_pt1 | contig 10489 bp, 8 predicted proteins | sample ColrivemetaGS759_FD_79113 | JGI IMG/M metagenome (GOLD analysis project Ga0102815, IMG submission 79113) | Estuarine microbial communities from the Columbia River estuary - Ebb tide ETM metaG S.759 | ecosystem: Environmental > Aquatic > Marine > Intertidal zone > Estuary | place: USA: Columbia...
AATGAAGGTCCCAAACCAGTATAATCTAAACCTGTAACATTAAAACCTTTTATAATAGTTGGAGATAATCCTGTAAAGGTTTGACCATTATTCTCAAACCCTTTCGTTGAAGTGTTAGCAGCAGCCCAAGAAAAATCTTCATAATCAGTACCAACCCCAGATAGTTGTAAAGAATATCCAACAGGTGTAGAACTTCCTTCTGTAACACCAATATCAGTAGATGTCATCCCAGATGCTGCACCAACTGTAGCTGTTATTGCACCCCCATAACTCAAGAACTGTATAACAGTTGTTCCATCTGGCGATATTAATGCTAAACCATCTGTAGGACCATTTTGAAGTCCTGTTATTTCAATCCAAAATGTTCCTATACCATTTTCAAGATCTGGAATTAAACCTGATGACAAAGTAAAAGTATTATAAACCGCATCGCCATTATATAACTCAATACTCCAATCTGTTAAATCAGTACCACTTGGTCCAGCAATTTCAATTCCTTCACCAACATCACCTCCTGTATTATCGTAATGAATTTCGTTAATAAAAACATCAGTTTGCCCAAATGATAGTGTAACCACAAAAGTGGTTACAACTAAAAAATAAAGTTTTTTCATAGCATTTTTTTAAGTTGTTTTTAAATATAAAAAAATATTTTTATAAAATGAATTAATAGGCTAATAATTAAATATTTAGTTCATTTTTTATCGCAAAAATTAATTTTAAGTAATTTTAATGTTAGCTTAATGTTATTCTTTTTATTACTTTAGGGATACTATTTTGTATTAGCATTGTAATCGTTACTTTTGAGTGTTTTTACCTTTTAAATCTATAAAACACATGAAAAAAACTGATATTAAAATACTTTTAGTAGATGATGAGCCGGATATTTTAGAAATTGTTGGGTATAATTTAAAAAATGAAGGGTATAAAATTTATACTGCTAAAAATGGTATTGAAGCAGTTACTTCAGCTAAAAAAAACAACCCGCATTTAATAATTTTAGATATCATGATGCCGGAAATGGATGGTATTGAAGCCTGTGAGAAAATAAGAGCTACAAAAGGTTTAGAAAATGTACTTATCACATTTTTTACTGCTCGTGGTGAAGACTATTCGCAAATGGCAGGGTTTGATGTTGGTGCTGACGATTATATTACTAAACCAATTAAACCAAAAGTACTGGTAAGTAAAATTAAAGCTTTGTTAAGAAGAATAAATGAAACTCAAACTACTTCTTCTGATAAGTTAAAAGTAGGTGAAATAGTAATTGACAGAGAAGAGTATGTTATTATTAAGAATGGGGAAAAACTTTCCCTGCCAAGAAAAGAATTTGAATTATTTGCATTACTTGCTTCAAAACCAGATAAAGTATTTAAACGTGATACCATTTTAGACAAAGTTTGGGGAAATGAAGTTATCGTTGGAGGAAGAACTATAGATGTACATATTAGAAAATTACGTGAAAAGATAGGCGATGATTATTTTAAAACAGTTAAAGGTGTAGGATATAAATTTGTAATTGATGAAGATTAAAAAAACATATTCATTTGCTTTTTGGACTTCAATATTTATTACATTATTTATCACAATTATACTCTATTTTTCTGCCCATCTTTTTTTAAATAGTACAATTAAAACTTCCTTGTTTCTACTTTTTATAGTTGTAATTTTTGTTTTCACTTTTTTTATTACTCAATATCGTTTAGAAAAATTTATATATAAAAGGATCAAAAAAATATACGACAGCGTATCAGTTTTAGACCCTTCTGATTTTCATAAAACCCCTATTACTTCTGATATTGATGCACTTTCCAGGGAAGTTCAAAAATTTGCTGAAATAAAGCAAACACAAATTAGCAACTTAAACTTGAGAGAAAATTATAGAAGAGAATTTTTAGGAAATGTATCTCATGAATTAAAAACACCATTATTTACTGTACAAGGCTATCTGCTAACTTTAGCTGACGGCGCAATGAATGATAAAAGAATTGGTAAAAAATATTTAAAACGCGCCAATAAAGGTGTTGAAAGGCTTATTGCTATTGTTAAGGATTTGGATTTAATTTCAAAATTAGAATCTGCTGATTTAACCTTAAAAAAACAGCCATTTAATATTTTAGAACTGGTTCAAGATGTTTTTGAATTACTTGAAATGAAAGCTAAAAGAAGAGGTATTTCATTACATTTTAATAAGCATTATATATATCCGATAATGGTTTTTGGAGATATCGAAAAAATTGAACAAGTAGTTACTAATTTAATTGTAAACTCTATTAAATATGGTAAAAAAGATGGTACAACAATGGTAAGTTTTGAAAAAACCGATACTAAAGTATTTGTAAAAGTGATTGATAATGGAGAAGGAATTAAAAAAGAACATCAAGCAAGACTTTTTGAACGTTTTTATAGAGTAGATCAAAGTAGAAATAGAGAACAGGGTGGCTCCGGTTTAGGGCTTTCAATTGTAAAGCATATTATTGAAGCACATAACGAGCAAATTTTTGTTAAAAGCGAATTCGGAAAAGGTTCTGAATTTTCATTTACCCTCGAAAAGGTTAAAGATTTGTAAATCAATAGTAGAAACACTTTTTTTAAAGCCGGTATAATTTATAATTTCATTCAATTTTTCTAAGCTAAATTCCTGTTGATTTGAAAATGGTGCAATTTGTTTTTCTTTCAAGTTTTTAGCTAAATAATCTTGTTCAAGTTGTCCAGGTGTTGGAATAAAAAATGCTTTTTTGCCTAAAACTACCAAATCCATTATTGTTGAATATCCTGAGCGAGCAATTACAATTTCACTTTGATTAATTGCCTTTTCAAGTTCATTGGATAACATATAATTCAATATTTTGATGTTATTAGGAGGTGTTAATTTCAAATTATTATCTAAAACCCCTCTAACAAATAATACTTTTCCTTTAAAATTTTTTAGTTCAGTTAATAATTTTTCCTCAAGTAAAGTTCTTTGAGGCTCTGGCCCTGAAAGTAACACTAAAAGATCATTTACAATTTCACTTTTTTCATATTTAAATCTACTTAAAATACCAATATATTTTACATTAAAATCATGTGTTTCTAAATGACCCAGATTACCTGAAAAATTTGATTCAGTCTCAAAATCAGGAACCCAACATTCATTAAAATTTTTAATAATTTTTTGATGCGTTTTTGAAGTAATCCTTGTGGTTTTTCCAGACAAAACATTTAACTGATGTGTAATGTAAACCGAAGGTATATTGGAGTTGTATACACCAAATCTATTATCTGAAATAATTCCAGCTAAATTTTCCTTTTTAATTATTTGACCAACAATTTTCTGTTCTTTTTTTACAGCTGAAATTACTGAAGGAATACTTAAAAGTAGTTTAAACTTTAAATTTTTACCAATTTTCGAGTATTTAATATTGTACGAAGGAAGTTTATAATTTTTTAATAAAGGGAATTCTTTTTGAAGTAAAAATAATGCATTTCCGTCACTTGCTAAAATTGGCTCATAGTTGGCTTTTATTAAGGCATTAATTATTGGAATGCAACGCGTTGCATGTCCCAACCCCCAATTAAGTGGCGCAACTAGAATTTTTTTTTACAAGTCAAAACCTATGTCTTTCCTAAAATTCATGCCTTCAAAACATAAATTATTAATGTTTTTATATGATTGTTTTAAGGCTTCCTTAAAATCTGTTCCATAAGATGTAATTGCAATTACTCTACCCCCATTAGTTAAAACTTTTCCGTTTTTTGAAGTTGTACCTGCGTGAAAAGGAATAGAATTTTCAACTTTATCTAATCCAAAAATTTCTTTACCTTTTTCATAAGCTTCAGGATACCCCCCAGAAACAAGCATTACTGTACAAGCACTTTCTTTTTTAAATCTAATGGTTTTAGTGTGTAATTCCTTATTTCCAGCTGCAATTAACAACTCTAAAAAGTCACTTTCAATGCGCGGCATAACAACTTCGGTTTCAGGGTCACCCATTCGGCAGTTATACTCAATTACTTTAATTTCTTCTTTATCTAAAATCAATCCAATAAAAACAAAACCAACATAAGGTATATTATCTTTTTGAAACCCATCAATTGTTGGTTTAATAACCTGAGTTTCTATTTTTTCCATTAATTCTTCCGTTAGAAACGGAACTGGTGAAACAGCTCCCATTCCTCCTGTATTTAACCCTTTATCTCCCTCACCTATTCTTTTGTAATCTTTTGCGCTTGGCAATGTAACATAACTCTTGCCATCAGTTAAAACGAAATAACTAAGTTCAATTCCTGATAAAAATTCTTCAATAACTACTTTGCTGCTTGCAGCTCCAAACTTTTTATTTGCTAACATTTCTGTAAGTTCGTCCTTAGCTTCTTGTAAATTATTTAAAATTAATACTCCTTTACCAGCAGCTAAACCATCTGCTTTTAAAACATAAGGTGGACTTAATGTATCCAAAAATTTATATCCATCTTCTAGGTTTTCGGTTGTAAAACTTTTATATGTGGCAGTAGGAATATTATGACGGTACATAAATTCTTTTGCAAACTCTTTACTTCCTTCTAATTGTGCGGCGTATTTTTGAGGTCCAATAACTGGAATATTTTTTAATTTGCTATCATTTAAAAAGAAATCATGAACTCCTTTTACCAGAGGGTCTTCCGGGCCAACAATAACCAATTTAATGTTGTTTTTTAAAACTGCATTTTTTACAGCTTCAAAATCTGTTTGATTGATTTCTAAATTGGTTCCAACTTCTTTTGTACCAGCATTTCCTGGCGCTATAAATAACTTATTTAATAATTTACTTTGTGCTATTTTCCAAGCCATTGCGTGTTCTCTTCCTCCAGATCCAAGTATTAATACATTCATTTGTAAATTTATTTTAAGCTAACCTGTTGTGCATTATTAAAAAAGTTTCATAAACATCTGTTCAAGTGATTTTTCAAAATGAAATGGAGAAAAATTGTATCGAGAACTTTTGTTTATCATAAAATTACTATTCTCGATACTAATTTTAATCCAAAAAAGGCTTAAAATTCACTCGAATTGACCTAATCTTATCAAAATTCATAACGGGTTAAACTAATTATAGTATTTATTTAAAAAATTTGTTCTAATATTTTTTGAGTAATTACATATGTAGGTAAAACTCCTGTAGTTCCAAGACCTCCTGAAGCTAATGTACTACCTGTTTTTAAAGGATTATCAGATGCATAATATGCGTATCTAACTTGTACTTTATTTGAAATATTTCCTCTGATTTTAGAAGCTGCCTGAATTGCTTTTTGATAATGTGCTCCTTCCATTTCAAGTCCTGTAACTTTCCAAGTAGAATCATGGAAGAATTTTAAAATATCTTTATTTTGAAGGGACGTTCCCAAAACAGTTACCATAGCGCCTGAATAAACTCCAACTCCACAGCCCTCAAACATTTTCTTTTTTAATTGATTTTTAAATGGATAATTATCGGCTGTTCCTTCAAAAACATGTGAAGAAGGAATCATTATATCACCTTTTTCCCCTTCTAATATTCCAGCTTTTCCCATTATTGAAACAGATACAACATTTAAATGATGCTTCTTTTTATTTTTATCAATATATGGTTTTAAAAGTTCGTCCATTGTTTCATATGCTTGTTCACCAAAAGCATAATCCATTACAATAATTACCGGTTTTTCATCATCATTTAAACTATTTTCAATTGTGTATTTAGTTTTAGAGATATCAATTTTTTCGGTATCAATTATTTGAACATTTATAATGGTTCCTGAAGTGTCTTTTATATAAATTAAACCATTATTAGAGGCATATTCCATTACTTGTTTACGCAAATCTTCATTCTCGTCAATACTTAATAATTTAAACAAAGAAATAGTATCATTATCTTGAATTTGATTAGGCAAAACAGCTGGTGCATATATTGAGTTCATAACACTATGCATATTTGCACTAATAATATGAATTGGCCTATTTAATAAATTGTTGTTGTTTAATACTTCTTTGATATTATCTGCCCACTTTTCTCCATAAATATGATGTCCAATTCGTTCTCGTAAAATAGGACTAAAATTAATAGCTCTTCTTAAATTATTAACTTTCTCATTGATGGCTAGTTTTCCTAACCAATATATAATTTGAAAAAAACGATCTGGATTATTTTTATCACTTAAAATAGCAAAAACATTTTGAGTTTCTTCAAAAGAACGCCCTAAAACACTAGCTAAATGTGCTAACATTATGTCGCGTTCATCTCCACTTAATTTTCTATTATTAATTACTACATCCTCTAGCTTTTTCCATTCTCTAATAGCATCTTGTCCGTCATTAATTAGAACTTTATTTGCAATTTTATGAGACTCTATAAATAAAAACGTTAAATGTGTTAAAATATCATAGATTTCAGATCTACCTCTTGTAATTTCAATATTCATTTGATCTTTATCTATTCTAAAACAATTCCTTCTTCTTTTTGGAGGAACAATTGCTTTAAAATGAGATTTAGAATACCCTTCCTCTGAAGTTAAATTAACAAATCGGCATTCTTCAATTCCCTTTGGAAGACGTTCTATAACATAAATAAGTCCGTTTAATTCTACTTTCTCCTCGGCAATTGAACCATATATTTCTGGTCTTAACAGTAATAATGATTCTCTTAAAGCATCTCCTGAAATCCCCATTGGTTTATAAAAACCTCGACTAAATAAATGGCGCATAGAAATGTATAAACGCTCAATGGCATTTGATGATTCTTGGGCTCTAGTTCTCTCGTGATTGTTTGAATGTGACATAAATTAATATTGGATTGCAAAGATACGATTTATGAATTAGTTATTGAAAATTGAAAAATTGTTATTCCTAGCTAAATCAATTAGTTTTTTAAAAGATTATTATATGCTGTTTGGTTATTTAATATTGTTGTGGCTTTTAAAATTGTAGGGTCAAATACTGCCTTTTGTTGGTAAACACCTTCAGTATAGTAATAACGTTTTACTATTTCTTCAGTTAATGCATCGAAAATTTCATTTTTGTTCTTCTCTAATTCAGAGAACTTTTCAAATTGAATAGCTTTTAACAATTCTGAATATTTTTTTTCTAAATTTTTATCTAAATTTTCAGAAGTTGCTTTTTCAAGGGCTGTCTTAAAATTTGCCTCAGTTTCAGTTTCAAAATCAGTATGATTTTTATCTAAATATTTTAACAATTCATCAAAATCTTCTTCTTGTAAACTAAATTTTGAAGCTTCAACAATAGTTGAGTTTTTATAAAAATAGTTGGTGGCATAATTAAAAAAAGCATCTGACTTTAATAAAGTTTCAGTAGTTTTAGTAGTTGCAGGTTTTTCAATATCAATATCTGGTAAAATCCCACCACCACCATAAACAGTTCTTCCAATTGCTGTTTTATAAGTATCTCTACCAGCATCCGAAAACTTAGGAATATTTCCTTCATCATCTCTATTTGCATAATCTAATTCCTGAATACATCTTCCGCTTGGAGTGTAATATTTTGAAATTGTCAATTTCATTTGTGTTCCATAAGAAAGTGGCTTATATCTTTGTACCAGACCTTTTCCAAACGAACGTTCCCCGATAACTACAGCTCTATCATAATCTTGTAAAGAACCAGCTAAAATTTCTGACGCTGAAGCAGAACGATTATTGATTAATATTGTTAACGGAATGTCTAAATTTAGAGGGTCGTTTCTTGTTTTATAAGTAGCACTTTCTTTTTTAGTTTTAGCTTTGGTAGTAACAACCACTTTGTCTTTTGGAACAAAAAAATTAGTGATTTCAACGGCCTCATTTAATAAACCTCCTGGGTTGCTTCTAACATCAATTATCAGCTTTTTCATTCCTTCATCTATTAGATCCAAATAGGCATCTTTCACTTCTTCTGAGGCTTTTTCATTAAACTTTACAAAAGAAATATACCCAACTTCCGCATCAATCATTGTATAAAACGGAACTGCACTAACATCAATTTTTTTACGAGTAACATCAATATCAAGTGTTTTATTTTGTCGTTCAATTTTCAACTTCACATGTGTATCTGGTAATCCGTTTAACAAACTTGAAATACCAATTTCTTCAAAATCTTTAACTTCAATGTCCCCAATTTTTAATATTTTATCACCAGGTTTTAATCCAGCTTTTTCAGCAGGAGAATTTTTTAGTATTTCTCTAATAGTAAATGTTTTGTTCTTAAATTTAGAAATAGCTCCAATACCTCCATACTCTCCTGTTGATCTTATTCTTGCATCTTCAACTCCTTGTTCATCATAAAAATTTGTATAAGGATCTAAATTACTAAGCATATAATTTATAGACTTACTTGTTAGTTTTCCTGGATTTACTTCATCTATATAATACATGTTCAACTCTTTAAACATGGTAGTATAAATATCTATTTGTTTGGCAATTTCAAAAAAATCAGATTGAAACCCAGCAGAAATTGCAATAAACCCAGCTACAAATATTCCAAATATCCATTTTTTAAATTTCATATGTCTTTTTTATTATTTTTAATGGTTAAATGCTTTTCGCTATTATTCATTTCGTTAAGTAATACACTATTTAGCACGCTCGGTTCATCTTCCTTTATTTTAGTAATCAATTTAGTGCTTACCTTTTTTAAACATAACTCCAAATCGGTATATTTTATTTCTTCTTTTGCCATATAAATAAACATAAAAACATATTTATTTTCAATATTATCTGAAAATAAATGTTTGTTTTTTCTGTAAACCTCTCGCATTAGTCTTTTAATTCTATTTCTATCCACTGCTAATTTTACATTACGTTTTGGGACAGAAAATCCTACTTTTATTGGAAATTCACCATCATGATTTAATGGTGAATAAATTAATCGTAAAGGAAATGATTTAACATGTTTTCCTTCAGCAAATAATTGATCGATTAATTTTTTGCTTTTTAATTTTTCTTCTTTTCCTAAGGTGTATTGCATATAATTAGTGACTAAAATGCCTGAAATTTAAAGTATTTAGAATTGTAATTATTTTTAAATTAAATAAATTAATTCCACTTTAAACTAAAGTCAATTAAAATACTTTCACAAGTATCACAAATGTAATGAATAAAAGATTTTAATTAGTAAATTTGTCTACAAACCAAATTATATAAACCAATGTCACAAGATTTATTTCAAGCTCCAGATTATTATCAACTCGATGAATTGTTATCCGAAGAACATTTATTAGTGCGGGATGCTGCTCGCGAATGGGTAAAACGTGAAGTTTCACCTATAATTGAAGAAGCTGCTCAACAAGCCATATTTCCAACTTCAATTGTTTCTGGTTTAGCGGAAATAGGTGCTTTTGGACCTTATATTCCTGAAGAATATGGAGGTGCTGGATTGGATCAAATGTCTTATGGATTAATAATGCAAGAAATTGAACGTGGTGATTCTGGTGTGCGCTCAACAGCATCCGTTCAATCTTCGTTAGTAATGTATCCTATTTGGAAATATGGAAATGAGGATCAACGTAAAAAATATTTACCAAAATTAGCGACTGGTGAATTTATGGGTTGCTTTGGTTTAACTGAACCTAATCACGGTTCAAATCCTGGTGGTATGGAAACCAAAATAAAAGATCTGGGAGATTATTATCTTTTAAATGGTGCTAAAATGTGGATTTCAAATGCCCCTTTTGCAGATATTGCTGTTGTTTGGGCTAAAAATGAAGAAGGACGCATAAAAGGTTTAATTGTTGAACGCGGTATGGAAGGATTTACAACTCCTGAAACTCATAATAAATGGAGTTTAAGGGCTTCTTCAACCGGTGAATTAATTTTTGATAATGTAAAAATTCCGAAAGAAAATATTTTACCTAATAAAGATGGGTTAGGCGCTCCGCTTGGCTGTTTAGATTCAGCACGATATGGAATTGCTTGGGGTGCAATTGGCGCGGCAATGGATTGTTACGATACTGCTTTGCGTTACGCAAAAGAACGCATTCAATTTGATAAACCAATAGCAGCAACACAATTACAACAAAAGAAATTAGCTGAAATGATTACTGAAATTACCAAAGCCCAATTGTTAACTTGGCGCTTAGGAACGCTTAAAAACGAAAATAAAGCAACTTCTGCCCAAATATCTATGGCTAAGCGTAATAATGTAGATATGGCCTTAAATATAGCCAGAGAAGCACGTCAGGTACTTGGCGCAATGGGAATTACAGGCGAATACTCCATTATGCGCCATATGATGAACCTAGAGAGTGTTATTACTTACGAAGGAACGCATGATATACATTTACTAATTACTGGTTTGGATATTACGGGACATCAGGCTTTTAAGTAGGTTTTGTACTATTTTAAATTAAAAAGAGGCTTCAAAAATAAATTGAAGCCTCTTTTTATTATAAATATTGTTATTCAGTATCAATAACTCCATCATCGGAACAACTAGATTTACAAAACTCGAATAACATAGCCCAACTATTTCCTTCGAAGCCTTCGCCTTGACCCCAACCTGTTTCAC
>Ga0102815_10002826_pt1 | contig 10487 bp, 10 predicted proteins | sample ColrivemetaGS759_FD_79113 | JGI IMG/M metagenome (GOLD analysis project Ga0102815, IMG submission 79113) | Estuarine microbial communities from the Columbia River estuary - Ebb tide ETM metaG S.759 | ecosystem: Environmental > Aquatic > Marine > Intertidal zone > Estuary | place: USA: Columbia...
CCAACTTCATCTTGCCAAAAATACTCAAAATCCCACACCGAATTCCTAACCCCCGGTTAACGCTGCACGCCAACCCTTTGAAATCACCTGTCTCGCACTCTGTCCCACGGTGGGACAACCCGCCCCCTTGCACCCGCCCTGCCGCCGCTTAAAATGCCCGCAAAACCAAGAGGTGCCCGATGATCCCCGGCTATGGAAACCGTCGTCGTTTTCGCGATTTATCCGACCAAGAAATCCTAGCGCTCGCCATTTCCTCCGAGGAAGACGACGCCCGGATTTACCGCAGCTACGCCGAGCGTTTGCGGGCCGAATGCCCCTCGTCCGCCGCCGTTTTCGATGACATGGCCGCCGAGGAAGACACCCACCGCGCCCGTCTGATCGACCGCCACACAAAGCGGTTCGGCGAGACAATTCCCCTGATCCGCCGCGAGCATGTCGCCGGATATTACGCCCGCAAACCCGTCTGGCTGATGGAAACCATGTCGCTGGAACAAATCCGCAGCGAGGCCGAGGCAATGGAGCGTCAGGCCGCCAGTTTCTACGAGGTCGCAGCCACCCGGACCACGGATGCCGAGACCCGCAAATTGCTGGGTGATCTCGCCGCCGCCGAGGCCGCGCATCAAAACACCGCCGGTCGGCTGGAGGAGAAACATCTGGGCGAGGATGCCCGCGAAGCCGAAGATGAAACCGCCCGCCGCCAGTTTTTGCTGACATGGGTGCAGCCCGGATTGGCCGGGTTGATGGACGGCTCGGTCTCGACCCTCGCGCCGATCTTCGCCACCGCCTTCGCCACGCATGACAACCACACCACGCTGCTGGTCGGTCTGGCGGCATCGATCGGTGCCGGGATTTCGATGGGCTTCACCGAGGCCGCGTCAGATGACGGGCAGCTTTCGGGACGCGGGTCGCCCATCAAACGCGGGATCTCCGCCGGGGTGATGACCACGCTGGGCGGGCTGGGCCACGCCCTGCCCTATCTGATCCCCGACTTCTGGACCGCCACGATCATCGCCATGGTCGTCGTGTTCATCGAGCTTTGGGCCATTGCCTGGATCCAGAACAAATATATGGACACACCGTTTGTGCGGGCCGCGTTGCAAGTCGTTTTGGGCGGCGCTTTGGTGTTTGCGGCAGGGGCGATTATTGGCGCTGGTTAAGGGGGGCGTTGCCCCCCTCTTGCCTGTGGCAATTCACCCCCTAGGATATTTTGAGCACAAAGATGCTAGGGATTTTTCTTGCTTTGTCGGCGCAGCAGGAGGCCCGCAATAGTCACGGCAATCGCGACGATCACGATGATGATCGTGGCCAGCGCATTCACGTCGGGGCTGACGCCCAAGCGAACCTTGGAGAAGATCACCATCGGTAGCGTTGAGGCGCCGGGGCCAGAGACGAAACTGGCGATCACGAGGTCATCGAGGGACAGCGTGAAGGCCAAGAGCCAGCCTGAAATCAGCGCTGGCGCGATGACCGGCAGGGTGATGTCGAAGAACACACGCACCGGGCCCGCGCCCAGATCCCGCGCGGCTTCCTCGAGGCTTTCGTCCATGTCGCGCAGCCGGGATTGAGCGATCACCGTCACATAGGCCGCGCAGAATGTGGCGTGGGCGATCACCACCGTGGTCAGCCCGCGGCCCGAGGGCCAGCCGAGTGTGGTCTCCATCGCGACGAACAACAAAAGCAGCGACAGCCCGGTAATCACCTCGGGCATGACCAAAGGGGCTGTGACCATGCCGGTCAGCAAAAGCTTGCCGCGAAACCGGCTGAACCGGGTCAGGACGAAGGCCGCCAAGGTGCCGATGGCCGTCGCCAGTGTCGCGCTGATCATGCCAACCTTGAGGCTGATCCATGCCGCCGACAACATTTGCCCATCATTGAGCAACTCGCCATACCAGCGGGTCGAAAACCCGCCCCAGACGGTGACCAAGCGGCTCTCGTTAAAGGAAAAAACCACCAGCGAGATGATCGGCGCATAGAGGAACACAAAGCCCAATGTGGCGACGATCGGCAGGAAAAGACCACGGCGTTTCATTTCGGCGCCTCGCGGTTTTGCACGGCTTGCAGCCACATGATCGGCACCACGACGAGCACCAGCATGACGATGGCGACCGCCGAGGCGACGGGCCAATCGCGCGACGAGAAGAACTCATCCCACAACACGCGGCCGATCATCAGCGTATCGGGGCCACCCAGCAACGCCGGGATCACATATTCGCCAATCGCCGGGATGAACACCAGCATCGAGCCCGCCACGATGCCCGGCAAGGACAGCGGCAGTGTGACGGTCAGGAAGGTCACGGTCGGGCTTGCGCCGAGGTCGCCCGCAGCCTCGAGCAGGGAATCGTCGAGCTTCACCAGCGTGGCATAGAGCGGCAGGATCATGAACGGCAGATAGGTGTAAACGATGCCGATATAGACCGCGAAATCGGTTTGCATCATGACCAGTGGCTCGTCGATCACGCCCAGCCAAGACAGGATATTGTTGATCACCCCGTCGCGCCGCAGGAAGCCGATCCACGCATAGACGCGCAGCAGGAACGAGGTCCAGAACGGCAGGATCACCAAAAGCAGCAGCACCGAGCGGCGCGGCTCAGGCGAGCGGGCGATGTAATAGGCGATCGGATAGCCGATCAGCAGCGCGAAAATCGTCGAAATCCCGGCCACACGGATCGAAGACAGATAGGCGTTGCGATAGAGCGCGTCTTCATACAGGAACTGGAAATTTTCGAAGCTGGCGATGATGTTAAAACTGCCATCGGGCCCACGCTCCCACAAAGGGGAATAGGGCGGACGGGCGATCATCGGTTCGGCCAGTGAGATCCGGCCAAGCACGATGAAGGGCACGAGGAAGAACACGAACAGCCACAGCATGGGCACGGCGATCACCAGCCAGCGGCGTGAAATGCCGAGCCAATCGCCCAATTCGACGGCGAGAAACAGCAGGGCGGCGGCGGCCACAAGCAGCGAGAGCGGGGCGCCGGCATCGGCGGCAATCGGCAGCACATCCATCCGTAGCAAAACCGCCAAAGCGGCCAGCGCCAGCACGGCCCCGCGCCGGGACATGGCCCAAACAGGCGCCGCCGCGCTCATTGCGTCAGCACCCGCACAACCGAAGCGTTCCAACTGGCGTGGATATGCTCATCCCATGAGATCGGATCTTCGTCGCGCAGCCGGTTCGATTGCGTAACGCGGATCACCCGGCCATTCGCCAGCCGCACGCGATACGCCGACATATGACCGACATAGCCCACATCCTCGACCAACCCCTGCACGGCGTTGGGCACCCCATCGGGGGCGTTTCGGGTCAGGGTGATGCGCTCTGGCCGTAGGGCAAGCCAGACGGTTTGACCCTGTGTCAGCCCTTTGACGGGTGGCACCGATACAGCCCCCAGATCGGTGGTTTCGACGCGCATCAGGTCTGGTGCGGCGGGGCCGACGACGCCCTCAAACAGGTTCACGGAGCCAATGAAATCAGCAACATAGCGCGAATTCGGCGTCTCATAGATTTCGCGCGGCTCACCGACTTGCTGGATCACGCCGTTGTCCATCACGCCGATCCGTGTGGCCAAAGTCATGGCCTCATCTTGGTCGTGGGTGACGACAATAAAGGTCACGCCCAGCGTTTCCTGAATGCGGATCAGCTCGAATTGTGTCTCTTCGCGCAGCTTTTTGTCCAGCGCGCCCAAGGGTTCATCCAGCAGCAGCAATTTCCGCTTTTTGATCAGCGCCCGGGCAAGGGCCACGCGTTGCCGCTGGCCGCCTGACAATTGATGCGGTTTGCGTTTGGCGAAGCTTTCCAGCTTCACCAATTTCAGCATTTCGGCGGCGCTCGCATAGGCCTCGGCCTTGGATTTTCCCTCGCGCAGCAGCCCGTAGGCCACGTTCTTTTCCACGCTCATATGCGGGAACAGCGCGTAGGATTGGAACATCATATTGGTCGGACGTTTGTCGGCGGGCACATGCGCCATGTCCTGCCCGTCGATCAGAATTTGCCCCTCGGATGGGGCCTCGAACCCGGCGAGCATCCGCAGCAGTGTCGATTTCCCGCAGCCAGACCCGCCGAGCAGGCAAAACAACTCACCGCGATAGATATCGAGCGATATGTCTTTGACCGCCTCCACGTCGCCGAACCGCTTGGTGATATGCCGGATCGAGATGAACGGCTGGGCGTCCGGGTCGGTCCAAGGTCGGGTATCTGCGGCGATTGCCGGAGTTGTCATCGCGGGTCTCCACCGTAAATGAAAAGCCCCGCCCGAGTAAATTTCAGGCGGGGCATCAAAGGGTTACTGTCCGGTGCGCACGCGCGTCCACAACCGCGTCACGGTGCGATCCGTGCGCGAGGTATACGGCATGGCAGTGAACAAGCGGCCCATGACCTCTTCGTTGGGGAAGATCGCCGGATCGCCGGTGATGTCCGCATCAACCAATGGCCACGAGGTGCGGTTGGCGTTCGCGTACCAGACGTAATCGGTGATTTCCGCGATCACATCGGGCTGCATCAGGTAGTTGATGAACAGGTGCGCGTTCTCAGGGTTCGGCGCGTCCGATGGGACGCTGAGCATGTCGAACCAGACCAGCGCGCCCTCTTGCGGGATCGCATACCAGACGTTCACGCCGCGGTCGGCCTCTTCGGCGCGGGCGGCGGCTTGGAACACGTCGCCAGACCAGCCAACAGCCACACAGGTTTCGCCATTCGCCAGATCACCAATGTATTGCGATGAGTGGAAATAGCGCACATTCTCGCGCGCTGCGTTCAGCAATTCAGCCGCCGCATCGAGGTCTTCCTGCGCGTGCGATCGCGGGTCACGACCCAGATAGGCCAGTGCTGCCGGGACCATCTCGCTGGGGGCGTCCAACATGCTGATGCCGCAATCGGCGACTTGTGACGCGATCTCTGGGTTAAAGATCAGCTCCCAGCTATTCACTTCGTAATCCTCGCCCAGACGCTCGGCGATCATGTCGATGTTATAGCCGATCCCGGTGGTGCCCCACATATAGATCATGCCGTGCTCGTTGCCGGGGTCGAAGCTGGCAGCGCGCTCCATCAAACCGGGGTCCATGTTGCTGGAGTTGCCCAGTTGCGACATATCCAGCGGGGCATAGACGCCCGCCGCGATTTGGCGCTGCATGAAATCGGCGGTCGGCACAACAACGTCATAGCCCGAAGAGCCGGCCAACATGCGGGCCTCAAGCGTCTCATTCGAGTCGTAGACGTCAACCGTGACCTCGATCCCGGTTTCCGTTGCAAAGCGCTCGATTGCGGCGTCGGTGATATAGTCCGACCAGATATAAAGGTGCAGCGACCCTTCGGCGAGGGCCGGGGCGGGCAGTGCAAGGCAGGCCAGCGTTGCGGCCAAAGACGTGCGTTTCATCAAGTTAGTCTCCCTGTTTCGAAAGTCCTCGCCGTGTGGCGAGAGTTGGTCTGTTCGGGCGATTTGCCGCCCTGTTTTTGTCAGTCTACTGCGCGAAAGCTCACAGCGTCCAGTGGCCGCGATCTTGCGCAGAACAACACGTCTCAGCCTCGGTCACACTGGCGTTTCACACAAGCGGCACCGTGGGGCATTTCGACGTTACCGCTGAGTGTTGCGGGAATTTGATCAAAAAACAAGCATGTAATGGTCAGCCTGCTATGCCCTCGGCCAGCATTTGACGCCGCAAACGCACGCCCGTCGCCGAATCGTCCAGATCCACATCCGCCATGGCCAGCACCTGCCCTTTGGCGATGTTGCGCCGCAGGCGAACCCGGTGGGCCAAGCCAATCGGCAACAGCGCATCGCGGGCCGAGATCACCGCCGGGCAGGCCTTGCCCCAGACGGTATATCCGCCCTCCCCGTCCAAGATTTCACCCGCTGTCAGGTCGCGTTTCGCCACCGCCACCGCATCGCCGCGCCATCCGCGCGTGCTGCCCGTGGCCTCATTCCTGAGGGCCGCCGACAGAACCGACACCGACAATTCCATCCCGATCAGGTGGAAGGGTTTATACATCGCCGCATAGCGCCCCGTGTCATCGGTCGGCAGGCCGTATTGTTTGAAACACGCCGCGGCATAGTCGTTTTGCGCCTTCAGGATCACATAAACGCCCCAGCGCAGGTCGCGAAACACCGGGCGTCCGTCGCGCTCTAACGACGAGATCACTTCGACCATGCCATCGCGCGCCAACTGCCCGCCAACCGCCCGTGGGCGCAGCACTTGCGCCAAGTCATCGACACCGCAGGGCGGGAAGGCCAGCCCGTCGTCGGGCACATCCAACCCGCAGGCATTGGCAATCGCCGCCATTTCAATCGCGGATTTCGTGCCATCCAGAAAGCTGTTGAACATCTGCGGGTTCATCCCCGCTTTGGCGGCTTCCTCGGCTGTCAGGCCATAGTGATCCCAAACGTCATCGGGGGTAACCTCATGATATCCGGGCAAGTATTTGGTGCCCTTCCCGGCAGCGGCCACCTGAAACCCGGTGGCGCGCGCCCAATCAACCATCTCAGCCACCAGCGCGGGTTGGTCCCCGTACGCCATCGAATACACAAGCCCCGAGTCCCGTGCCTGCGCCGCCAAGATCGGCCCGGCCAAGACATCAGCCTCGACATTCACCATGACGATATGCCGCCCCGCATCCAGCGTGGCGCGGGCGTGGTTCAGCCCGGCCTCGGGCGCGCCGGTGGCCTCGATGACCACGTCAACGGGCGCGCACGCGGCGTCCAACCCATCCTCATAGAACGTGGTCGCGGCGATGCGTTCCGCCGACCAGCCGACGGCCCGGCAGGCTTCACGCGCGCGCTCAGGGTCGAGGTCGGCGATATGCGTGACGCTCAATCCGGCGATATGCGGCGCTTGCGCCAAGAACATAGAGCCGAATTTCCCGGCCCCGATCAGCGCCACGCGCACCGGGTTCCCGGCCTCGGCCCGCTCCTTTGCCAGTGACGACAGGTTCATTCCGCACTCCTTTCGCGCGTTGCGCGCAGCAATAAAAACGAGATCACATTCAACAGCGCCGGGATCGCGAACACCGCCCCCGGCAGGAACCAGATCGCCCCCTCGCCCGCGAACATCGCGAAGGTCCAGGTGTAGACAAACGGTGCCACGATCATGCCCACCGCATGCAGCGACGCCAAGGCCCCCTGCAATTCGCCTTGTTGCGAGTTTGACACCATGTCCGACATCTCAGCCCTGAGCGCGGGCATTACCAACCCCGACAACGCCGAGATCGGGATCATGATCAAAACCAGCGAACCGCTTTCTAGCCAGACCAGCGCACTGAACGAGACAAATCCGGCTACAAAGCCGATCATCATCGCCGCCCGCCGTCCTAACCGCGCGATCACGATGCGGATCAGCACCCCCTGAACCAAGGCGAACCCGATGCCGTAATAGGCCAGCGACAGCCCCACCTGCCCCGGCGTCCAGCCGAAACGCGCGATGGTGAAATAGGCCCAGATCACCGGATAAACCGTAAAGGCGAATTCGTGGATCATGTAGATCGTCAGATAGCGGCCCAGCCCCGGCAATTTGCCGACGTGTTTGAACGAGCCAAACGGGTTCGCGCGCCGCCACTCGAACGGAAGGCGGTTTTCGGGTGTCAGCGACTCGCGCACCACGAACAGGCCGAACAGCATGTTCAGCCCTGACACAATCGCCGCCGCGACAAAGGGCGCGCGCACGCCATATTCAGCCAGCAAGCCGCCAATCGCCGGGCCAAGCACGAACCCCGCGCCAAAGGCCGCGCCCACCAAGCCAAAGCGCTGCGCCTTTTCCTGCGGCGTTGAGATGTCCGAGATATAGGCCATCGACGTGCCATAGGTGGACGAGGCCACGCCGTTCACCAAACGCGCGGCAAAGATCACCCAGACCGACCCGGCCAAGGCCAGCACCACATAGTCGCCAGACAGCACCGCCAGCGACGCCAGCAAGATCGGCTTGCGTCCGAACCGGTCCGACAGATTGCCGATCACCGGCCCGAACAGGAATTGCATCACCGCAAACCCACCGACCAAGGCACCGCCCCAAAGCGCCGCGCGCGCAAGGTCGCCGCCGGTCACTTCGCGCAAGAGATCGGGCATCACCGGCATGATCAGCCCAAAGCCAATTGCGTCCAGCGCCAGGGTGATCAGGATGAAAAATATCGCGGCGCGATCTTGCATGGCGGTGTTATTCCAATTGAATGGTACAGGCGGCCTGACGCGTGCACTTTAAGAATTTCAACATTCAAGTTTTGATTTGAGCGTTATTCCGGGAAGAAATGTCACTATCTCAATAGTCAAAATAAGTCATATCTATTGCTCTGCTGTGCCAAGATGGCCGATCTCACTCAGAAATTGGCGAAGATGCTGGGCATAGATCTCGGGTTGATCCACGCACGGCAAGTGCCCTGCCCCACGGATCAACACAAATTTCGACCCCGGTATCAGATCGAGCGTTTCGCGCACCAGATCGGGCGGCGTGGCGCTGTCCTCGCTGCCGGCGATGCCCAGAACTGGCAGTCGCAACCCGGCTGTTGTGGTATAGAAATCCGTCCCGCCAATTGCCGCCGCACACCCCGCATAGCCATCGGGCGTGGTGCGCGTGACCATGTGCCGCCATGCACTGCACTCGGGCGTGGCGCGGAATGCAGGCGGGAACCAACGCTCCATAACCGCGTCGGCCATCCCCTCGATGCCCTGCGCCCAAACCGCCTCAATGCGGCTTTGCCACATATCCTTATTGCCGATCTTCGCGGCGGTGTTCGACAGAACCACACCGCGCAGCAGGTCCAGCCGTTTCACTGCCAATCCCTGCGCGACCATGCCACCAATCGACAGCCCCACCAGCACCGCATCCCGAAAGCCCAGATGGTCCATCAACCGCTCTAGATCGCGCACCAAAGTCCCCATCGCATAGGGCGCAGGCGGCGCGTCCGACAGGCCATGCCCGCGCATGTCATAACGCAAGACCCGCAACCCTTTGGGCAACAGCGGAATAATCTTGTCCCACAACCGCAAATCCGTGCCCAGCGAATTGGCGAATACCAGCGGCACGCCCTCGGGGTCGCCATCCAGTTGATAGTGCAGGCGTATGTCGCCCAGATCGGCCATCAGCATCTGCGGTCCCCTTGGGTCTGGCGTCAAATTCGATCCGACAGTGATAATGGAAACGCGCCGAGGGGCAAGTCGCGCGCGCGGCCTTGAAACCCGCCCGCAAAGTTGCGATTTGAGAGGTTGGAGGATCTGATGACCCAAAGCCACCTCAACCCCGTTCTGGACTTCATGCTGACGCGGCGCTCGCGCCCGGCGGCGGCGCTGAAATCCCCCGCCCCTGATGCCGATGCGCTGACCCAATTGTTGACCGCCGCCGCGCGCGTCCCCGATCACGGCAAGCTCGAGCCTTGGCGGTTCCTGATCCTCGAAGGGGCTGCCTTGACCCGGCTTTCAGACCTGATCCGCACACGCGGCCCGGTGCTGGGGATCGCCCCGGAAAAAATCGAGAAATCCGCCCTTAGCTGGGCCAATGCGCCGCTGATTGTGGCCGTCATCTCATCGCCAAAGCCGTCAGAAAAAGTCCCGGAACTGGAGCAAATGCTGTCCGCCGGGGCGGTCTGTCTTGGCCTTGTGAATGCGGCCTTGGCGACGGGTTGGGGCGCTGCGTGGATCACCGGCTGGGCGGCGTTCGACCGCAGCTTCATGGAAACCGGGCTGGCCCTTGCGCCTCACGAACAGATCGCCGGGTTCATTCACTTGGGTAGTTGCGACACGCCCGTCACCGACCGCCCGCGCCCGGATGTCGCCGCGCTGACCCAAAGGATCACCACGTGATCACCGGCTCTATCGCAGCCGCGTTGCGCCAGTGGAATGACCCCAAATTCCGCCGGGCAATCTGGTTCGGGCTGGCGCTGGCCATATCGCTTTTGATTGCCATGTATGCGGTGGTTTTGCTGATCGTGCAGGTCGTCACACCCGACGCCCTGACCCTGCCGTGGATCGGTGAGGTGAGTGGGCTCGCCACGCTGCTGTCACTGGCCTCGGTGGCCTTTATGCTGGTGCTGTCGATCTTCTTGATGGTGCCCGTGGCCTCGGCCTTTACCGGGTTGTTCCTCGATGATGTCGCCGACGCCGTCGAGGCCCGCCACTACCCCCATTTGCCGCAAGCGCCCCGCGCGTCATTTCTGACCGCCTTGGTCGATTCCTTGCGCTATTTCGGGGTGTTAGTCGCGTTGAACCTCGTCGGTATGGTGGTGTTCATCTTCTCTGGCGGGCTGGGTATCGTGGCGCTGTGGCTGATCAACGGCTACCTGTTATCGCGCGAGTATTTCACCATGATCGCCCTGCGCCGCCTGCCGCCCGACGCCGCGCACGCGATGCGCCGCGACAACCTGTTTCGGCTTTGGACAACGGGCGTGCTCATGGCCATCCCGCTCAGCATTCCGCTGGTCAATTTATTCATGCCGGTGGTGGCGGCGGCGACGTTCACCCACCTCTTCCACCGCCTGCGCGCTTAGCTGTGAACCCAGCGATTGACGATATCAA
>Ga0102815_10002827_pt1 | contig 10485 bp, 6 predicted proteins | sample ColrivemetaGS759_FD_79113 | JGI IMG/M metagenome (GOLD analysis project Ga0102815, IMG submission 79113) | Estuarine microbial communities from the Columbia River estuary - Ebb tide ETM metaG S.759 | ecosystem: Environmental > Aquatic > Marine > Intertidal zone > Estuary | place: USA: Columbia...
ATTGTATCTCCTACAAGTAAACATGTTGAAATTGCCTTGCTGGCAGTTGAGAACAACAAACATCTTTTTATTGAAAAACCACTTGCTTCTTCATCCAAAGAAGCGAGAAGACTCATTGACCGATCCAAAGGATCTAAATCGATCATCCAGGTGGGTCATATTGAACGATTTAATCCTGCCTTCCAGGCTGCAGGAAATATCTGCCTTAATCCAAGACATATCTATTCAAAAAGAATGGCTCCTTACAATCCAAGGGCCAATGATGTATCCGTGATTCATGATCTCATGATCCATGATATTGATGCGATTTTGTCTGTTGTTGACAGTAAAGTAGATAAAATACATGCCTCTGGTTCAAGGATTATTACGGAGCATCTGGATATTTGCGAGGCCAGGCTCGTATTTGAGAATGGGAGCATTGCAAATTTATTGGCTAGCAGGATGCATATTGATCAGGAAAGATTCATGGAAATTCAATGCATGGACCGATTACTTAAAATTGATTTTTTGCATAAAACGTGCAAAAGCTTTTCTTTTGTGTCAGGAGACACTAATCAGGACAATAAAATTTACGATTGGAACACGCCTAAGGGCCATTTTAAAGTCCGGGAAAATATATTAAATTTTTCCAATTCGAATGCAATTTTAGAGGAGCTCCTTGAGTTTTATAATTCTATAGTCAACGACGAACCAATTAGGGTTGATCATAATGATGCTTTTAGGGCATTATTTATTGCAGATAAGATTGAACAAATAGCATTAGATAGTTTAGTGTAATCATAAATCCTTATCCGGGTTTTTTGACCTGTTGTTGGTTAATTTTGATTAATTTTAGGTTCAGTTTTATGTAATAAAAAGGATCGACAATTTTTTGTACCAAAACGTAATATGAAATTTCTATTAATATTGTCCGGGTTTATCTTGCTGTTGTTCAGTTGCGATTTATTTGATCAAAAGGAAGCTCAACCTACATATGTAGAAATAAATCAAGTAAGTGTTAAAGATCCGGCCGGCAATAGTTTTGTTACACATGACATACGAGACATTTGGGTTTATCTTAATGGTCAAAGTTTAGGTGTTTTTCCTTATCCAAGTTATATTCCCTGTCTCCCCGAACAAATAAATTCTGAATTATATTTTATTCCCGGAATCCGGGATAATGGCATTGCATCTGAAGTGACTATTTATCCGATGTTGGATTATAAGGTTTTCGAACAGAACTTAGTACCTGGAGAGACCTATCAATTTGATCCTGTTTTTGAATACAGAAAGGACATTAAGATCAGAATTGATGAGGGGTTTGAACAATCTTCTCATTCGTTTTCATTTGATGCGGATGATAATCCGTCCACCAAAATGATCAGTACTTCCACAGATGCTATTTCCGGTATGCACGCAGGTTTATTAACGGTGAATGATTCTACCATTTTTTCACAGGTTGCAAATGCCACTATACTGAATGACATTCCGACATCTGGTGATGCGGTCTATCTGGAACTTGATTATAAGTCGGAGGGGGATCTGTTTATTGGCATGATAGGGTATTATGATTTTGAAGCGAATTCAGAAGAACTCATCAGTTATTATCTTGGCTTAAAGAAAACGGATGAATGGACAAAAATCTATGTAAATCTTTCGAGTGAATTAAAATTATCCGGTTTGCCAGCATATCGGATCCTGTTCAGAGCAGAATATTCAGGGAGTGGTTCAGAAGAGCAAATCTTAATTGATAATGTTAAACTAATACATTTTTAGTTGAATGGGATCAAATAACAAAATATGGGGCGTCATACTATATAAAGTTGGTGATTTTATTGCTGCAGCTCTGGCCTGGGCTAGTTTTTTCTCCTATCGAAAATCCATAGAAATAGCTGACTTCAACTATTCAGATGTTTTGAATGATCAGAAATTTTATATGGGAATCGTTCTGATACCATTATTTTGGTTGCTCATATATACGCTGCTCGATAAATACAGAGACATTTATCATTTTTCAAGGTATTCTACTTTGAAACGGACCTTATTCCTTTCCTTATTCGGATGTCTTATCATTTTGTTTGCATTGTTAATGGATGATGCCGTGTTGTATTACATCAATTTTGTACAATCATTTTTAGTGATTTTTAGTCTCCATTTTGTCTTGACAATGCTCTCAAGAGGAATTATCCTTACCAAAAGCAAAAGTCAGATAAAAAAAGGTAAGATAAGCTATAATACCCTGATCGTTGGAGGGAATAACAATGGGGTTGAGTTGTATACTGAAATTGAAAATATGCCCTATAAGCTAGGATATAATTTTCTGGGGTTTATCGATTCGAATGGTAATAGTACAAATGAGCTGGAGGAATTTCTCCCCTGTCTGGGTAGTTTGGACGATATGTCAAAAGTCATTCAGGATTATAATATAGAAGAAGTAGTGATCGCTGTTGAAACGTCCGAGCACTCCAAACTAAGAAAGATCTTAAATATTCTTTTTGATTTCAAAGATAAGATCCTGGTAAAGATTATTCCAGACATGTATGATATTCTGTTGGGTGTTGTTAAAATGACCCACGTTTATGGCGCTGTATTGCTGGAGATCGAGCAGGAACTGATGTCAAAAGGAGAAAGGATCATTAAAAGGATCATGGATGTCATTTTTAGTCTGCTTGCGCTTTTATTCCTTTCCCCGATTTATCTGATCATTGCGATTCGGGTAAAGATAAGTTCCCCCGGGCCTGTTTTATTCAAGCAGGAGCGAATTGGATATAATGGAATACCATTTGATATTTATAAATTCCGGACTATGTTCCAGGATGCTGAATACGACGGGCCACAATTGTCTCATGATACGGATGAGAGAGTAACAAGGGTAGGGATCCTGCTTCGAAAATTCAGATTGGATGAATTGCCTCAGTTCTGGAATGTAATTATCGGAGAGATGTCACTGGTCGGTCCAAGGCCGGAAAGAAAATATTACATTGATCTGATCATGGAAAAAGCACCGCACTATAAACATCTGCTCAAAGTCCGACCGGGAATAACATCCTGGGGGCAGGTAAAATACGGTTATGCCTCAAATGTTGAACAGATGCTTCAAAGACTGAAATTTGATATACTCTATATCGAAAATATGTCCCTTGGACTGGATTTTAAAATTTTCTTCTATACTCTACTAGTGCTCGTGAAAGGGCAGGGGAAATAGCTTTTATTAAATTCTTCCGGATTGTTAAACAACAGGAATGTTCGAATAAGCATTCACCAAGCCCATTAATTTACAAACAAGCTTCAATCATCACTTTGGAATCGCTCAAAAATTGAAAAATATCGAGCCAATTGTATGTAATAATACTCATAACGTATTAAATATATTCATAATTTATATATTTTAACCATATATTAAAGACTGATATACAAATTAATTTATATATTTGTTAATGATTATATTTAATAACAAAATTCACTTTTGACATGAGAAAACTATATCTGTCTGGATTTTTAACTGTTATTGTGTTTTTTTCAATTATGGTACAGCAAAATTTGGCACAAAATATTGGCAGTGCTGATGTACAGTTTGAATTACAGGCATATGACCTGGCAATTGAATCATACCTGGCCGTTATTGAACAAGAACCTCATAATGAACATGCGATGTTGCGATTGGCAGAATCATATGAAAGGATCAATGATCTGATCAATTCTGTCAGATGGTATGATAAATTATTTACAGAAAGTGAGCAAAAAACGGATCAGGTTAAAATAGCCTATGGAAAGATCTTGAAATCACTGGGATTATATGAGCAGGCTAAAAGCATGTTTGCATCCTGTCAGGAAGGTGAGTCAAAAATAATGGCTGAACAATTGGCGCTTGGTTGTGATTTTGCATCCGAGAAAATGCATAATGAAGATGATTTTCATGTGTTTTTATTTAGGCCGAGCACTGAAATGGCTGATTTTGCTCCCGCCATCTGGAAGGACAAACTCATCTATTGCTCCTATGAGAATGATAAGTCCGGTAAATCAAATGATTTTTCTTTAATTCATAGTACAGCGAGCATGTTGATGATTTCTGATGCAGACAGAAAAACAAGTGCGTCTGATGTGACAGAACTGACTTCGGAATTATTTAATGCAGATGGTATTTCTTCATGCAGTTATTCTGCAAAAGGGGATAAAGTGCTGTTTACAAGAAATAATTTCAGAAACAATAACAAACAGATCGTAGGAAATGAGAAGAATTTGAGCGTCTATATGGCATCTGTTAGTGAAAATGGAGATTTCTATAATGAATATTCACTTCCTTTCAATAATACAGATTATGCTGTTGGATTTGCTTGTTTCGGGGAAAATGACAATAATATATATTTTGCCTCTAACATGACCGGGAATCGGGATAATTTTGACATATACGAAAGTAATTTTGATGGCAAAAAATGGTCAGATGCAAAGCGTTTAAGCGATGCCATTAATTCTCAGGGAAATGAAATTTGTCCCTCATTTGAAAATGGCAATTTGTATTTTTCTTCTGATCTTCATCCGTGTTTTGGTGGATATGATATTTTTACAACAAATAAAATGAGTTCAGGATGGTCCTCTCCTAAAAATGTAGGGAAGGGAATTAACTCCATTGCTGATGATCTTTATTTAATTAAAAATAATAAAACAGGGGAATTCTATTATACATCCAACAGGTTAGGAGGTAAAGGAAATTATGATATTTATGTATCTACTCCACTGAATAATGTTGAATCAGACTTTTCAGGTATGTTGGCAGAAGCATCAGAAAATATTCCTAAAGCTGTTTTATTGGAGAGTATGGAAGATGGTTTTGCACATGACGTACCCGTTTCTTCCTCGTCAGCAGTTGAGAATCCTGAGTATAAAATGGCACCAAATGATCTTTCACTGGATGGTGCAGTCCGAGTTAGTACAGGAAAAGTCATCAATGCCACTTCAAAAGTATACTTCGTTCAATTGGCATCTTTAAGTAATTCTAAGGGCAGTACCAATCAGTACAAGGCACTCGTTGAGTATGGCAATGTATATCGCGTCAAAAAGAATACAAGCTACAAGATCAGACTAGGCTATTTCCATGAGGAATCCGAAGCAAAAAATATTCTGAACAAGATAAGGAGAGAAGGATACAAGGATGCATTTTTGGTAGAAGATCAATTAAATATCCGGGATTTGGAATTAATTATTTCAAGTTTTACCTTCCAGAACAATGATCAATTTGAAAGTGATTCTGAATCCAGTGAATACAAGGTTAGGTTAGCTGCGTATTCTAATCCCTTGTACTTCGATACTGAAAAAGTTAAAGACATCGGAGTAATCGAGCAATGGTCAAAAGGACAATGGACTATTTTCCTTTTGGGTGGTTATAAAAATATTACAGAAGCTCAGCAGGCGAGAATAAAAGCGATCAACCGGGGCTTTACAGGTGCTGAACTGGTCATAGATCAGAACGGAATTCTTTCCAGATTAAAGGAAAATTAATTGACAGATATAAAATCTATTTGAATTTAGATTACTATTTATATTTCGATAAGGTGAAAGGAGTGTATCATAATATGGTCACTCCTTTTTCTGTAAATTCCTTGCGTGTTTTTTGTATTAGCAGCGAATACTGCTATTTAAACGATATTCGGTGTACATTTGGCATTAATTACATATATTGGAATTAATTATATAAAAATTAATACTAATTTTATAAATTCTTTGTTAAAGTAAAAAACTATCTATGAGGCTATTATTTTCTTTTGCTTGTAGCATCCTTTTTTTATTGCCGGGTTTTGCTCAGGAAAAATATAAAATGGTTCAGTATCCTGATCTGCAAGCTGAAACAACGGTTTTTGATATCCTTATGAAGGGAAACGGGGCCGTCTACCTCGGAACTGATGAAGGATTATTGTACATAAACTCATTTGAAGAAGAACCCAAATATATAATAAAAGATAGATTGATTACAGCCTTATGCGATGGTGAAAATATTCCTTCTTTTTTGGAGGTGGAGATATGTTTGGGAGTTCAGCTAATTTCGAACTGAATTATTTGAAAGACAAAAATGCGCTGATCGAATGTATGGTCGTACATGGTAATAGTTTGTGGATTGGTACTAATAACGGTCTATATGAGATCAATAGTCGGAACTTTTCTGCTTCAAAATTTTATACCGTCAAAAACTCAAAATTACCATCTCCTCAGATAAATTTTTTGTATTCAGACAAGTACAATGTTTTATGGGTAGGGACCCAAAATGGGGTGCTACGAATTGATGGTGATGACTGGCGTGCCTATGAAAAGAAATCGATGGAAGGGATTTTTGAAAACAAAGAAGGATTGTGGCTTTTGAATGAAGAAGAACTTTGGAATATTGATAATGTAGATAAGTACAATCGTTGGTACAGGGCTAACCTGAAAGATGGTCTTAAAAAAGGCATGGTGAATGACATTGTTGTAGACTCAGAAGACAGACTGATTATAGCCTCAGATATATTAGTAAGATTTGATCCTTATGGCGAGAAGATCGAACGATACGGCAAAGATTTAGGTTTAATAGCCCAAAAATGCCTTGCTTTAGAGATAGATGAAGACAATAAATTATGGATAGGAACTGAAAAACAAGGCTTATTTACGGTTGGATTCAAAGAAAGGGAACGGATCAGAAAATCTTATGAACCGATGGAATATGCATTGGTTGCAAAATCGCCCACTTGTAATGGTCAGTCTGACGGATCTGTTAAATTGAATCTCAAAGGGGGGAAACCACCTTATAAAATTAATTGGAGTAACGGAGCCAAAGATATCAAACATATAGATGGACTTAAAGCCGGGCAATACCGGGTCACTGTAGTTGATGATGAAAAAGATAGTCTATCACATAGGATTACATTGATCGAGCCGAGAAAGCTGTCAATTGATCTTTCAGAAATGAATATTGATGAGTTTCAGGATGGCATTTCCACTACGCTATTCGCTTTTGATGGGGGCACACCCGGATATTTACTTGATATTAATGGAATTTCTTCCGTTAACCCCGTTGGTAATCTAACGCCAGGGGATCATACAGCTACGGTCACGGACATTATGGGCTGTAAAGCTTCTGTGGATTTCACGATGGAGGGAGAGACGAGTTTAAGCAAGCTGGATGCCAGTAGTATGACTGTTGGACAAGTAGTGCGTATTGATAAGTTATATTTCGCTACAGATAGTACACAAGTCACTACCCGGGCTTTATCCGTGTTGAATGAGGTGTATGAATTTTTGAATGCCAATCAGAAAATTGTCATTGAGATAGGGGGACATACCAATGGTTTACCGCCGCATGAATATTGCGATAAACTTTCAACTGAACGTGCTAGAAATGTTGCTGAACATCTGGTGAATAGGGGAATTGAATCCGGAAGAATCCAATACAAAGGATATGGAAAGAGAGCTCCAATCGCTTCAAATGATACCATGGCTGGCAGAAAAAAGAATCAAAGAGTGGAAATTAAAATTTTAAGTTTGGGTGAATAAGTGTTTTTTATTCATTTAAATTGATGCAAAACGGATAAGAAATTTTTTAAATAATAAATTATAATAATATAAAAGATTAAGAACCAATTTTAAATATATTAATAATTAGTATAATGTTTTAATATAAAAAATATTATTATTAAATATTAAATCATACCTTTGTATGTACAAAATAGGACAATCTACAAATTTAAGCTATGAAAAAATTATTGATCATTGGGTTGCTGATTAGTTTTGTGTATGCAGGCTCAGCCCAATCTGAATTCTATAATAATGGAATTGCTATTAAAACGATATTCCTCGATTACCAATCACAAAACGGAGGGAATATAACTGCTTTTAGAGAGTATAGCCAGGGACTGGAAGTAGGATATCTACAACGAGTAACTGATAATATAAAAGTTGGGATCCCTTTCAAATTAGGACTTTTAAAAGATTCATTGGCAGATAGTAGAAAACTAATTTATGGAGTTGACCTGAATCTGCAATATCATTTTGTAAAGCCGGAAAGTAAACTCATTCCTTATGTATTGGCAGGTGCAGGAATTTCAATTCAAAAAGATAATGGTCAAAGCGTTCAATTTCCAATAGGATTTGGCTTAAATTTTCAGATCAACAAACGGGCATTTATTAACTGGCAATCTGAATATAGATTTAGTTTGGCATCAAACGACAACAATCTGCATCATGGATTGGGTGTCGTTTATACATTTGGTAAAACCGGATCGAAAAAGAATGATCTTGATGAACTTGAGTTGATAGATTCCGATGAAGATGGGGTTGCAGATGATATTGACCTTTGCCCTCAGGTTGCCGGGCCTGCAAATCTAAAAGGTTGTCCTGATACGGATGGCGATGGGGTTGCTGATTATAAAGATGCCTGTCCTGAAATGAAAGGGCTTAAAACATTAAGGGGTTGTCCTGATACAGATGGGGATGGTATTTCAGATAATGAAGATGAATGTCCCAAAGTAGCTGGGCCAATTGAAAATAATGGTTGCCCTGAAAATGTAGAGATTGCAGATACGGATAATGATGGGATAGCAGATAATAAAGATAAATGTCCAAATGTGGCTGGTTCCATAGAAGCAGAAGGTTGTCCGGATGAAGATAACGATGGCGTTCCTGATAATATGGACAGATGTCCGAATGAACCTGGAAGTGTTAAAGCAGGTGGATGTCCGGATACGGATGGAGACGGCGTTGCTGACTTTGCTGACAGATGCCCAAGAAAAGCTGGTATTGCGGCGTATCAGGGTTGTCCTGATACAGATGGTGACGGACTGGATGATGGAAGAGATCAATGTCCAAATTCAGCCGGACCTGTAGCCAACAATGGTTGTCCTGAAATTAAGATTGAAGATAAAAAAACCCTTGATGTGGCTATGAGAGCGGTACAGTTTGAAACTGGAAAAGCGACATTGAAAGTAGAGTCTTATAAAATATTAAGTCAGATCGTAATGCTTATGCAAAAATATCCTGATTATAGTCTCACCATAAACGGGCATACTGATAATACAGGAACAGCGCCTAAAAATCAGGTACTTTCAGAGAATAGAGCTAAATCATGTTATGAATTCCTGATTGGTAGTGGGGTTGAGGTAGATAGACTTAATTTTGTTGGATTCGGTGAATCTAGACCGATTGCATCTAATGATACTTTAAGAGGTCGTGCATTGAACAGGCGAGTTGAGTTTAAACTGATACCAAGTAAGTAAATAAAAATAACATACTTCAAGATATAAAAGAGGCTGCCTTAAATGTCAGCCTCTTTTTTTTTTTGTTTATGACGCTTCAATTAAGTAATACCGATTGTTGTTTAAAAAGTTGCCTATTTCATCTGCTCCTTTAAACATACATCGGCATTACAGCCGAATTCAATGCGCCAATTTAGAGTTAAATTGGTATAATACTACATGTGAGCAAAAAATGAAGAAGTCTTGTCTTCAAGATATATTATACTTGTAACTAAATTGTGTTATAATAAATTTGTAAAATTTAATACTTGATCCCCTTTAAGTAATTATTATCTAAGTCGTTTGACCTGTCCGATTAAGCGGCTATGATCCGTGACTTTATAATATTCCAAATCCCCAATTGGGCTTCTCAATTGTTTTCAATTGGCTGTTTATTGGTATTTCAACTCAAAGAAACTTTTGTAGAAATTTTGTATAACTGCACCCATTTTAATGGGCTACCTACAATATCCGTAAAACAGAAAAACAAGTAATTATCTATTTAAACTAAAAATAGACTAAATATAAATAGATATTTATTTGGAGCTATAATGTATTTGATTAGATTTAGCCTCTATTAGTAAATTTCTTAAAAATCAAAATCTATTAATCATTAAATTGACAAAAATATAGAATATAATCAAAATACTATATGCTTTTTTCTGAAATATCCTTTCAGTAAGCAATTATAAAATCACGCGTCCCTGCTTGATGTATCTCCGTTCCCATAAAATTTTACTTTCAGCCTTTGAAATGGCTATTATTCAACATTGATTTTTTTGAAATTTAGCCTTTATAATATTTATTTATTCGCAATATGATAAGAAACATGAAAGACGGTCATTTTAATAAAAAAGAAACTTTAAGGCTTTTATTAAGGGATATAAAAGCAATTTTCAAATCAAAGCTCATTTTGATAGCTCTTTTTCTGAGTCTGGGTATGAGCTCTATGTTTGCAACAACTTACACATTCACTGGCAACGGAAACTGGACTTCTGTCGGAAATTGGAGTCCCGGTTATCCGGGCACTACCATTTATGCTGGTCAGGATATTATTATTAACGGTATTGTTACCATGAATGGGCAAGTTTTTCTCGACGGTGGAACAATTACAATTGGTACTTCAGGCATCCTGATAATTGATGGTGGCTTTTTTATTTACGGAGGTACGTTGAACAATTACAACATACTGACAATTAATTATGACATGGTCTTGAGAAACAGGGGCGGGACCGTGAATAATTATGCCTCA
>Ga0102815_10002828_pt1 | contig 10483 bp, 11 predicted proteins | sample ColrivemetaGS759_FD_79113 | JGI IMG/M metagenome (GOLD analysis project Ga0102815, IMG submission 79113) | Estuarine microbial communities from the Columbia River estuary - Ebb tide ETM metaG S.759 | ecosystem: Environmental > Aquatic > Marine > Intertidal zone > Estuary | place: USA: Columbia...
ACGCTGGGGCCCGCAGATCAATGTATCGGCAGGTTATCGGATATTAATGCGCGGCCGCACAAGGGTGCCTTCGGTATGGCGGTCAGCCCGTTTGTATTCCGTCTCGAGAGAGATGTGAGCTTTACTCCCAACTACGAAGTGGCAGAAGTGGTTTGGGTTCCACTGGAGTTTTTACTGAATACCGATAATCGCGAAAAAATGGTGTGGGAATTCAAGGGCGCCAGTATCTCGATGCCCTGTTATTTCTTCGGTGAAAGGCGTATCTGGGGCCTGTCTTTGATGATGCTGGATGAACTGATGGATCTGGTGGAAGGCAAGAACCCGAACAGGCCGCGCTGGCGGCGGCGCTGACAAACGGGCAACACCCTGTCGGGTCACTTATCCCCGCGTAAAAAAGCCCTGGTATCAAGCATTAACTGGCGGGCGGCCGGATCGGCCCGGCTGGCTTCCAGCAGAACCATGCTGTCCGCAGTGCCTGCCACGTAATCAGCCAGCAGATCCAGCAGCACGGGGGTCATTTTGGGGTCGCGTTCCCAGCGGGGTGCATCCACCAGATTGCCACTTACCCAATCACCCTTGAGGCTGAGCCAGTAACCGCCGCAACTGGACAGGCTGTAGTCACCCAGTCGACCATAGCTGATGTTCGGTGTATTGGGGTTGAATCCGCCGGGCACTTCCTCATCAATACGTTGCAGGGCCATTACCCACTGGCTATCCACTGGAAACAGGGCCGGCTCGGGTCGGCAGTAGTCAGCGGTTTTCAGCCAGACTCTTACATTCTCATGGGGCAGCGAACCTCGCAGCAGGCGTTCGACCGACAGGTCAATGGAATTACCCTTGTTGACCATCACTGTCCCGGCGACCACCAGTGATGTGTCGGCCTGCACCTGGCTGAATGAACCCTGCCACAGGCAATCGCACTCGGCCTGCGCCGCAGTGCTGGCCAGCAACCACAGTGCGCAGTACAGCCCCAGGATACGCATACCGGCTTTACTGCAGTGCTTTGGCCGCGGCGATGGCGAAGTAAGTGAGGATGCCATCGCAGCCGGCGCGTTTGAAGGCCAGTAGTGACTCCAGCATGACCGGTTCGCTTTGCAGCCAGCCTTTCTCGAAGGCCGCCATGTGCATGGCGTACTCACCGCTGACCTGGTAGGCGAAGGTGGGCGCCTTCAATTCGTCTTTAACCCGGCGCACGATGTCCAGGTAGGGCATACCCGGTTTTACCATGATCATATCCGCCCCTTCGGCCAGATCAAGCGCGCACTCGTGCAGGGCCTCGTCGGTATTGGCCGGATCCATCTGGTAGCTGAACTTGTTGCCGCCCTTGATATTGCCGGCAGAGCCCACCGCGTCGCGAAAGGGGCCGTAGTAGGCCGAGGCGTACTTCGCTGAATAAGCCATGATCAGGGTGTTGAGGTGGCCGTCGTTCTCCAGTTGTGCGCGGATAGCACCTATACGCCCGTCCATCATGTCGGACGGGGCCACTACATCGGCGCCGGCCTCGGCGTGGGACAGGGCCTGGCGCACCAGGATTTCAGTTGTGACATCGTTGAGCACGTACCCGGAGTCATCGATGATGCCGTCCTGGCCGTGGGTGGTAAAAGGATCCAGTGCCACGTCGGTGATGACCCCAAGCTCCGGGCAGGCGTCTTTAAGTGCGCGGACCGCGCGCTGCACCAGGCCATCGCTGTTATACGCCTCTTCAGCCAGCAGCGATTTACCAGGCGCCGCTACCACAGGAAACAGTGCCAGTGCAGGTATGCCGAGCTGTTGAGCTTCCCTGGCCTGCTTCACCAGCAAGTCGATGCTCAGGCGTTCGATGCCGGGCATAGAGGCTATCACCTCGCGTTCGCCCTTGCCCTCGAGCACAAACACCGGGTAAATCAGGTCTGCCGGGCCGAGCTTGTTTTCACTGACCAGCCGGCGGGAGAATTCGTTGGCACGCAGGCGGCGCATACGGGTCTGGGGGAAGGGGCCGCGCTGGGATGTAAATGTCATGGTCTGTTCCTCGCTTAAAGCCCGGCAAAGGCCACGCTGGCGGCGTGGATGGTGGCGGCGATGTCGCTGTCTGTGTGGGCGCTGGACATGAATCCGGCCTCATAGGAGGCGGGTGCCAGGTAAACCCCTTGCTCCAGCATGAGATGGAAGAAGCGATTGAAGGCAGCGGTGTCGCAGGCCATCACCTGCTGGTAATTGCTAATGTTCTGCTCACCGGTGAAAAAGCCACCAAACATGGTACCGGCGTGATTGGTGGTAAAGGGCACGCCCGCAGTGGAAGCAGCTGCGCGCAAGCCCTCACACAATTGCCTGGTGTGTTCGAACAGGGGCTCATAAAAGCCGGGGCGGGAAATAATACCCAGGGTGGCCAGGCCAGCGGCCATGGCAATCGGGTTGCCGGACAGGGTGCCGGCCTGGTACACCGGACCCAGCGGGGCGATCTGTTCCATGATCTCGCGCTTGCCGCCGAAGGCGCCCACCGGCATGCCGCCGCCGATGACCTTGCCCAGGGTGGTGATATCTGCCTCGACCCCGTAAAAGCCCTGGGCACCCTGCAAGCCGAAGCGAAAACCGGTCATCACCTCGTCCATGATCAGCACCGCGCCGCTGGCGGTACAGACTTCCCGCAGGGTCTCGAGGAAGCCGGGGTTAGGCGGAATACAATTCATATTGCCGGCAACCGGCTCCAGGATCACACAGGCGATGCGCTCGCCGTATTCGGCAAATGCTGCACGCACACCCTCGGGGTCGTTGTAGGTCAGGGTCATGGTGAGGTCCGCCAGTACTGCCGGCACACCCGGTGAACTGGGAACCCCCAGGGTCAGGGCGCCTGAGCCGGCCTTCACCAGCAGGGAGTCGGAGTGGCCGTGGTAGCAGCCCTCGAATTTCACAATGGTGTCGCGGCCGGTATAACCCCTGGCCAGGCGAATGGCGCTCATGGTGGCTTCGGTGCCGGAGTTGACCATGCGCACCATGTCCATGCCGGGCATGATCTCGCACAGCCTGTCAGCCAGCTGTATCTCCAGTTCGGTGGGTGCGCCGAAACTGAGGCCTTTTTCACTCTGGCGGACCACTGCCTCGCGCACCTCTGGATGGTTGTGGCCCATAATCATTGGCCCCCAGGACAGCACGTAATCGATATAGCGCTTGCCCTCACAGTCAAAAACGTAGGCGCCTTCGCTGCGGTCGATGAATACCGGGGTGCCGCCCACGGCCTTGAAGGCCCGCACGGGAGAATTGACGCCGCCGGGTATATGGCGGAGGGCGCGTTCAAACAGCTGTTCTGAAGAGCTCATGTTGGTCCTGTCCTTGGGCTGGAGGCAAATTATCGGGGCTGGCGAGGGGAATATCCAGTTGCGATCAAAAAGGCTTGAGTACGGCCAGCAGCACTATGCCAAACAAAAAGAGCACCGGCACCTCATTGAAGAAGCGGTAGAACACGTGGCCGTGGTGATCGGTATTCTCGTTGATGGCGTGCACATAGCGTCCGCATTGCAGGTGATAGACAAACAGGAAGGCCACGCCTGCCAGCTTCAGCCACATCCACCTGGCCTGCAGGTAGTAGTCCGGGTTCATTGCAATCATGCTGAAACCCAGGGCGATGGCGATAATCATGAAGGGTGTCACAAAGCGGTACAAGCGGCGTGACATGACTGCCAATTGGGCGCGTGTCTCACTGTTGTCGCTGGCGGCATAGTAGACAAATATGCGCGGCAGGTAGAACAGGCCGGCAAACCAACAGACAATAAATATAATGTGAAACGCCTTCAGCCAGAGCATGGTTTGTCCTTATCTGTTTGTTGTCACAATCGGGACAACGAAAATTTCTCGATACTTTCGCGGGTGATCACCCCGTGCAATATCTGTTTACCGGTATTGCGACTGCGCTCGTAGACGCACACGGCTTCCACGGTGCGCGCGCGAATAATATCCATAGCCTGGCGCAGGGTAGCCTGTACCGGCACCGGCGCAATGGTCCAGCGACGAATCTTTGCCTCGGTAATATCTGCAGTTTGCTGGGGGTCGGCATTTTCCGCCAGCCAGGCCAGTAACTCGCTTCCTTCCACCAGGTACAGGTCATCGGCACCGCGGCTGACCAGGCACCAGGTGGGGGTGAATTCCAGCAGTGGCTCCAGGTCTTCCGGTTCAAGCAATACCGGCACGCGCACCACTCGAACGTCCATGGTGGAGGTGACGTCAGTGCGGTGCAGCAGTTGATTGAGAGGATCATCCGGCGCCGCCCGCCGCAATTGTCGCAGCAGGGCCCGGTGGCTTGAGCTCTGGTGGAATACTCCGGTGTTGGTCAGGTTGGCGACCACGATGGCCAGCAGTGCGGGCATGCCGATACTGACGGTGTGGGTGAGCTCGATCACCGCGAGAATCGCTGCCAGTGGTGCGTTCAGCATCGCGCCCATACTGGCGGCCATGCCGATGACCACATACAGGGCCGGGTCGGAAGCCAGCTCCGGCTGCAGGTATTGCGCCAGCATGCCCAGCAGGCTACCGATACTGGCGCCGATCAGCAGGCTGGGACCGATTACCCCGATGGGCATGCCGACACCGCAGCTGATGGCCGTGGCCAAGAGCTTACACAGGGCAAACAGCAACAGTACCTTAAGAGCGACCTCGCCGTGTACGATCAGGTTGAGGGTATCGTTGCCCATGCCCAGTATTTCCGGCACGGCCAGCGCCAGTAGCCCGGTGACTATCCCCGCCATGATGAAGCGCAGCGCCACCGGCCATTTGGTCAGCATGGCAGCCGCTTTGATGATGCGGATAAAGGCCGCGGCTGCTATGCCGCAGGCCAGGCCCAGCAACAGGATGTAGGGAATCTCCCACAGTGTGTTCAGTTCAACGGCGGGAATGCCCAGCAGTGCGTCACCGGTAGACAGGGGCCGCGCTACAGCCGATGCCGCCACTGCGGCGAGCATTACCGGGATAAAACCCACCACGGTGTATTCCGCAATAATGACTTCCATGGCGAAAATAACGCCCGCCAGGGGGGTGTGGAAGGCGGCGGCTATGCCGCCGGCGGTGCCGCAGGCGATCAGCACCCGCAGGCTGTTGTTGGGTAGCCCCAGGCGCTGGCCCATCAGGCTGTTGACCGCACCGCCCAGGTGCACGCCCGGACCTTCGCGGCCGCCGGATTGGCCGGTGGCCAGGGCAAAGGTGCCGGCCAGGAACTGTAAGACGGCATTGCGCAGCGGCAGGGCACCATAGTGGGAATGCATGCGGCTGATGACGTGGACGATACCGGTTTCCCTGTCCTCGGGTTTGAGCAGGGAATACACAAGCCCAAGAATGGTGGCCCCGACGGCCGGCAGGGCGAAGATGGCCCACTGGGGAAGCTGCTCAAAGCCCTCGCCACCGGTATCCATCGACCAGGGCGGCAGCAGCCCCCAGATTGACGGCCACCGCCAGGCGCTCGCCAAGCCATTGATGGCCAGCTCGAAAGCCAGTACCACCAGGCCTGAAGCCACGCCGCCGACGATGCCCAGCACCGAATAGGCCAGCACCGACTCATAGTTGGCCAGGTAGCGCCGATAGCGGTTCAGGAGCGTATTCACGTCAGTTACGAACTTCTTTTGAAAAAACCAATATTAACAGTTATCTCGTTGCTTATTGCTTTTATACTACCGTATTCGTGGCGCGATCGACCCGGATTCGGTTCAAAGAGCGCCTCGCTGTTATTGATTGGAAGCAGATATGGTCAGGGTAGGCATTGTTGGTGGCACCGGTTATACCGGGGTCGAGTTATTGCGTTTACTGGCCTCGCACGAGCAGGCCGAGGTGGTTGCGATCACCTCCCGTGCAGAGTCGGGACGCCGGCTGGACGACCTGTTTCCCAATTTGCGTGGCCACTATGAGCTGGCGTTTTCCGAGCCCGATGTGCAGGCGCTCGCCGCCTGTGATGTGGTCTTTTTCGCCACTCCCCATAATGTCGCCATGCAACTGGTGCCCGAACTGCTGGCAGCCGGTGCCCGGGTCGTGGACTTGTCGGCTGATTACCGTATTCGTGACGCAGCACTGTGGTCAAAGTGGTACGGTGAACCCCATACCAGTGCCGAGTTGCTGGCTGAGGCGGTATATGGTCTGCCAGAAGTGAACCGGTCCGCTATCGCCGGCGCCCGGCTGGTAGCCTGTCCCGGTTGTTACCCCACTTCCGTGCAGTTGGGCTTCATTCCCCTGCTGGCCAGCCAGTTGGTGGATCCCGGACATCTTATCGCCAGTGCTGCCTCCGGGGTCAGCGGAGCCGGACGCCAGGCCAAGGTGGACAACCTGCTCAGTGAGGTTGCCGACAGTTTCAAGGCCTATGCGGTTACTGGTCACCGCCATCTTCCTGAAATCGAGCAGGGCCTGGGCGATGTCGCCGGTGCGCCTGTCAGCGTGACCTTCGTTCCGCACCTGCTGCCTATGATCAGGGGGATTCACTCCACCTTGTTCGCGCGACTGCAGGGCGATCGAGCAGATTTGCAGGCGCTGTATGAATCCTTTTATGCGGATGAGCCCTTTGTTGATGTCCTGCCCGCCGGGGTCTTTCCCCAGACTCGCACTGTCAAGGGCGCCAACCGTTGCCAGCTCGCGGTGAGTGTGCCACAGGGCGGGGATACTGTTGTGGTGATGTCGACAATCGATAACCTGGTCAAGGGGGCCTCGGGGCAGGCTATCCAGAATATGAACATTATGCTGGGCCTGCCGGAAGATATGGGCTTGAAGCAGGTTGGCTTGCTGCCCTGAGGAATAAGCGCTGATGGCCGCACGGCTGGATTCGGATATTGCGCGCGACGAACGCCGACGCAAGCTGGTAGTCGTGTTAGCCCTCGCCGTGCTGCTGGCGGTGGTCCTGGCGGTGGGTTTTTACCTCGGCCAGCTGGCCGTCCATAGCGGGATGGGCAAGAACCCGATGTCTTTTCGGGCGCTGCGGGGGGAATTGTTTGCTGCCCGTGACGAGCTGGCCGAGCGAGAGGCCGAGCTGGAGGCGGAGCTGGAGGTGCTGCGCACCCGGCATGCCGTTGATCGCGCTGCACTGGAGATAGTGCGCAGCGACCTTGCAGCCAACAACGAGGAGATAGCAAGTCTGGAGGAGGGGCTCAATTTCTACCGGAGCCTGATGGCCCCGGGCGATCTCGACGAGGGCCTGAGTATTCGCAGTATCGAGTTGGTTGCCGGTGCTGAGCCGCAACACGTTTCCTACCGGGTCGTGCTGCTGCAGCAGCAGTCTGGCAAGCACCAGATGGTCAATGGCAAGGTGAGCGTGACAGTGGTGGGAGTGATGGCGGGGGAGACGCAGGAGTACCCGTTGTCGGCACTCAGTGATGATATCGAGGATAGTGCAATCGCGATGAGTTTCCGGTATTTCCAGTCAGTGGAGGGCGAACTGACGATCCCGGAGGGATTCGAGCCGCATAGCGTACATGTGGTGGCCAGCGCCACTACCCCCAGTAAGATTGAAATCGGGGAAGATTTTCCCTGGCAGCTACAGGAGAGGTTTACCCATGTTGGGAAATAAGAAAGCGATGTTGAGTTCTTCGGGCAGGACAACCCTGATATCCCGCGATACGGTGATTGCAGGCGACATCCATTTTAGCGGCACTCTCGATATTGAGGGTCTCGTGCAGGGCAATATCATCGCCCTGCCGGGTAAGGACGCGCTGGTGAGAGTGGTTGAAAAAGGCCGGGTAGAGGGCGAAATTCATGCGCCCTCGGTGATGATTAACGGGGCGATACAGGGCAACGTCCATTGCACCAAACACCTGGAGCTGGCGGCCAAGGCACAGGTTGAGGGCAATGTGTTCTACAACCTGGTGGAGATGGCGGCGGGCTCCGAGGTTAATGGCAGCCTGACCCACCGGGTGGACACAGAAGCATCGGGTAAGAAGACTCCTGATCCCACCGTCACGGTGACCGAGGCAAGGGGCGGCAGTGAGTCGGCGGGGCCGGTTTCGGCGCTGATGGCTAAAGTTGACTAAAATACTAGGGTTTTAGATAATGACGGGTTCCGGCGCTGGACTCAGTGCCCATTCGATCTGGCAATACCACCCATGGCTGTAGCTGAAACATTCAATCCGACAGGTATCAATCTATCCGCCCGCGCCGTACAGAAGGTGCGTGACCTGGTTGCGGAAGAGGAAAATGCTGACCTCAAGCTGAGGGTCTATATCACCGGTGGCGGTTGCTCCGGGTTCCAATACGGCTTCAGCTTTGATGAAGAGGCCGCCGATGATGACACCCGTATCGAAAAAGACGGTGTAACGGTGCTGGTTGACCCCATGAGCTTCCAGTACCTGGTGGGCTCCGAGGTTGACTATACCGAGGGCCTTGAAGGCTCGCGTTTCGTGGTCAAAAACCCCAACGCAACTGCCACCTGTGGTTGCGGCTCCTCCTTCTCGATCTAGCTTGCCCGGAGCGACTGCGATGAATATTGCGGTCCGCCTGCTGGGTGTTGTCCTGCTGCTGGCCAGTGCGCTGACACTGTCCCAGGCCTTGGAGTCGGATGATTCGCGTTTTGTCGCAGATATTGAATTGCAGACTGCCGATGAGTTTCTGCAGCTGCTGCAGCGCGCCGACCAACTACTGGTAGAGGGCGTTATTGCCCAGGACCCCCAACCCAGGATCACTTTCCTCTTACATGGCCCGGTACTTCGGGATCTGTTGCGCCAGAGCTATCTGAAGAACCGGGAACTGGTCGACCTCGCAGCCAGTTTATCGGCCCTGCAGGTAGTGGAAATCAAAGCCTGCCAGACCTGGATGGCGGGCAATGGGGTTAACGCAGCGGATTTGCAGCCATTTATTGAAACGGTACCTTTTGCCGCAGGCGAGGTTGAACGCCTGCTGGCCGAGAAGCATTACATTCGCTTCTAGCCGCTGAAGATACCGCCCAGAATGCGTGGCCCTCGGGCGCCGGTGACCTGGGGCGCGTTGCCGGGCAGGCCCGCCAGGGTGCGCTGGGCAAGCCAGGCGAAGGTGGCCGCTTCTACCCAGTCCGGGTCGATGCCAATAGCTTTGGTGGTAGCAACCGTGGTGTTGGCCAATCTGCGCTGCAATCGTTGCATCAGGTCCACGTTATGAGCACCACCGCCGCAGACGTACACCTCCTCTATATTGACGCCGCTGCCGTTGATGCCCAGGGCGATAGATGCCGCAGTGAGCTCAGCCAGGGTGGACTGCACATTGCGCACCTCCCACTGCGAACCCCCATCGAGGCAGGAGTCCAGCCAAGCCAGGTTAAATTGCTCCTTACCGGTGCTGCGCGGCCCCGACCGGGCGAAATAGGGATGGGCCAGCAGGGCCTCCAGTAACCCGGGTATCACCACACCTCCTGCAGCCCATTGGCCATCCTGGTCAAAGCGTTCGCCCCGGTGGCGCTCTATCCAATGATCCAGGAGGGTGTTGCCAGGCCCGGTATCGAACCCCTGTCGCAGTTCCATACCCTCCAGCAGGCTGGCGTTCGCTATCCCGCCAATATTGACGATCGCCCGGTTGGCATCCTCGGTGGCCAGCGCGGCGGCGTGGAAGGCTGGTGCCAGAGGGGCGCCCTCGCCTCCGGCGGCGATGTCCCGGCGCCGAAAATCGGCAACCGTAATGATGCCAGTCTGCTCGGCAATGGTGTTGGGGTCGCCCAGCTGTAGAGTAAAGCTGGCCTGGTCTGGTGCTCGGCCCGATGGCGGGCGGTGCCGTACTGTCTGGCCGTGACTGCCGATGGCGGAGATTTGCCCGGCCTCCTGTCCGGCCTTGGTCAGCAAAGCCCTCGTGGCAGCCGCAAATAGTAGTCCCAGTTCGCGATCCAGCTCTCCCAGGCGTTCGATTTCATTCTCGCCAGCATGGCTGATTGCTGAAATGTGCTGCCTGGTGCTGGCCGGGAGTTCGTGCTGGTGAGTGGCAAGTAGCTCGAACCGGTTGCCGTTGATGTGCAGCAGAGCAGCGTCAATGGCATCCACACTGGTGCCTGACATCAGCCCCACGAACAAGCCGCTGTTCATCTCCAGCTTAATTCCGGGATGGATTGTGGTCGACAGCCTGGTGCATTGCCAGGCGCTTGTTGGTCTGCAGCGATGCCAGCTGCAATGCTGCCTCGTTGATGTTCTGCTTGAACAAGGCCAGTTCTGATGCGTCCAGGGACTTGGCTTTCGGGAATTCTTTATGAATAGTGCGCGGGTCGCGATGTACACCGTTGACCAGGAACTCGTAGTGCAGGTGTGGGCCGGTTGCTGCGCCGGTTGAGCCAACCGTGCCGATGACCTGGCTTTGCGCTACCCGCTGCCCCTGTTTCACATTGCGTTTGTTCAGGTGAAGATAGTGGGTAACGTAACGGTCACCGTGCTGGATAAACACATAGTTGCCATTGGCGCGGGAATACCCTGCCTTGATAACCCGTCCGTCACCAGCCGCATAAACCGGGGTACCTGTGGGTGCGGCGTAGTCGGTGCCGCGGTGCGGTCGGGTGGTCTTGTAGATTGGGTGCAGCCTGCGCAGGTTGAAGTTCGAG
>Ga0102815_10002830_pt1 | contig 10478 bp, 7 predicted proteins | sample ColrivemetaGS759_FD_79113 | JGI IMG/M metagenome (GOLD analysis project Ga0102815, IMG submission 79113) | Estuarine microbial communities from the Columbia River estuary - Ebb tide ETM metaG S.759 | ecosystem: Environmental > Aquatic > Marine > Intertidal zone > Estuary | place: USA: Columbia...
AAAATAGTGAAGCCCGCGTCCCGGCGGGGATCATCCTGGCTGTACAGGCGACCGACGATGGTAGAAATATTGGGTTTCAGGAAACCCACCCCGATCACGATCAGCGCCAGCGAGAAGTAAAACACCTGCAGCGCTGCCTCGTCGCGGATGATCATGCCTGCCTCATTGCGCGCCTGTTCACCCTCCACGGCCATGCCCAGATGCCCCAGTACCAGCAAAATGCCACCAAACACCACGGCCTTGCGCATTCCCAGGTAGCGGTCTGCCAATAGCCCACCGATGACGGGCATGGCATAGACCAGGGCGGCGTAACTGCCCAGCACCTCGAGGCCATTACTGTCGCTGAACAGGTGGTACTTGGTGAGATACAGCAGCAGCAGGTATTTCATGCCGTAAAAAGAAAAGCGCTCCCACATCTCGGTGGTGAAACACACGAACAGGCCCCTGGGGTGGCCGAATAACCCGCGGTCCGAGGTTGGCAGCTGGGCCGTGGTAGCGCTTGCGGTCATGAAGTACGTTCTCCGGTCCATTGCAGAAGCTGGTCAACGCGCGCTGCCAACACCATCAGGGCAGTATAGTGACAATGCCGCACCGGAACACCCGGGGCAGCAGAAATTCCCGGCGCGGCGCGCGATTGACCGGTGCAGGCCCCCGCAGGTGTGGTCATGCTGGCCTCTGGCCGCTTGGCGAGGTATCCTTGCGCGCTTGTCATTCATGCACAGGTAAACCGTGCCAATAAATATAACCAATATCGGCGCCAGGCCCGACCCCGGCCAAGCTGCGATTCGCCAGACGCTTGCTGTGGCGCTATTGATGGCCGCTGTCTTGCTCACCGGCTGTGGTGAGCCGCCCTGGAATAACCCCAATCCCAAGTATGATGATGACCTGCTCACCTACCAGTCGGTGATGACCCCGGCGCCGCCCAAACACCTGGACCCGGCGTTGTCCTATGCCTCTGACGAGAGCCTGTTCCTGTTCCAGATTTATGAGCCGCCCATGGGTTACCACTTCCTCAAGCGTCCCTACGAATTGGAGCCACTGGGGGTGGAGGCTTTTCCAGAGGTGACATTTCTTGATGCTGATGGCAACGAAGTGGCCGACCCTGATGCCGCGGCTGCCGAACCGGCGGTAGAGCAGGTTGAAGTCATTGAGGTCATCGGCGAAAACGATGAGGTGGGCGAGGTCGTGACCGAGCTTGCCCAGGCCATTGATACCCAGCCTGGCGAGGTTGCCTTCACCCGCTACACCTTGCGGCTGCGCAAGGATGAGCGCTATCAACCCCACCCGGCCTTCGCGGTCGACGCGCAGGGGCAGCCTCTTTATATTTTCAGCAGTGCGGACGAGACCCGTGACTACTACCAGATTCCGGATTTTCCGGAAACCGGCTCACGTCATGTGCGCGCGAATGACTATGCCTATGCAATCAAGCGCCTGGCGGACCCCATCATTGGTTCGCCCATGTTGTCTTTCATGGGGCATTACATTGTCGGAATGGAAGAATTTTCGACCCAGTTGGCCGAGGTGCCGCGCGACGGCTGGCTCAACCTTGATGACTACCCAATGGCCGGTCTTGAGGTGGTCGACGATTACACCCTCAATATCACCATCAAGGGACGTTACCCACAATTCCTGTACTGGCTGGCCATGCAGTTTTTCTCGCCTATCGCACCCGAGGTTGACCGCTTTTACCATAACCCGGGGTTTCTGGAGCGTAACCTCACCCTGGACTGGTGGCCGGTGGGGGCGGGCCCTTACATGATGGTAAAGAACGATCCCAATAGTGAGATAGTGCTGGAGCGTAACCCCAACTACCGGGAGGATTTCTACCCGACCGACGGCGAGCCAGGGGATCTTGAGGCAGGTTTTCTGGCAGATGCCGGCAAGCAGGTGCCTTTCATTGATCGGGCAGTATTCCGGCTCGAAAAGGAAGTGCTGCCCCTGTGGACCAAGTTCCTGCAGGGCTATTACGACCGCTCTGGCGAAGTACACGGCAATACCAATGGCGTGTTTGACCAGGCCTTTGTGGTCGGCCCGGATGGTGTGGAAATGTCAGAGGAGCTGGACGACCACAACATCACCATGTCGCCGGACGTGAAGCCCGCTATCTACTACTACGGCTTTAACATGCGCGATCCCGTGATTGGCGGTTATACCGAGGACAAGCGTAAGCTGCGCCGGGCCCTGCAGATTGCTTTTGATACTGAGGAATACCTGAATATTTTTTACAAGGGCAACGGCATTGCCGCGCACAATATCATCCCGCCGGGAATTCCCGGGTTCCTCGAGGGTGAGGCGGGCATTAATCCCTATGTGTATGACTGGGTGGATGGTGAGGCAAAGCGCAAGCCACTGGAGGAAGCCCGTCGGCTGTTGGCAGAGGCCGGCTACCCCAACGGGCGCGATGCGCGCACCGGCGAGCCGCTGAAGATATTTATCGATGTGCAATCCCAGGCCATCAGCAACACCCAGATGAACTGGATGGATCGGATATTTTCTGAACTTGGCGTGCAGGTAGAGTATCGCCCCGCAGACTGGAACCGTACGCGCGAAAAACTGCTGACGGGTAACACCCAGGTCTACTCCTACGGCTGGCTGGCCGATTACCCCGATCCCGAAAACTTCCTGTTCCTGTTATTCGGGCCCGAAAGCCCCCTGGTGTGCAAGTGCGACGGTTCCAATAACTCCAATTACGGCAGCGACGAGTACGATGAACTGTTTCGAAAGGTGCGCGTGCTGCCCCCCGGGCCGGAGCGCGATGCGCTGGTCGCGCGCATGGTGGAATTGTATCGCAGCGATGCGGTATGGCTGTTCGCCTATTACCCCAAGGATATCTACCTGAATAACAGCTGGGTCTACAACACCAAGCGGCACGGTATCTCCAAAGCCACACTCAAGTACCTGCGCCTGGACCCGGACTTGCGGGCGCAGAAGCAGCAGGAATGGAACCAACCTGTGACCTGGCCCTTGTTTGCAGCGGCACTGCTGGTGCTTAGCCTGGTTCTGCCCGGCATCATCGCTTACCGTCGACGCCAGAACGCCATTATCAGCAAGGCAGGGGAATAGTACGTGTTTGCCTACATCATAAGACGCCTGCTTTACGCTATTCCCATTCTGATCGGGGTCAACCTGCTGACCTTCACCCTGTTCTTCGTGGTTAACTCTCCCGACGATATGGCGGTGTCGCAACTGGGTGCGAAGTATGTAACCCCGGAGGCGATTGATAACTGGAAGCGCAAGAACGGCTATGACAAACCGCTGTTCTTCAATGAGCTTGCCACTGGTAGCGAGACCCTCACCGACACCATATTTTTTAACAAGTCCCTGAGGTTGTTTGCCTTTGATTTCGGCCGCTCCGAGAGTGGTCGCGACATTACCACCGATGTTTCCACCCGCATGTGGCCGAGCCTGGCGGTCGCACTGCCCACGTTTATAGTTGGCATCTGGGTGAATATCTGCGTGGCGCTGATGGTAGTGATGTTTCACGGCACCAAGCTGGATCGCTGGGCGGTGTTCGTCTTTGTCTGCCTGATGTCTATCTCCTATCTGTTCTACATTATCGGCGGCCAGTACCTGGTGGCGAAGAGCTGGCAGTTGGTGCCGATCTCCGGCTTCAATCCCGACCATCAGCCCTGGAAGTTCCTGATCCTGCCGGTACTGGTGGGCGTGGTGGCAGGGATAGGCTCCGGGGCACGCTGGTATCGCACGCTGTTTCTCGAGGAAGCCAACCAGGACTATGTGCGCACTGCCCGGGCCAAGGGTGCCAGTGAAATTGGCATCCTGTTTCACCATATCTTGCCCAATGCCCTGATCCCCATCCTGACCGGAGTGGTGGTACTTATTCCGTCTTTGTTCATGGGTAGCCTGCTGATCGAGTCCTTCTTTGGTATCCCTGGACTGGGCAGCTACATGCTGGACGCCATCAAGTCCCAGGATTTCGCGATCGTGCGCAGCATGGTGTTTATCGGTTCGATCCTGTACATCCTCGGCCTGATCCTCACTGACATCTCCTACACCTGGGCCGACCCCAGGGTACGGTTGAACTGAGGGCGCGCTGGCAATGAAACCAATATTGCTATGGTCCGACGCGCTGATCTTCCTGCTGGTCATCGCCCTGGTCGTATTTTTCTACAAACTGCGTAACGATCCGCAGACCCGGGAACGCTGGGGAGAGGTGTTTTCCTCGCGCCTGGGTATGGTGGCCTTTACCGTTATCATGACCTATATCGGGGTAGCACTACTGGATTCCCTGCATTTCCGGGCGGCGCTCGATAATCCTGCGGATATGGAAAGCTCCGAGGTCTTTTACGATAACAAGGTCACCAGCGTGCTGGACGTGATGCTCAGGGGAATGGGTGATCGCTTCGAGCGCACGTATTCCGCGCCTTTCGCCCTGAAATCCTTTGAAAAGCAGGATATGAAGGATGAACAGGGCAATGTTATCAGGGACTACCCCTATCTCGAGCACGCCGGCAAGCAGCTGCAGGATCACTCAAAGAAATGGACCCATGTGCTTGAGCTTAGCGCTGTGGCACTGCTGTGGGGCCTGCTGGCCGCGCTGGGCATCGTGGGCCTGCAGTGGTTGTTCCTGCGCAACAGTGCGCTGCCCTGGCATGCGTCCTGGTGGACACAGGCGGTGGTTATCTGTTTCGGGGTGTGGCTGGTAAGTATCAGCCACCACTACCATGTGCTGGGGACCGACCAGGGTGGCACCGACGTGGCATTCCAGAGCATCAAGGGGATTCGCACCGGTGTGCTGCTGGGTACGCTGGCCACCCTGATTATGTTGCCGATCGCAGTAACCCTGGGGGTCACTGCCGGTTACTTCAAGGGCTGGGTAGACGATGTGGTGCAATACCTGTACATCACCCTGAGTTCTATCCCCGGCATTCTGCTGATCGCAGCCTCGGTGTTGCTGTTCCAGGTGTACATAGATCTTAACCCGGACTTTTTCTCCATTGGCATGGAGAAGGCTGACGCCCGTTTCATTGCCCTTTGCTTTATATTGGGTGTGACCAGCTGGTCTACCCTGTGCCGCTTGATCCGGGCTGAAACCCTGAAGATCAGCCAGCTCGGTTATGTACAGGCAGCCCATGCTTTTGGCGTTAGCCATACCCGTATCCTGGCGCGTCACATCCTGCCCAACCTGGTGCACATCATCATGATCACTTTTGTCCTGGATTTCAGTGCCCTGGTGCTGGCAGAAGCGGTGCTGTCCTATATCGGTGTGGGTATCGACCCGCAGATGGGCAGCTGGGGCAATATGATCAATGGCGCCCGTTCGGAGCTGTCCAGGGAGCCGGTCGTGTGGTGGACCCTGACGGGCGCATTCTTCTTCATGTTCGTTCTGGTGCTCGCGGCCAACCTGTTTTCTGACCTGGTACGGGACGCTTTTGATCCACGTACCGCCCAACGCAGGTCAGAAGCATGAGCCAGGCAGGTGAGGTGCGCATGCAGGTCAAGGACCTGCGGGTAGAGCTGATCGAGTCCGGGATAGAGATCCTCAAGGGCGTCAGCTTTGAATTGCAGGCCGGCCATATCTTTGCGCTGGTGGGTGAGTCCGGTAGCGGCAAGTCGGTAACGTCCCTGGCAGCCATGCGCCTGTTGCCCGAGGCACTGGAAATCACCGGTGGCTCGGTTCAGGTCAACGGCAAGGACCTGTTTGGCCTGTCTGAATCGCGGATGCAGGAGGTGCGCGGCCGGCGAGTGGCGATGATCTTCCAGAACGCCATGAGCGCCCTCAATCCGGTGCAGACCGTGGGAGACCAGGTCGCCGAAACCCTGCGCCTGCATACTACTTTGCGTGGTGACCCGCTGCGGGCGCGGGTGGTGCAATTATTTGCAGAGGTGGGCATTCCCGACCCCAACAGCCGTTTCGATTTCTACCCACACCAGCTCTCCGGTGGGCAGCAGCAGCGCGTTATGATCGCCATGGCATTGGCCTGCGAACCGGATGTGCTGATCGCCGATGAGCCGACCACTGCACTGGATGTCACCATCCAGGAGCAGGTACTGAAGCTGATTCGCGACCTGACCCACACCCGCCAGTTGGCAGTACTGCTGATTACCCATGACATGGGCGTGGTGCGCCACACTGCCGATGAGGTGGCCGTGATGTACCGCGGCGAGATTATCGAGCAGGCTGCGGTGGATGATTTTTTCCATAACCCCAAGCAGGAATATAGCCGTCGACTGATCGACGCTCTCCCTGACCTGACCCGTTTCCAGAGCAAGGCGGTGGAAGAGCCACTGCTGCAACTGACCGACGTCAAGGTCCACTTCCCGATTCGTCGCGGGGTGTTGCAGCGAATTGTGGATTACACCCGGGCAGTGGATGGTGTGTCATTGGATATTGGCCGGGGTGAGACCTACGCCCTGGTCGGTGAGTCAGGCAGTGGCAAGACCACCCTGGGGCGCGCGGTACTGAACCTTGATACCATTGCCGGCGGTGAGATCCGCTTCAGGGGCGAGACTATCGGCGCCCTGGGTCGCAAGCAGATGTTGCCCTATCGCAAGCATATCCAGGTCATTTTCCAGAACCCCTTTTCGTCCATGAATCCGCGGATGACAGTGGGAGACATTATCGCCGAGGGCATGATCAGCCTGGGCCTGCGCCTGACTCCCGCTGAGCGCGAGCAGCGCATAGACCATTTACTGGAGCGGGTTCAACTTGGCCCGGAGTTTGCCCACCGCTATCCCCACGAATTTTCCGGGGGGCAGTTGCAGCGCATCGCTATCGCCCGTGCCCTGGCCGTAGAACCCCAGCTGATTATTTGTGATGAACCCACCAGCGCACTGGATGTATCCATCCGCGCTGAAGTGCTGGACCTGCTGCGTGAACTGCAGCAGGAATTTGGCGTGTCCTACCTGTTCATTACCCACGACCTCTCGATTGTCCCCAGCCTGGCCCACCACGTGGGAGTGATGCAGGCGGGCAAACTGGTGGAGCAGGGCAGCGCCGAACAGATCCTGACCGCCCCGCAACATCCTTATACCCGGGCCCTGCTTGCCTCTGTGCCCCGGGTCGATTCCGACTGACAGACTGACCGGGGTAAAACCCGCAAGGGAGAAAGCCATTATGAACGGTGCAGAGAGCCTGCTTGCCACACTGACCAACAACGGCATCGAAGTGTGCTTTACCAACCCGGGTACCTCCGAAATGCATTTTGTCGCGGCCCTCGATGAGGTTGAGGGAATTCGCTGTGTGCTGTGCCTGTTCGAGGGCGTATTGAGCGGTGCCGCCGGTGGCTATGCAGTGATGGCGCGCAAGCCTGCATCGACCCTGCTGCACCTGGGCCCCGGACTGGGTAACGCCCTGGCAAATATTCACAACGCCAAGAATGGCCATGTACCGATGGTGAATATTGTCGGTGACCATGCCACTTATCACCTTGAGTACGACGCGCCGCTCACTGCAGATATCGAGGGTATCGCCCGCCCGGTCTCGCACTGGGTGTATACCTCGAAGTCGCCGGCAGATATCGCCAGGGATGGTGCTGAAGCCGTGCGCCAGGCCGGAATAGGCCAGGTGGCCACCCTGATGCTGCCGGCGGATGTGTCCTGGGGTGACAATCCCAATGGTCCGGAGCCGGCGGGACCCACCCCGACGGCGACGGCGGTGCCCCAGGATCGGGTGGAGGAGGCCATTACCCGGCTGCGCTCCGGCAAGAACTGCATGATCATGATTGGCGGCCGGGAGATCGACGACCAGCGCGGACTGATGCTCAGCCGTATTGGCAAGGCCTGTGGTGCCCGGGTTGCAACCGATGTGTTTCCCGGGCGAGTGGCTCGCGGCGCGGGCACTGCGGTGATCGAACGCTTGCCTTACCTGGCTGAATTGGCCATCGATCACATCAAGGAGGTTGAACAGCTCATCCTGATCGGCGCTGCCGCGCCGGTGTCGTTTTTTGCCTACCCGAATGTGCCCAGTGCCATTGCCGCACCGGGCTGTGACCAATACCGGCTGGCCGGCCCCAACGACGACATCGACGAGGTGCTGGAAGACCTGTTGGAAAAACTCGATGCGGTGAACGTGCAGCCCGAGGTTCACCCGCTGGGTATTCCGCCGCTGCCAACGGGGGAGATGGACGTGAACAACGCGGCTATCGCCCTGGCGCATTTCCTGCCGGAAAACGCCATTATTGTCGATGAGTCAATCACTGCCAGTTTTGCCCTGTTTCCCCATACCACCACCGCCCAGCCCCACGACTGGCTGAACCTCACCGGTGGCAGTATCGGCTGGGGCCTGCCCGCATCGGTAGGCGCAGCCATCGCCTGCCCCGATCGCAAGGTCATTTGCCTGGAGGGTGATGGTAGCGCCATGTACACCATTCAATCCCTGTGGACCATGGCCCGCGAGAACCTGGATATCACCGTGATAATTTTCAACAATCGCAAGTACAGCGTATTGGAGATGGAGTTTGGTCGCACTGGCGCCCGCGGCGGCACGCCAGGACCCAAGGCTGCCAGTACGCTGGCGATCGGCGGCCCGGATATGGACTTTGTCGCCATGGCCCAGGGTATGGGAGTACAGGCGACCCGGGCCAGTACCCTGGAGGAGTTCAATGCCCAACTGGATGAGGCCTTGCACGCCAGGGGACCGCGCCTTATTGACGCGATAGTGCCGACCCTGTTCTAGGGTTCATCCCTGCTCAGGCGGCGCAACGATCCCGCTGGGCGTCGGGCAGTGCTGCTTGCAATACTGTTCGAATATCGCCGGGCTGGCGCAGGCGTTTCACCTGCTCGAACAGGGGCGCGGCCTGGGGAAAATAACTGCGCAGGTAAACCAGCCACTGCTTCAGGGGATTGCCCGCATGATGGGCATCGTAGTTGGCCAGGTTCAATTCAAAGAACTGTAACAACAGCGGGGTGATGTCGGGCCAGTGCAGTGACTCGACAGTTTCTCCCCGTGCCGCCGCAGCCACCAGCCGCGGCAGGTCCGGCCGGCACAATACGCCGCGGCCCAGCATCAGGTCCTCACAGCCACTGCGTGTTACGCACTGCAGGGCATCACCGGTGCTCCATATCTCGCCATTGGCGATAATAGGCAGGCTGACATGCTCACGGGCGCTGGCAATTTCCTCCCAGAAGGCGGGGGGGCGATAGCCATGGCGCTTGGTTCTGGCGTGCACGGTGATTTCGTTAGCCCCGGCAGCCGCTATGCCACGCATGATGTCCAGGAACAGGGTCTGGTCTTCGTAACCAAGCCGGGTCTTGACGGTAACCGGAACGCCTGCCGGCACTGCAGCGCGAACCGCTGCGGTTATGGCGTGTACCCGCTCGGGCTCGCGCAGGATAATAGCGCCACCATCGGAGCGATTCACGGTGCGGGCGGGGCAGCCAAAGTTCAGGTCGATACCGTGGGCGCCCAACTCGGCCGCCCGGGCAGCATTTTCCGCCAGCACAATGGGGTCTCCCCCCAGCAGCTGCACATAAACCGGTACGCCGCTGGCAGTGGTGCCACCGCTGAGCAGCTCCGGGCAGAGGCGGTGGAATACCCTTGGCGGTAGCAGGCGTTGGCTGACCCGTACAAATTCGGTGACACAGCGGTCCACGCCGCCGAGGGAACTCAGCAGCTCGCGCATGGTGTGGTCAATCACACCTTCCATGGGGGCTAGCATCAGGCGCATGGCCACTCCGGTGAGCGTGCAGGGCGGGCGATTATATACAAGCGCAGGGCCCGGGGCCATTCGGGGAATACACCGGCATGGCGCCGCTGGGCTATCCTGTTTTATGATGCGGCTTTGAATGGGCGGCCACTCGCGGCTCGCCGCAACGGGATAGCAGGCTATGCAGGGCGATATGTTGGCACAAGGTTGGGAGCTGTTGCTTTACGGCATGGGCACCGTGGTGATCTTTCTGGGCCTGCTGGTTATTGCCACCAGTATCATGTCGCGGCTGGTGAACAGTTACTTTCCCGAGCCCGAGCCGGCGGTTGTCATCCGCAGGCGCAGGGAGGCACCCATTGCTGAAGATGATAGCCGCATGGCCAACCCCGACCTGGTCGCGGTGATCAGTGCGGCGGTTCATCAGCACCGCAAAGGCAAGCACTCACACGAGCAGAACTGAGCACCGGCTCCGCGCCCGCTGCCACCAACACACGAGGTCCTGAGTTAATGGAAGAAGTAAAGCGCCCCCTGGGTATTACCGATGTGGTGTTGCGCGATGCGCACCAGTCACTGCTGGCGACCCGCATGCGCATCGACGATATGCTGCCAATTGCTGCCCGCCTGGACGAGATCGGCTACTGGTCGCTGGAGTCCTGGGGCGGGGCGACGTTCGACGCCTGTATCCGTTATCTCGGCGAGGATCCCTGGGACCGTATTCGCGAGCTGAAAAAGGCCATGCCCAATACCCCTCAGCAGATGTTGTTCCGCGGCCAGAATATTCTTGGTTATCGACATTACGCGGATGACGTGGTGGAAAAGTTTGTCGAGCGAGCGGCTTACAATGGGGTGGACGTGTTCCGGGTATTCGATGCC
>Ga0102815_10002833_pt1 | contig 10472 bp, 10 predicted proteins | sample ColrivemetaGS759_FD_79113 | JGI IMG/M metagenome (GOLD analysis project Ga0102815, IMG submission 79113) | Estuarine microbial communities from the Columbia River estuary - Ebb tide ETM metaG S.759 | ecosystem: Environmental > Aquatic > Marine > Intertidal zone > Estuary | place: USA: Columbia...
CACTGCCGATAGTTAAAACTTCAACGCGAGTTATTTCCCGCAAAAATTTCAACACCCTCACGGGTAAATTAGGCAAGAAGTTCAACACTTTAAACTGTCTATCAGAATTCTTTAATAAGAACACGAGTGAACTCAATGGTTTAAAAAGATCAGAATCATATTCAATGAGATCAATAACGCCTACAAAATCCTTCTGTCGATACATACGTCTCTGAGACAATTGAGTTTCATCCTCTTTTCTAATAAATCCATATATCTTCTTATCTTTTAATCGACTTACGACTTCTGCCGCTAAACTTGACGTCACTCCTAATATAATCACATTGTCCATTTATCAAAAACCCTCTTGTCTACAAGAAAAAATAAAAAAACTTAGATTTTGGGCTACAAAAAAAAGAAGATGCGAAATCCTGAGTTTAAAAAAATTCTTCTTGTAGAAATTACAGCAAAAAAAAAAGATGAACGAGGAAGAAGTAAAGCTGGACACGACTGAAGAATCGAATATAACAATAGGCGATATTGAAGCATCTAAAGGATATTGGACTAATGATACCCCGGGATACTTGGATATCGCCGTTCTTGCTTCAGGTGCTATCGTCCTATCTAGCTGTTTTTGGTATCGAGTTCAGATCTTTCAATTTGATGAAGATTCGACAAAATCTACCGAATGCTGGAACTTTGTCAAGGCGTTATTGCGTGAATGTGGACGTAAGTTACCTACTCCTGAAAATGACGTCTATAGACTGACGAATTTGTCATTACAACAAACAAATCAGATCTATTATCTCTTGAAACACAATCTGACATCATCCAAGGTTAATTTCGAACTCCATTACACTGTCTTCTTTGATACGACGAATGCAGTGATATGTCCACCAAAGGCAAAGAAACGTCGTCTTCGTAACCGAAAGGGAAAAATAACAATTCCCAAAACTCAAACTTGGCATTAATTAAACTTTTATCAGAAACAGGGGTTTTAATGATTCGGAGAAGTGCTATCGACAAGTTTATTCTGTGTTTAAAAACACTAAATGAAATGCTAAGTAAGTAATTAAAGAAAACAATGACTTTACTCTTTTTTTTTTAAAGATGATAGAGGATACAACGAAGCTCCAGTGTTTGATGAAGGTCAAGTCCGACGTACATTGAGACCTTTGGATTTAGCAGATTCAGTGATAGCACAACGGCTTCTAAATCAATACAGTTTCACTGTAGAAAACAATTATACCCGTCGTTTAAGTGTGTATTGGTTGTGTGGTAAAATTGGAGTGAATTCTGAAACCTTGCAAATGGTTCGAAAAAAAATGAGTGAAGAAGATTATAAGATACCACTTCCACACACGCTTCTTTTCGTCAAATTCGAAAATTGCAGTGTATCGAGTCCAGCAAAAAAAGACCTGTCTACAATAGATTCCACGATTGAATTTTTTGATAGTGCCGAGTTACTATTCAATCTGACGCGTCATAAAATTCAACCAAAGTTTCAAGTTTTGAGTTCTAGTGAGGCCGAAGAGGTAAAGCGCAAATACGGTGCTTCTGGTGATAAATTCCCAAAACTTAGATGGGATGATATCATCAGGAGATATTATGGTATGGAAGTTGATCAGATTTTAAAAATCAAGCGATATGCTGAAAATGGCAGAGAAATATCTTATCGAGTTGTGCTGAAACCTACAGCATAATTTGTCAATTCAATTAATTGTCATGCAAGTCAAAATGTCGTAATCTTGGCGATTTATGGGCTTTTTTGTTTACAAACCAAATAACTTCTTCTTGATCACGGGACCATTTTCTTGTCTTATAAACAATAAATCCATGGGAATTCATAAAACTTACAAGTTCATCCTTGTGTGTCTGACCTTTGTACAAGTCGAAATCAGTTACATGCACTTTAATAGCAAATTCCATAACATTGTTTATTCTTTTTCCAAAACTCTTCAACACGTCTAAAGAAGTGCCCTGAGTTTCAATTCTACAAAAGATGATCTGATCAATTCTTCGATCCATCAAAAATTTATCCATCCTCATTGTTGGCACAGTGATGGTTGATATAGTTTTGAAATATAATCTACCAGGGGGATACAGCCATTTTTTTATAGAATTTCGATCAGCGAAAGGAAGTAAACTGCATGAACTTCTGTCATTCGCACAATAGAATTTTGCACTTCCACCAAATAAAGGAGTGTTTGCTGTGATAGCAGCATGAACCGGGTGCATTCTGACAAGTTGTTTAATTTTTGTTTGTGGTGCAATTTTTTTAGCTGCCGTATAACATTCATCAAGTGGATCAAAACAAAAAGCATGAGCATCGATGTTACCATCAAGCCATTCTAATGCTCTGTTACCATTTCCACAACCTATATCGAGATAAACAGGTTTACCGTTCATTTAATTATTCTTCCAAAGAAAAAAAAATTATCTTTGCAACCACACTAACAACAAAAAAAAAATGGCATACAATCCTGATTCATCTTTAGGTTACTCTGACTTTCAATTGAATGGATGTGCTTGTGATCGTCATAGTGGATATCGTGCACATAATCCGGCTGAACCATCACCAAAGCGTCTTCCTTGCAAGAATGGTTCTCCTTACTATTCTAACACTAATCACATTGAGGCTCCATATTCGATGCCTTTTAATGCAACTTGTTTGAAACACAAATGCCCAAAACCTCTTGAATACGGAAATGCCCCATTCTTTATCAGGAAAACGTAATCTAAATTCTTTTAATAAAAATATTTACACGTAAAATTTGTGCATTTAAAGAAACAATTATTTTAATCAATACTTGAAAAAAAAATAATAATGTCGGTTCTAGTTCTGAGAAACGTCGATTTGGATATTAATGAGCTAAGATTTAGTGACCCCATTCCTAATGAGTATCATGGAAAGGCAATGTACATCAATGTGGAGCATGATGGAAAACGACACAAGGAAACACTACTCCAGACTCCATGGATGTATAACCCGTTTGGTCTAACCCACTCCATGATCGACCCTAATGCGGACGAAGACCAACAGCTCAAGTATTACGTGGAACTCTCATTTGGAAGTGCTCCTACTGAATACGTTAAGGATTTTCACAACAAAATGAAGGATATGGACACATATGTTCAGGAGGCTGCAACTACCAATAGTAGTGATTGGCTCTCCCGTCCTGAGGTATCAGACGAATACCTCCAAGAGTTCTATAAGCCTATCGTGCGTCCCTACAAGAATAAGCAAAAGGAAGCGACTGGAGAGTTCCCTGATATGCTTCGTTTCAAAGTTCCTTATTATATCAACAAGGATGGAGTGAGTTTTGGAAACTTGGAAGTGTACGATGCCAGTGCTAATCGTATTGAAATCCATGATATTGAAGAGCTGAAAACAGCTTTGGGAAGATCAAACCGTGTGCGATGCATTGTTAAAGCCCATTCTGTGTGGCAATCAGGGACTGACTTTGGTGTTAGCTGGCAAGTGGTTCGCATTCAAGTACTCGCCAATGAAACCATTGGTACAGATTGTATGATCATCCCTAGTGATGATGAAGAAGTTGGTAACAACAGTGATGAAGAAGAGTATTAAATAAATAAAACAAAAAATTAAATAACAAAACTAATTTCATGACTATTTGGATATTTTGCTAAAACATCAGGGAAACATTCTGAGAGAAAAGTTTTTAATCTTTTTGCTGAAGGTTTTACACCAAAGTTATCTCTCCACCATTTGTTTGGAGCTATGGAACCATTTTTAACCCCATGCAATAATTTCTGTGCCGATGTCGCTACATCATTTTGATCAGTGAAAAGCATTCCTGTCCTAGAGTTTACGTATTTGGTCCCACAAAGAATATTCTGATTCATTAATACTGGAACATTCTTAATCATACATTCTGCAATCACTCGAGGAGATGCATCTGTGACATTGGGTACAAAGAGAAATTTACACTGTTTCATTTTTACCTGTAGCTCGTGATAAGGAAGAAAACCTGTTACTTCAACCTTATCACCATAAAGTGATTCCAATCCACAATTTACTCTTCCTACAATGAGCCCTTTCATACCCATACGGTTTATCAACACAGGAAAACATTCCAATGCCAACTTAAAGTTCCGATTCAAAGCATTCCAACCATTTGGATTGCATTTGTCGTCATCTTTGTTGCAAATGTAAATAAAGTCATATTTTTTCTCTGTTGTTTCTAACTTATCATCTGCATTGTAAAAATCAGATTCACTCTGATTGTTGAGCTTATTCCAATTGGTAAATCCAAAAGAGCCAGCGTTTTGAAAACAACAAAGCCAATTCTTTATTTCCTTAGTATAATTAAAATTATCAGAATGATGAAATTTATCCTCACTAACATCATCAATCTTTCTAGGGAACGACTTATACGCAGTAATTCCGAAGACTTTGATTCCATTTTTTATGTATTCATTATATCTTTCACGATCTTCTTTAGATCGAAAGAACCCTGTCACAGCTACAATAGGCAAAGTCTTACCATGTTCATTCTTGAAATAAAGGAAGGGAAACTTATGCGTTTTAGTATCAGATAATTTAGTAAAATAATCACCACAATTCTTGTTTCTAAAACACACAATCAGGATTGTCACTAATATAATCAGAAGCCATACTAAAGAAAGAACAGGGAACTTCATTACGAGATATCTCTACTTTTACTTATATAAAGAAAGAAAAAAAAGAAAGTTCAATTATTAAATACATATTCACCTCAATCTCAATAGTAATAAGAATATCTTTAATAGAGATTCACCTCAATCTCAATAGTAATAAGAATATCTTTAGTAGAGATTCACCTCAATCTCAATACAAAATATACTTATTAAAATTAAATTCGCTCTAATCTCAATAGTTGGTACAGTTATATCTCGAATATGCCTGATGATCTAAGCCGCCTTATCTTTGATAACATCTATCACGGTTAGTAGTCCCCACCGTTCCATATACGACAAATTTGCGCGTATAGTGCGCGGGTTTGCGCGTATAGTGCTTCGTAGGTCGCCTTATTCCACTCTAAAATATATTAGGCGTGCGCACAATGTGCGCAAATTTTTGGCATGTGTGTGTGTTGACCTCTCAAAAAAAAACCTTGACCTCCAGACTGACTTTGATTTTTTCATTTTTTTTTAACAATTGCTTCTAATATTAATAACCCTCGTTTTAATTGACGGGATGTACGATAGTATTGCTAATGTAAACATTCCTCGTTGAATTGACAATATAGACGATAGTTTTTTTGCGCGTATAGTTCACGAATGACTTCTGAAGGTGTTCCGGTTGTGTTCATGGTGTACGCAAATCAGTCGAATACCTCTCGAATATTGAGGCATGCGTATATAGTGCGCAATAAAATAAATTTGCGCACATTGTGCGCAAAAATAATGTGAATTTAAAAAGTAAGAAAGTATAATTGACAAAAGCATGACAGCGAAGTTTATTTGTGAAAAGTGTTGCAAAAGCTTTGCTTGTAAAAGAAATCTGAAAAATCACGAAAGTAAGTCATTGCCATGTGATCTCATCTGCAAAGTCTGTTGTATAAAATATGAAGATCGATTTGCATATTATCGACATCTAAAAGACAATGCATGTTCTTATGATAATCAAAATACTACTGAAGTAGTTGAAGAATCACTAGAAGCCGATAATACAATGATATTATTACCGAACATGTGTGAAATAAAACCTGTTCCTCTCAATGATTTTGTAGACGGACCTCAATTTCAAGAACTTATTAAATTAGCAAATAGAGAAAATTGTGAAATTGAGGTTGAAAGAATAACAGAAAAGATCACTATCAAACCTAACAAAACTGAAACTGAACGTATTTTTCAAGGGTTAAAACAGTCTGATTTTATGTGTTCTCTTAAGTCTTTATGTGGACCACCAGAAGAGGCTGTTATTGAAAGTTTGATAAAAGTTCATACTGATCCAACACGACCACAGTTCCACTCAATTTGTTTGGGTGATTTATCCAGGAAAACTGTAAATTGTTATGCCAGACCAACAAATCAATTAGCTGGAATTTGGCAGAATATGACTCTTAATACAGCATTGGATGAGTTATCACGTCATGCTTCAAATCTGCTTTCTCTTTTGTTAAACAACGCAGTCAATTGCTTGACACCAGCTTATTATGATGAACAGAATTGTGTTTGTTTTAGTACTCATCATGATGAACCAAGTAGCGAACAGAGAGGAATTATTGTCTATGCATTCGGAATTGACGACGATAATTTAGAGGTCGATGTGAAGCCGGTTGATTATTATAGTCCTTGTCCACCAGAAAAACTTCCTCAAGCACAGATTCTGTTAGAATTGATTGAAAGAAAAAAACATGCTGTTATCGAGAAAGTTCGTCATTACGTGCTTAATGAACGAGATGTATCTCGTTTTTTGGAAAGAACGAGACCTGTTTGTCTCGAAATGTTTCAAAGCAAGTAGCATCTTTTATACGTTTGCACTCCAAAGCATCTATTATCATTGTTCCATCTTTCAACACAATCCACTTTAAAAAAAGCATTAATGTAGATCATTTCTTCATAGCAAGTAGAATCAGTACGAAACATACTCCAAACACAACCAATAGTGAACGATTTGGTTTTTCTTCAAGTTGTACCATTGTCTGTTCTCTCACTAGTTTAATCGAATCGTCACTGTCATCATCCGGACAAATAGTAGAGTTGTCATAGTGGGTAGAATAAGCAGAGCAACAAAGTCTATGAAGATTGAATTTTTTGCGTTGTTCACAGCTTGACGGTTTCATTTCTATTCTTTGGAATCCAGAACATGGCATCTTTCGATTGAGAACTCCAGCAGTTGAACCTTGCCCAAACCCTAACCCGTTGTCAATATTCCCTGTTCCATCTACTTCTGCAAAAAGATCTACATCAAGATTTCCACATACATTCATATAGCCTTCTCTCGGTTTATCTTCCGGCGTGATCTTTGTCAACATTTTTACTCGTTAATAATAAGTGCAAGAAAAAAATAAAAACTTATCGTTTTTTTTGTCTATTGGTATGCCAAATCTTCTCATAATGTTGCTTTAAAATATTGTTCAAAAAGTTGTATGCATCGATTTGTTGCTCTATACTTTTTGCACTGTTAAGAATGATTGAACCAGTACTAAAAATAAAGAAACTAATAATAGTTTCTTCTGAAAAGGATGGCCGATCATCTTCTGGAATAGCAGAAAGATCGATTTTAAATGGAGAGACATATTTGAGATTGATTGCTACATAACCATCCGGACTGTAGTCTGCTTGAAGTCCGTGGTTTCTGGTCAGAATCTTGTAGAGAACAGGCAGATTCAATTCATAACCAGTTTTGAAATCACTGTTGATTAAGGCAATGACCTCCCCTGTAACAAATAGTTCTTCGTATTGCTCTACAATAATAAAAGGATGATGTCGGTCTAACCGGTGATAATTCTTGTAGAGTAGCATTGGGTGCTTGAAATACAGCACCTTCCTAATAATATCCATCCTATTGAATCGTCCATTAAACTTCTCAGACATATACCAAGCATTGTGTGTCTGGTCGTACATAATTTTACAATGAATGTCTTGACAGCACTTTTGTTCCCAGAAGTGCTCGCTTCCGATCGTCTTATAAAGGAGTGTGTTAACACGCCTACACATAAAGAGTGATTCGTTATTGACATAAAGAAGAATTTTCTGAAGAATATGTTTGGGAAGCCGTGAAAGAAAATTGATGTATCTTTCTGCTCCTTCATCATATTGCTCAGCCATGTGTCTAATTACTTCAACCCCTATAGATGATTGGTCAACCAATATATCTTCTGCACTATTTAAGGCATCCGTTCCAAGCCCAAAACATCTTATTTGTGTCATACAATCCCTTTTATATCTCATCACAGGTGCACGTTCACTCAGCTTTTCTAGTAAAAATTTCAAAGCACCTCTGCCCTGATTAACAGATTGACACCCTGTTAGTTGAACTTTTCCATTTTGAAACATTTTCACATTAACAATGTTCCATTCTTGGCCATTCTTTCGGTCACTTCCTGAGTAACTCATACAGATTCTCATAGTACACTGATTTCGGAATGTTTTATCAGAGGTTTTTCCTTTTTTTTTGTTTTTTGTTTCTGAAAATCTTGGGTTTCCTCGACAGTAGTGTTCAAAATGAACATCAAGTATTCCAGGAAAGAATCCAGCTAAACAACTGCATTCGCATCGAATACATTCTTCCTTACTACGTATACAGCCCGTTTCCTCACGAGAATCATTAAAATCCACCATTTGATCAGAAGTTGGGTTGTGAAAGTCGATTGCTTCAAGACAATAATATACACTTCTCATATCAACTTTAGTAGATAAGTAAGAAAGCATGGTCATTGTTGAGATAACCCAAGGACTGGGTTCTACGTAAGCTGGCCTTTCATAATCTTTCACATGATGATCAGGGAGGATTTGTCTCATTTGAGAAGGTATATAGACATTTCTTAGAATATGCCGAGCATCACGAATAACAGAAAGCTTTAATTGCAACTTTCTGGCACTTAAAAAGTGTTCATCGATGTAATTTCGAAACCATTTTGATACAGGTCTTAAAGTTTTGAGTATAGGTGATGACGAAAATCCCTTTAATAAGATTTGCCAAGCGCACCTATCATTATTCATATTTTTTGCGAATTAAAAACCATAATATTTAAAGGTGGGTGCAAATGACAGAACTTCAAATTACGTTTGAACAAGTTGATGCTTCTAGGTAAAAGAACAACGAGTATAAGCTTTTTCTAATCTAATCTTAGATACTTGGTGAAGTTTCAAAACACTGACAAGCACATTCCAAATATGATTGCAGATGAATTGAATAACTTTTTCTCAGAGCAAGTATGCTTTGCAGCAACACGACGTCCTGGTGAGAGGAAAACTTTTAAAACATCTTGTTTAATTTTTTTTTATAGATCTGGATAAACCCAATGTGGAAATGGAAATCCACTTAGTGTCTTCTATGTCGGATGTGGCAGGATTGATGCAAAATGCTGCACAAAATATATGTGAAAAACTGGATTGTTTAAAAGTTTAAACAGTTAATGAATTATTTAGAATTATTTGTTGGAAAAAGTAATGTACCAGAAGATTAGCCGATCTGGGAAAAAAATAAAAAGTTGTGATGTATATATTGGTGATGCCCGAAAAGGGCGTGGATGGAATTTGAAAGCAAGTAAGTGGGTTGCCCCCGCTAATATTACAGACTTACCATATGAAGAAATGTGTGAAGCTTACGAGAAAAGACTAATGGAAGAACATCTTATTGAAGACATCTATGAACTTAGCCATCAAAAGTTGGGCTGTTGGTGTTCAAAAAAAGAACAATGCCATGCATCTGTTTTGATCAACCTAATTGAAAGATATGAAGGACAAAATTTTGCACATGATGAAGATATAAAAGATTTACCATCACTTAAGTTTGAAAGGATTCCTATTTTGAGAGCAAAACATGTTCCATCTATTAGTCACAAAAAAATGAAAGCTATCGTGGGTTGTAGTAAAATGATAGTGTTTACAAAGGAGGACATTAGGCGAGAGGTTGAAAGAGTAAAAACGTTAGTTGCTAAAGGTCAACTGAAGGATGGACAAAGACCAATCGATCTGTTGAAAGTAAATTGGGAAAAAGACCAGATTCCAATAGCTTCTATTCCATTTGATTTTATTATGACAGAACCAGTAAGATGTGAAGTCAAGATGGATCTTGTTGAAAGAGAAAAGACTGAAAGAGAATGGTTGTTGAAACAGCAAGATGAAGCTAGTATAATTTCGCCAATATTTGTTGAATTAACCCCTAAATCTATAGCAAGATTAAGATCTACATCTAATGTAGAGTGGAATCCATTTATATGCAGGATTCATAAGGTGATATTCAATAAGCGAATCAATAGATTTTCTTTACAAGTATCTGATAATTCGGATATCTTCAAAGTAGAGCTTGGGTCCCAGCTTTTCCCATTGATCAAGAGTAGATTTTTAAGTAAAGGTGATATTATCAGGGTAAGTGATTACACTATCACAACATATAGGCCAAGTCCAAATGATGAAGATCAGGTTGTTACCAAATCAAAGGTTAAAAAAATAGTTATTGTATGTACGATTCAAAAATACGTTTGAGAAACTTAGTATTGAGCTTCTCCGTTCATGCCTTCAGACACGGCACGAAGACCAATACCGAGACCAGCACCAAGTCGGGCACCTCCACCTACTTCAGGGGAGAACATGTCCAGGACGAGGAATGTCAGACCGGCCGTTACGGCGATCATCAAAATTTCGACCATATCGACCTTGCGCTTGGGAATGTAGTAGGCAGCAATGGCCACCGCGGCACCCTCAAGGAAATACTTAAACAGATTGCGAGCAACTTTTTGGAGATCCATCATTTTTCTTGTAGTAGTTTTTGTTGTTGTAAGTGTATGCAAAAGATTTTTTTTTTGAGAATGAGTTGA
>Ga0102815_10002836_pt1 | contig 10470 bp, 8 predicted proteins | sample ColrivemetaGS759_FD_79113 | JGI IMG/M metagenome (GOLD analysis project Ga0102815, IMG submission 79113) | Estuarine microbial communities from the Columbia River estuary - Ebb tide ETM metaG S.759 | ecosystem: Environmental > Aquatic > Marine > Intertidal zone > Estuary | place: USA: Columbia...
TCACTGTTTTTTAATTTATTTTCAGCTAGTATATAAATACGTATCTTCTTTTATCAAAAGGTGATACGGCTTTTCATTTTTAGTTTTACTACAAATAAAAAGTTTTTGCATTTATGGATAAAAAACAGTTGTAATTTTTAAAAAAAAGCTTTGCCTAACAAAGTATATACGTCCATCCCTCCCATTCGGTCGGCACGTCGCATATACTGGGACGTTGATGGTCATTAAAAAAGTAACTACTCAATAGAATTTAGCAGAAAAGCAATATTTATATAAATAATGATAATTGAAAACAACATATTGAAAACGATTACAGCAAGTTTTGATCGTTCTCCAAATCAAAGAAATAAATTGTTGGAAAGTGATGCAGAAATAATCAGCTTGAAGAATGGCACTTATTTAGCAGCTACGGTAGATAATATTGTAGAAGAAATCGCAACTGGATTGTATTCTGATCCCTACCTTATTGGTTGGATGGCGGTAATGTCCTCTATTAGTGATCTGTCAGCAGTAGGAGCAAGTCCTTTAGGTTTATTGCTTACTGAGAATATCCCTTCTGAATACCCGGCTGATAAACTTGCATTGATACAAAAAGGAATCCATGATGCTTGTTCAATTTCTGGAACATATGTTATTGGAGGAGATACTAATAACAGCGGTGAACTCCAACTTGGAGCAACGGCTATTGGTATTATTGAAAATGAACCTGTTATTTCGCGTTTGGGTTGTCAGGAAGATGAACTTTTAATGATTAGCAATCCAATGGGTTTGGGAACGTGTTTTGCCCTGACCCAATTGTTTTATAATCAATACACGATTCCATACTTACCCACACCTAAATTAGAACGTGGGCAACTGATTAGGAAATTCGCTACATCCTGTATTGATTCGAGTGATGGATTCATTCCTGCGATATGTAATCTTATGGAATTGAATAATTTAGGATTTGCTATAAACAAAGAATTGGATGAGTTGATAGATAAACGTGTTATCGAGATTGCAAAAAAAGTGGATATGCCGACTTGGTTCTTTTTAGCAGGACCCCATGGAGAGTTTGAATTAGTATTTACTATGCCACCTTCTAATCTGGATGAGTTTTTATCTGAAGCTTCTAAAATCGAATGGACACCAAAGGTTATTGGTTCTGTTGTCAAAAAAAAAGAACTCCATTACAGCTTTAACAACAAAAATATGCTTATAGATGGATTTGGTATTACCAACTTATTTGGTGAATCAGGGGGAGACCCTAAAACATATATCCAGGCACTTTATAAAATGAATCAAAACTGGACCAATTAATAATCTGTATAATGGGAAAAACAAAAAATGGCGAGCTCAATTTAAAGAGCTTTTTAAACAAAGGAAAGGCTACTTCCTTAATAAGCGGGGTTAGAGATTTTTCATTATTCCTCAAAGATCTTAAAAGAAAAAAAGAGCACAATTATTTTCGGTTGATCACATCAGCTCCTGGCAAAAATGTACTTGTATTAAATGACGGTGACCAGGTGGAACAAGAAATGCTCATGTTTGGGTCCAATAATTATCTGGGACTTGGCAATAATAGTTATATAAAAAGCAAGGTAAAAGAAGCTATTGACACTTATGGTACGGGTATGGGAGGGCCTGCAATTTTAAATGGTTATTCGATACTGATGAAAAAGTTGGAGCAACGAATAGCTCACATTAAAGAACAGGAGGATTGCATCATTTTTTCAGCTGGATATAACGCAAATCTTGGTTTTGTATCTGCATTAGTACAAAGTAATGATCTGGTTATTTATGATGAGTTAAGTCATGCTTCATTTTATGACGCATTAAAATTGGGCAATACAAAAGGAATCAGTTTTAAACACAATGATGTAGAAGATCTAGAGCGTAAGCTCGTTAAATATTCATCCATTGTAAAAGGAATTATTTTTGTTGCTGTAGAAGGTGTATATTCTATGGATGGTGATATAAGTCCCCTTCCAAAATTGATTCCTTTAATCAAAAAGTATGGAGCTGTCAGCATGTTGGATGATGCTCATGGTCTCGGAGTGTTAGGAAAAGAAGGCAGTGGCACAGCTGAGCATTTTGGATTATCCACGGAAATTGATATCTCTATGGGCACATTTAGCAAATCACTTGCAGGTACGGGTGGATTCCTTGCTGGTCGAAAAGAGATTATTAATTATATGAGATATTTTGCCAGACCATATATGTTTTCTGCGGCATCGGCTCCGATGTCTCTTGCAGGAATCATAGCAGGATTAGAAGTTATCAAAAATCAACCTGAACTCAGAGCGCAACTCAAAGAAAACATAAAGTATGCACAGGAATTATTATCCCCGTTTAACATAATAGCCAGAGATGAGACCCCCATATTGGCCCTTCTGGTTCCGGAATGGATGGACATTCGAAAAGCGAACTCAATCATTCATGCCCAAGGCATATTTTTGAACGCAATTGAATATCCTGCAGTACCCAAGAATCAAGAACGATTTCGAATCAGTCTGATGGCACAACATACAAAAACGGATATAGATAAACTTGCGAAAGTGCTAGCTGATGTTTGGAAGGATGAACGAGTCAAAAAAGAACTAATTACTTCCAATTCTGCTGAAGTTTGATTTATTACTCACATATAAATGAAGACAATTCAGTAGAGCGTAATTTAATGAATATTGGATCGTATGAAGAACTAATTTGTGTTGCAGGAAGTGGTGAGCGTGTGATTTCATTGTTAGATCATCCAAGCCTTAAACGTATTCTTGTCGTAGATAACAATAAGAATGCCTTATACCTGACTCAATTAAAATTAGCTGTATTGGAAGCATACCCAGTTACAACTTATCTTGATTTTGTGGGCACAGCTCACAGTAATTTGGATAGGATTGCCATTTTTGATACAATAAAAAATAATCTTTCAGAAGGGTGTGTTGGATTTTGGAAGGACCATTTGCATTATATCAAAAAAGGAATATTGCATATAGGCCATTTTGAAAAATTTCTGTCTAAGATAAGACCACTGTTGAAAATATACCTGGGCAAGAATTTTTATCAGTGCTTCCAAGTTCCGTTTTGTGATTGCAAAGATTTTCCACATAAACGATGGTCCCTACTCAGATGGTTTTTTTCCAAACGTTTGGTCTATCTTTTGACTGGAAATAGAGACTTGGCATTTATTTCAAAAGATGGGCAACAACATCTGATTTCAGCAGGACTCCATCAAACTTTACAAGATGATGCTGTAAATAAAAACCCAATGTTTCATCTAGTCTTTAATGGACATCTCAATATGATGCCAGAAGAACATTTACCACCATCATTAAATAAGGAAGTACTCAAAAATATAAAGAATATGCTTCAGGCAAACAGATTTGAAATAAACTATTATGAGCAAGATATGCTGACCTTCGCAAAGTCTTTTGATTTTACCCAGTGCGGGAATCCTTTTTATTCTTTATCTGATATTTTAAGTTTTGTAAATTTAGATTATATCAAACTACTATTTAAAACTATACAAAGCCGATCGCATAAGCTCTCGGCTGCTGTCCTTAGAGCATTTATTAGGAACAGAATATCGGAAGATCAAGTATTGGAATTGCAAAAGGAATATGGAAGGATCGAAAATCTATGCAATGAAGAAAACACTAAAATGTATCAAGTATATAAAATGACTTTGGAATCATGACTAATCTGCCTTATCAAATAATTTCATATGAAGCAAAGCACAATGAGCTACTCTTGGCTCTTGAAAAGGTCACTCCTCAAGGTAAGAAGGTGAAACTGGAAATGTTACGTCCTAATTTTCTGAGTCGTTCAGAAATACATGAGCAATATTCAGTCTATGTTGCTGCAACCAAAGATTCTGTTGTAGGTGTTGCGGCAGTAACAATTGTACCTATAAAATATGAAGACGTCTCTATTCAAGCAGGGTTTGGATATGATCTCAAAGTCGCTCCCGCTTGCCGTAAGAAAGGGCTTGCTAAGGAATTTGGGAAAATGGTAGTAGATGAGTATTTGAAAGACAATAATATTTCAAACTACTTTATTACTTTAAAAACAGGAAATGAGGGTGCAGCTAAATGCGTATTTATCATTCCCACAGAGTGGTACGATTACAACTTTATTTATCTTACGATTCCCACTTTCAAGCGCATTAAACCTTTGGCCACTTCCAATAAAAATCAGTTATTATCTACAGAACTATTAGGTCGCCCAGCAAATGCGGAGGAGTACATCATTGAAACGAAGAGTGGTTTGGGTATTTGGAAAACCTATAATTCTTACCAATTAAAAATTAGTGATATGCCATTTTATATGAATATTGGGGCTAAGGTCGCCAACTTATTCGTGTCAAAAGAAAGGAAAATGCCCATCAAAGGAGATGTACTAAAATTTGCAACGCTATTCAATTATAACACTGAAAATATCGTCCATATAAATGAAGCTCTTGAAATTTTGCAAAACAAAAATATTCAGTATTTAAATGTTTGCTGCACCAAAGAAGATATGGCTTATCAGTTACTAAAACCTTATGCAATGAATTCTATACCTTATACGATGTTAAACTCTTTTGGAGTAGAAAATGGACACCATCTTACCATGGACGTTCGGTGTCTTTAAGTAGTAAATTAAAATGAAGATCGCACAAACTATCATAAAATTCAAATGGCTTATCATAACTATAGTTGTGGTGCTCTTGAGTTCAGCTTTGTGGCTTCTCCCTCAATTAACAACTAACATAGACTTCTCCAATTTTTTCCCGCAAAGGGATAAAGAAGTATTACATTATAAAAGTATCACGAAAAAACTTGGAAGCAATGATCATTTTTTAGCTGTTGCCATCATTCCAGAGTACAATGTTTTTAATCATCCATTTTTGAAGCAAGTTGATCAATTCACAATGGCGAGTGCCAAAATCAATAATATAGAAACAGCTACTTCAATTACAAACCTTTCAAGGTATGTCAAATCCCCTTTTGGTACCGTAACTCTTCCATATATACATCTTGATCAAGAAGAAAAATTGCAATCGGACAGTAGTGTAATCTTTACCAATTTTGAATTTACACAACAATACATTTCTAGAGATGCTTCGTCTCTTCTTGTGATCCTAAAGCTTGAGGAGGGGCTAGGTATGGCAGCTCTTGATTCAATTGTTACTCAAGTTGAAAACCTGGTCGGAAATTATGATTTCTTCGAAACGCATACAATGGGTAAGAAGCTGGTTGAGGTTCATTATAAAAGGCTGATGAATAGTGAGTTGTCAACGTCTATTGTTGGAAGTCTTGGACTAATAATATTATTTCTGTTGTTATTTTACCGGTCACTAAAAGAGACAATTTTACCGCTCTTAACCATGATTATAACACTACTTATATTTTATGGACTTTTAGCTCTTACAGACCGTAGTTTAGGCATTATGTCAAGTCTGTACCCAACGATTATTTTGATTGTAGGCATTTCAGACAGCATCCATATTTTAACCAAATTTAATTTAGAGATTAATAATGGACTATCATCAAAAGAGGCAATTTTAAAAGTAATTAATGAAGTAGGTTTGAGTATACTTTTGACATCTTTAACTACAGTGGTTGGATTTTTAACACTCACAACTTCAGTGATGCCTGCCTTAAGAAATTTTGGTATTGATGCATCTATTGGAATTGTCATCGCTTTATTAGTATCCGTATTTCTTTTACCTGCCATTTTACTGATTCTTCCAGTTAGGAAAAATGGAAAAAAGCAACTCTACTCATTCAATTGGAACAGGATAGCCACATGGATTTATCAAATAGTCACTAAAAAGAAGCAATGGGTGCTTGGAGTCACTGCTGTTTGTATTCTCATTTCGTGTTTTGGAATCTATAAGATCGATACAAATAATCTTCAGATGGCCAACATTCCCGATAGTCACACCTTAAAAAAGGATTATGCATACTTTGATCAACATCTTGGAGGAGCAAGGACTTTTGAGTTGGTAATAGAACTCAAAGATTCTTCAATGGTGAACCAGGAAGAAAATTTAAAGGACTTAAGAAGATTACATGATTACATCCATTCCATTCCTTCTGTCCAATATCTAGTTTCACCAATCACTTATTACCATGGCATAAGTAACGTATATGCCCAAAATTTGGCGCCGCTTGAAATTCCTTTTTCAGAAAGTCAGTTGAATAGTTATGAAAAAAGACTTAAAAAATATTCAAAGGATAGGAATTGGAAGTTGGTAGATGATAATCGCAAATTTGGACGATTCACTGCAAGAATTCCTGATTTGGGCAGACATGAAGTAAAGAAATTGAATAATAAAATCAAGAGATGGATTGACCAGGAAATGGATTCCTCCAGAATGGATTTTCGATTTGCAGGCATGGACCTTTTGATTGATCATGGTCACGAACATAGAATCAACAATATGATATGGGGAATCCTATTGGCCTTATTGGCAATCTGCATACTGATTGGTTTTTTGTTTAGACAATTTAGCATGGTACTTATTACGTTGATTGCGAATATTATTCCGCTCATTCTCATAGCTGGTCTGATGGGGATTTTTGGCATTGAATTGAGGGGGACGACCTCTATAATTTTTGCAGTTGGTTTTGTCATTGCTGTGGATGACACCATTCACTTTATGAGTAAATATCGCATTGAACGAAAGAAAGGTTATACTGTCGATCAAGCAATCAAGACTACTTTATTTGAGACTAGTAAAGCTATATTTACAACTTCGGTTATTCTTTTTGGCGGATTTTTTGTACTCTTGCATTCTGCATTTGGAGATGTATATTCTGTAGGTTTTATGGTTAGTTTTATGATACTATTTGCATTAATACTTGATTTGTTTTTAGTGCCAGTTTTACTTCTATTATTGAATAAACCAAAAATAAAGGATGACTGATATTACGAAGGTGATCATATTGGTTAATCTGGATGCCAATAATAAAAGGGCAGGGAGGAAGTGGTCTACCGTATCAGAACATGTGCTGTCAAAACTTCCAGCGGACACAGACGTAATTGAATACCATATTCCATTTGACATCAAACAATGTCTTCACGACCAGATAGTAAAAGAAAAAGTAAATTGTATCATCTCGGCAGGAGGTGATGGAAGCGCTAATATAATACTCAATGAAGTAGTCAGGCTGCAAGATGATAATGGTTTAGAACTTACAATGGGATTTATTGGCTTAGGTTCGAGTAATGATATGCTTAAGCCATGTGAGACTATCATTGGCGATATCCCAGTTAAAATAAATCTCAATAAAAAGATAAAAGCGGATCTTGGTGTTGCTTCCATTATTGACAAGGATGTTAAACATATCAAAAGGTACTTTCTGGCTAATTCCAGCATTGGAGTAGGTGCTAACGCCAACTGGCTATTCAATCAAGAAAATTTTATTGTCGGTTTTCTAAAATCACATTGGTTAAATCTGGCGATTTTGTACGTAACCCTTAAGTCAATCCTTACTTTTAAAAATCACTCTATTGAACTACAATACCAAAACATAAAACGTAATTTTATAATAAGTCACATGTCGATCATTAAAAATCCGAACATTTCTGGAGATCTTAAATTTGATCAGGAGATTGCCCTGGATGATGGAAATCTTGGACTAAATATCTGTGAAAATATGAATAAGTTAGAATTGATGAGGGTATTGATAGATCTTAAAAAAAGTAAATTTTCCGGAAAACTTAAACGCTCATCTATCTTTATTGAAGATTTAAAAATAAAACCATGTGGTATTATCACAGTCGAGTTGGATGGAGAGATTGAACTCGTCAAAGAGATTCACTACACAATTTATCCTGGAGCTATCAATATTTTACAATAACTAAATCTAAACAATGCCTGAAAAATCAAACTTCTATCTGCCCGATACATTTTCATATTGGAAAGCCTATTTTATCCAGATGCGCCCATATTTATTGTTCGTTTCTGGGATTGCTGGATGGGCAGGTATGTCTATTGTATTTCAAGAATCTTTTAATTTGCAATTCTATATTTTAGGCTTTATATCTTTTTTCCTAGCCTATGGTTTTGGCCAAGCATTAACTGATTGTTTTCAAATGGATACTGATAGTATTTCAGCTCCAACCAGACCATTATCTAGTGGTGTTATTAGTGTCAAATCAGTAATGATAACCAGCATTATTTGATTGGTTATAATCTCAGGAATACTGGTGTACTTAAATATCTGGAATACACTCATTTGTTTGCTTTCAATTTTTGGATTGGCAACTTACTCCATCATAAAGAAGAAGTATTGGTTTGGCGGACCTTTTTACAATGCATGGATAGTCGCTTTACTGCCAATAATGGGTTATATTTCTATAACTGGTGAATCTATCTTAGACTTATCAGCATTGAGATTATCATATTTGATCATAATGAGTTTTTTTTCCTATGCTAGCTTTGTTCTAATTGGCTACCTTAAGGATATTTCGGCTGATCGAGTAACAGGATACAAAACATTTCCTGTAGTATTTGGATGGAATGCATCAGTTTGGGTAAATAACATATTTGTAATTTTGAGTGTTATTTTTTGTTTCATTTTAGTGAAAATTTCAACTATAGGCATTATATGCATGGCATTGGCAAGTATGATTGCTATTTCTGGACAATTGTATGCTCATTTTACAAAGACAAAAGAAGAATCCAATGCTTTTTTTCCGATCACGTCTACCGTCAGATCTTTTATTATCTGGCATATTGCTGTGATATTGACAGATCACCCTGAACATATCATTGCGGTCGCTATTTTTTACTTTCTATTTGAAGTAGCTTTATATTTGAGACCAGAGAAAGAACAGATATAACAAATAAACAAGGGGCGATATAATATTTACTTCTATGTAAGCTTTTATGCTATGACTTAAATAAAGAATAGATAATACACAAGAGTAAGAAAACGAGCCACCAACACTATGTAAGATGGAATACTCCCGTTGGTCGTACTCCACTTACAATTATCCGTTATGTGTAACCCTAAAACAACGATAACAATGAGAAACATTTTTTCATTATTTCTATTTGCGACTGCAACGACCTGCTTTGCACAAATCAATACATTCTTTGTAAAACCTATTCAGACAGACATAAATTATGCTGCCGTTCAAGACAGCAATTTAATTGTTAGAAATACGACAACGAATATTAATAAGCTATTCCTATTTATCGGTGGAACAGGAAGTAATACTAATTCATACCAGACTATAAGCAATTTTGCTGGAAACCTTGGTTATGATGTAATAAACCTTTCTTATCCAAATACAGTTGCAGCTGCAAGTTTGAGCAGTAGTTCTGACAGTATGGTTTTCAATAAATACAGACAGGAAGTTTGTTATGGAACACCATTAAGTCCTGAAGTAACAGTTGATACATTAAATTGCATCTACACCCGGACAGTTAAGTTGATAAATTATTTGAACACAACTTATCCAACACAAAACTGGAATCAATATTTAATTAATCCTACTACACTCGACTGGTCTAAAATAACAGTTGGCGGACATTCGCAAGGCGGAGGACATGCCTGCTATTTTGCAAAATTTAATAATATTGAAAGAGTTCTTATGTTCTCAAGCCCTAACGATTATAGTAACTACTATTCTAATTCGGCAAATTGGTTAAGGACTTCAGGTATTACTGCAATGAATAAGCACTTCGCTTATTTGAGTTTATTAGATGAAATTGTGCCGTTCAACAATCAACTAACTAACCTTCAGGGTTTAGGACTTTACCCATTATACGACACAACCTTCGTTGATATTTCAAGCTCACCTTATAGTAACTCACATTGTCTATATACAACTCAAACTCCTGGACTTGCTATTCTCTATCATAACTCGACAATGAAATTCAGTTTAATAAATAATTCTGTTTGGACTTATATGCTAACATCTACCATTACAACGGGTATAAATGAAATTAAAGACAATAGCGAATTTTCAATCTATCCAAATCCGACATCTTCAATCATAAACATTCATTCAGGCATTAATTTAATTGATAAAACATACACTGTGCAGACTTTAGCAGGACAAACTATTTTATCCGGTAAATCATCAAGCACCAACTATTTCAGCATTGATTTTTCATCACTCGAAAACGGAATTTACTTTGTAAATATTGACAAGCAAACATTTAAGGTAATCAAACAATGACAAGAAGGGCAGCACATAACACGGTATATAGCAAATAGGACGTTCAGTGATTTCCGAGAGTTATATGCTATTTACCAACACCGCCAAATCGTTGATTTGGCTTTTAAAAACGAATAAATTAAAAACAAAATACAACGCTTTGGCTCAGTGCAAACTTGAAGTTTTATCGCTTTATACTGCCCTACTTGCCATATACTAAACGTTAGGCACAACTAAGAGGCGAAAATCACGCAAAAAAATTGATACTTCGTCTTTTAATCAAAAAAATAAAAAGTTTTTCGTAAATTTATTTTCTTTACTTGTTCAACAAAA
>Ga0102815_10002837_pt1 | contig 10462 bp, 10 predicted proteins | sample ColrivemetaGS759_FD_79113 | JGI IMG/M metagenome (GOLD analysis project Ga0102815, IMG submission 79113) | Estuarine microbial communities from the Columbia River estuary - Ebb tide ETM metaG S.759 | ecosystem: Environmental > Aquatic > Marine > Intertidal zone > Estuary | place: USA: Columbia...
CTCCAGGCAACACACCCGCATTGGTTCGGGCGTGCGCACACTACCGCTCTGTAAGACGCGCAAGTCCAGTCAGAAAAGGGGATGAGGTCGACACGAAGGGCGGGAACCGGACATTCGCTGCGACCTGCGCCGATGTCTCCTAAGCGGGACTTAGTGTGCATTCGCAGCAGTTGCGCCAATGAACGTTTTCAGTTGATTGGTGAAAACAGTCGTTGTCTCCGGTGCCAGAAACGTTTGAGTTATGGCTGATTGGCCAACTGGATCAACAGCCATTTATGAGCCTATCTCCGTCATTTGTTACGACCACCATATCTTGCTTTAACGCTTGATGGCCGCCATTCACGCTAAAATATCAACCACAGACCCCACGCGATCAACAGGCCTCCGCCGAGTCTTGAAATCTGTTCGCCGCGCGGCGTGAGTTTCTCTATCGCAACGATCCCCGACAGGACTGCGATTGTGGTCAGGCTCATGAGGCCGCCGACAAACAAGAGCATCATTAAGGCCCAACAACAGCCGATACAGTATTGGCCATGTTTGAGCCCCATCTGGAACGCACCAATGCGCCCAGCGCGCCAGTTTGTCAGCAGAAAGCCGATCGGCGCTCGGCATTTGCCAAGACACATTGCCTTTAGCGGAGTCATTTGAAATAGGCCAGCCGCAACCAGTATTCCGCCGCCAGTCAATTGCCCGTGAATTCTTAACATATGCGACAAGACATCGGCACGTTGAAAGCTCCATTGCAGACCCGTCGCCGCAATACTGAACAGGGCCCACGTTAGCAGATATGCCATTAGGAACCAGCGACTGGCGTGACGGGTTTCGGGGTCACGCTTTGCCGCGACGCGTCGGTGGATCACCATCATCGGGATAGCAGAAGGCAACATCATCGCCCCCATCATCACCGCCCACATAAGCCAAACGGCAATTATCTCTTTGAACTCCCAATTAGAGTTCATTGGCATCATCAGAGCAACCAGAGACGAGGACATGTTGGTGCTGGACCAGAGAATAAGCCCCCAGCCAATCAAAGACAGGACAACAAGCGCGGCCACGCCGTTTCGCATTTCTACGCCGATTGGTCGGTTGGGTATGATCGCTGTTTGTCCTTGGATTAGTTCCAGTAGGCAAAATCGGTCGCGAAGCCGCAGCGCTCGGAATAGCTGAACGCCAGAGGGCCATCCTGAACAGTCAGGCTGGACACGGATTCCTGACCCGGGTGGTCATGCCCCGGAATGCCACAAGATACACGGCCATCGAATTCAAAATCCCGCACGACTTGCGCAGACGCGGACGTGCCGACTTTGATGGTTTCGGCGCCGGGCGTGTGGATAAGCCGGATTTCAGCGGGCTTGATCCCCAGTATCGTTGAGAAATTTGCCGTGACGCCAAGGCTTCCACCAGTCTTGCCGCTGAAAATCTGGCTCAGGGCATCGAACTGCGGCTTTGACGCGGTCTCGTCTATGTAGATGAAAACTGACCAGATATCGTCGCCGACATCATCGTTATAGGTGCCCGCGATAGAAACGTTCAGGCCCGACAGATCGATGCTGCCCAAATGCCCCTTTGTGATGTGCCACGAAAGGAGGAAATCACAATCACCATAGGTCGAACGACCACCGGAAACATCGCCCTGCCGCCGACAAGGGCATATGGCATCACAATTGCAGGCCTCGTAGTAGCTTCCGGCGATATTGTAGGTTGAATGTTCGGTCATGTCTGTTTCCTAAGCTAAAAGCCACTGACCGCATTCGGCAAGTGGACGAAAAAGCGTAAACCACGGTCTACCTATAGGCATAATCATGGACGCTGGAGCCCATGCTGGCAAGCGATGAGTCATCGCCGGAAGAGCTCACGGTCGATCGAAATAAAGAAAGGCTTTTTTGTCCGGTGGCAACGAACGAAGGTTTTGTCCGCACGGCGGCTCAATAACCCCCTTACAAAACTAAAGGGTCAAAAACAGTCGTATTTGGCCGCGCCTGAAAGAGCGGACATTCATGCTCGACGCAGCATTCGGAATAGTGGGCTCTTCGCGGACTTCGCTGCACAATCACCGACGTCTGCTCTGCCGGACGAATGGTGCATTCGCTGTGGCAGCCCAAATGGCTGCTTTGCAGTGTCCATTGTGCTATGCCGATCTGTATTTTGGCAAGTATATGGAAAGATCTTGATGCGACCCAATTGACGGGGGCATCGTTCACAGAAAATATGAAAGAGTGAGTAATTTTAGAAGGTCTCTACCGCATTTGTGGAGTGAAAGCAGTTTCGTATTGACCAACGAAAACTACGAAGACATGTTGGCTGGCCGCCTGTACAGTGGCGCTGACCCATTTTTGTACGATCTCAAGTTTAAAGCGAGCGCGGCCAAGGCGCGGCTAGATGCAATTTCAAACGAAGATATTCCTGCCCGTATTGAGGCTGCAAAAGATCTACTTGCAGAAGGAAGCGGCCCCGCGATTGTTCTTTCACCATTCAACATCCAGTACGGGCGGCACGTCAAACTTGGCAGTTGGACCTTTGTGAACTACGGCGCCACATTCCTTGACGCAAACATGATAACCTTGGGGAAATTTGTTGCGGTCGCCCCCAACGTCCAATTCATCACCGATACCCACCCAGTGCGACCAGAGGAACGGTTTTTGCCACCTCGCGAAGGAGACACGCTGCCATTCCGTGTCGGCTGTTATGCTTTACCTATCACCGTAGGAGATTACGCTTGGATTGGAGCGGGGGCCATTATCCTTCCCGGAGTAACAATCGGGGAAGGTGCAGTCATCGGTGCCGGATCGGTTGTCACGAAAGATATCGCGCCGAGAATGATTGCGGCAGGGAATCCGGCACGTGAATTGCGTTCCGTCGACGATTGAATAAGCCAGAAGCAGGTCGGGTCAGCGACTGCATTCAATTCTTGTGGTTCTTGCATTGAAGCGATCGTACTTGCCATCCTCAATATTCGCTTCTTTGGGCTCAAGCCTGCCGTTCGCTGCAAGCTGAGTGAATGACAGCTATGCGAGACTTTCTGGACCTTCACTACCCGTTCGGCAATGACCACTTTTGATTGACATCATACCCATCTAAGAGTGTCGTGCTTGGACTTAGGCGTTCGCTGAAAATATAGAGCCAACTTTTGTAACCTAGAAAGCGGTCATTGCTCGTCTAAAATAAACCGAAGCACTGCATCAAACATCCTTCGCCCAAATTTCCATCAGTGTCTGGGCGATTTCGACTGTTTTGTCGGCGTAAATCGCGACCTGAAATGCTTCTTGACCGTAATGGTTTGCCAGCGAAATCAACTCTCCGCTTTCGATTTCTCGGTGCGCCATACTGAAAGGAAGCCAACCAATACCCAACCCGTTAAGAACAAGTTCGCGCGTACCACTTGAGAAGGCTGAAACGCTGAACGTATTTGCGCTGGAACTTGGAATGCCGAAGGGTCTGTCATTCTTGCGCAGCACTTCACCAAAATAGCTGTCTTCAGGATAGACGATTGCGGGCGTATCCGTCGGAATATCACCGAAATCCGTCACAACATAGCGCAATGCGCCCCCGACAACCGGCACCAGATAATCATTTCCCCACACGCCGCGCCTGATATCTGGGCCAAATTGAAGGCTGCGGACGCTTTCGGCTTCATAGCATAGCAACATGCTTGTATCGCCGCGAAGAAACATGGACACGCAGTCGTTCAGATTACCGGCACGTAGCCGGAATTGTAGGCCTGGAAGCTCATTTTTGGCGCGCAGGGCCATGTCTGGAAACGTCGCGCAAATTGGGGCGTGCTGTGCGGCCAGTTCAACTATCATCCGTGACTTTTCGAAATGCGCAATTTTTGTGCGCAACTCACGCAGACGGATCATGAGCGCGCGAATTTCATCTTCGTTGGATGTCAGTGCTTCGCTGATCTCGACCCGGTTCTTTTTACGGTCAAGAATGTCCGTGCCAAGCCAGTCCTCAAACCCCCTGATCCGCCTAGAAAAAGCAGGCTGGGTTATGTTTCGGCGGGCCGCGGCCCGGGACATATTGCCTTCCTCCAGCAGCACAAGAACGTCGTCCAGCCAATGAAATTGCATCACTTACTCCTTCTACTCATATAAAATATATGGGCAGGCATAGAAAAAAGCACTTTTTTTTTGCGTGACCCCAGATGATGCTTTGTCTGAACATGACTTGGGGGATATTATGACTACAACTGAACACGCATCGGCGCAAAACCTGACAGAGCCTACGGACTTGATGGCAAGCCGCTGCAAGGACCTCTCCGTCCGACTGGCCAAATTTCCGCGCGTGACGTTGGGCCATTTCCCAACACCGCTCGAACCCATGGATCGCCTTAGCGAAGAACTGGGCGGCCCGCGTCTTTGGGTAAAGCGCGACGACTGCACTGGGCTATCATCTGGCGGGAACAAGACCAGAAAACTGGAATATCTGATGGCCGACGCGCAGAAAAAGGGCGCGGACACCATCATCACCCAAGGTGCGACCCAGTCCAACCACGCCCGTCAAACGGCTGCGGCCGCGGCCAAGCTTGGCATGGCGTGTCATATCCTGCTGGAAGATCGCACCGGATCAAATGACGGCAGCTACATTATGAACGGCAACGTCCTATTGGACCGTCTGCATGGCGCAAGCGTGTCCAAACGCAGTGGCGGCACGGACATGAATGCCGAGATGGAGACCCTTGCAGACAAATTGCAGCAAGAGGGCAAGATCCCCTACATCATCCCCGGTGGTGGGTCGAATACCATTGGCGCGCTTGGGTACGTCAATTGCGCCCGCGAATTAGTCGAGCAATCTATCAGCAAAGGGCTCGAGATTGATGCTCTTGTCCATGCGACCGGCAGCTCAGGAACGCAGGCAGGTCTGGTAACCGGACTGGCCGCGATCCAGAGCAACATTCACCTTCTCGGTATTGGTGTGCGGGCACCGCAGGAGAAACAAGAAGGCATGGTGCATGATCTTGCACAGCGTACGGCCACCTATCTTGGCGCACCCAATGAGATTGCCCGCAGCGCTGTACGTGCCAATTGCGACTATGTCGGCCCCGGCTATGGCTTGCCAACAGACGGGATGGTCGCGGCACTCAAACTTCTGGCGCAGACCGAAGGGCTTTTGTTTGATCCAGTTTATTCTGGCAAGGGCCTCGACGGGCTGATCGATCTGACCCGCAAGGGCCATTTCGACGGCATGAACAACGTTGTTTTCCTCCATACGGGAGGCAGCGCCGCACTCTTTGGCTACCCCGACACCTTCGGACTGCCCGGCTACTCAGCATAAATATCCACAAAAATGGACCAACAAGGAGACCAAAAATGACTTTGAAGATGAAACTAATGACCGCAGCGCTTGCCAGTGTCGTAAGTGTCCCGGCCTTCGCCGAAGACGTGAAAATAGGCGTCCCGACATGGACTGGCGCACAGGCGATCGCCTATGTGCTTGGCGAAGTGGTCACTACGCGGATCGGCGGGACCGTCGATTACGTTCCCGGTAACAACGCTACGATTTTCCAAGCGATGGACCAAGGCGAAGGCGACATTGATGTCCATCCTGATGTCTGGCTGCCAAACCAAGAAAGCTTTACCAGCCAGTACGTTGATGACGCGGGTACTGTTACGCTGTCGTCGAACCCTTATCAGGGCAACCAAGGTTTCTGCGTCTCCAAGGACTTTGCAGCCGCGAATGACATCACGGATATCGCTGATCTGGGCCGCCCGGACGTTGCCGCATTGATGGATAGCGACGGTAACGGTTTGGGCGAGATGTGGATTGGCGCACCCGGCTGGGCCTCTGCAAACGTCAACGAAGTAAAGGTTCGCGACTACGGTCTGCTTGATTTCATTGAGCCTATTCGCGCCGAAGAGGCCGTGAAAACCGCACGGATCAAAGACAGTATCGCCAAGGGTGAAGGCTATGCCTTTTACTGCTACGAACCCCATGCGGTTTGGTACATGTTTGATGTTGTGATGCTGACAGAGCCTGCATTTGATCCAGCAAAATACATTATGGTGCAGCCGTCTGATGACGCGGACTGGTATGAGAAATCGATGGTCGCGACCAAAGATGACCTCAAGCAGGTTCAGATCGCATGGTCAAATTCCCTGCCAGAACGTTCCCCTGCCATCGCAGAATTCTTTGCAAATTTTGAGCTGACCGCCGATGACGTCAGCAACCTTGCTTTTGAAATCAGCGCAAATGGCCGCGAGCCAGCAGAGGTTGCAGCCGAATGGGTTGCCGCGAATTCTGACCGCGTTGATGCAATGCTGGGCCTGTAAGCCAAGCTTTGAAGTGAACAATGTCGGCGCGGCACGACCGCGCCGACAATGCAAATAGCGGGTGGGGCAACCATGCAAACCAATGACTGCGTTATTGAAATCTCGAACGTCTGGAAGATTTTTGGTGCCAAACCAGAGGCCGCCTTACAAGCCATCCGTGACAAGGGCCTGTCCAAGACCGACGTTCTGGCAGAATTCAATTCTGTTGTTGGGGTCGCCGATGTTTCACTTTCGGTAAATCGCGGCGAGATCTTTTGTATCATGGGTCTGTCTGGCAGCGGTAAATCGACCTTGGTGCGCCACTTTAACCGGCTGCTTGAACCCACTGCCGGCAAGATAGAGATCGAAGGCACTGATGTGATGGCCTTAGGTCCCAAAGAGCTGCAGACTTTCCGCAATCGCAAGATCGGTATGGTGTTCCAGAACTTTGCTTTGATGCCGCACAGGTCTGTATTGGACAACGTTGCGATGCCGTTGGAAATCCGGCAAGTCGCTAAGAATGAACGTCTGCGGCAAGCTGCGGCGATCCTTGATATTGTCGAGCTGGGCGCATGGGGTGCAAAGTTTGCCCATGAGCTGTCAGGTGGTATGCAACAGCGCGTCGGTTTGGCACGCGCACTTGCAGCCAACCCTGACGTCTTGTTGATGGACGAGCCATTTTCAGCACTTGATCCGTTGATCCGCAGACAGCTGCAGGATGAATTTATCCGCCTGTCTAAGATACTCAAGAAAACAACCATCTTCATCACCCACGACCTTGATGAGGCCGTCCGCATTGGCGACCGCATCGCGATCATGCGGGACGGTAAGGTGGTACAGATCGGCACCGCCGAAGACATCGTCATGAACCCCGCAGATGATTACGTAGCCGACTTTGTCGCCGGAATCTCGCGGCTAAAAGTCGTGCATGCCCACGCCGTCATGCAGCCTCTTGATAGCTTTATTGCCAAAAATGGCCCCGTTTCGAGCAACGCACGCTGTGTCGATGGGCACGAAACACTCAGCAATCTTATCAACCTTGCCATTGACGATGAAAATCCGATCCTCGTGCAAGATGGTGGCACCGATATAGGCATTGTCACACGCGCTGATTTGCTGCGTACCGTTATCGAAGGGACAGAGGTATCATAATGGACACGACCGTAAATCCGCTTGACGATCCCAACAGCGAAGCAGCAATCGCCTATGCCGAAGAACGGCGCAAAAACATTCGCACCTTTGTGCGGACCAATCCTGACTATTACATCACGAACTTTAACAAGATCGGCGCTTCGTCGCGGTTTACCCCCACATTCAATCTTATGGCAGGTATTTTCGGCCCAATCTGGTTTGGCGCGCGGGGGCTTTGGTCTTGGGCGCTGCCATTTCTGATCCTAGAAGTGCTTGCGATGGTGCAAATTGCGCGCGGACTTTTCGGTGATCTTGGGGCCGATGCGATGGCACGGATTGCCTCTATTGAAGGCACGTTGGAACTGCGCCGTCAGCAACTTGCGGCTGCAATCGAGTCTGGTTCGGACAGGGTCGATGCGTTCCGCCGTGCCGTTGACGGCTTGGAAAGCAACATTGATGGCATGCGGGACGAAGCGGTAGCCATGGCGGCACAAGGGCCGCAGATTGCATTGATTGGCTTGATTATCTTGATCGTAGCGAAAGCCGCCCAAGCCACCGTGGCCAATTGGGCGCTTGAAGCGCGGTTCTCCGATTGGGTTTCCGATCGCACGATCCGTTCGGCGATGCCGATACCGCATATCATCCTCAGCGCAATTTTCATGGCCTTGATCGTCATAGCGGCCATGTTTCATTACAGTTTTCCAGGACGTTTTGAGATCCTCAGCAACTTTCCGACAAACCCTGATATCCGGCTCACTAGTATTGATAGGGTCGAGAGGTTCTTTAACTGGGCTGTGTTGAACGGAGATGCGCTTTTTGACGCGATCACCTTTGTGATCCGGCTTTTGCTGGATGCGTTGGAAATCGTCTTTGTGAGCACGCCGTGGATCGTGATTGCCGCATTGATAATCTTGCTGACGTGGTTGACGGCTGGTGTTCGTATGGCGATCTGGTCAGGTGCTTTCTTGTCCTACATGGGTCTGCTGGGCTTTTGGGAAAAGGCGATGACAACGCTTGCCCTGCTTGGCACGGCGGCCTGCCTTTCCATATTGATCGGTATTCCACTGGGCATGTTTGCAGCGCGCCGCCCGCGGTTTTACGCAGCCATTCAACCTATCATGGACTTTATGCAGACAATGCCTGCATTTGTTTTCATGATCCCCGTCATTGCCTTTTTCGGCACGGGTAAACCTGCCGCCGTGGTTACAACAATGATCTTTGGCGGCACACCAGTGGTGCGCCTGACGGTTCTGGGGCTGCGGGGTGTGCCCGAGAGTGTGCGAGAAGCCGCAATCTCATTTGGAGCAAATAAATGGTATCTGCTGACCCGGGTCGATCTCCCGCTCGCCAGCCCATCGATCCGGGCGGGCATTAACCAAACGATCATGCTCTCATTGGCGATGGTCGTGGTTGCATCTTTGATCGGGGCTAAAGGCCTTGGCGAAGACGTGCTGGAAGCCTTGCAATACGCCAACGTTGGGCAAGGTATTCTTGCAGGCTTTGCGATCCTGTTCTGCGCCATGATCCTTGACCGGATTGTGCAGGGTAAGCGCAAGTGAAACCGCTGGTGATGGTGCACGGCTTCATGGGCGGCAGCGCCCAGTGGGCTGAAGAGACAGCATGCCTGTCGGACATACGCGAAGTCATCGCAATCGACCTGCCGGGATTTGGGGCAAACAGCCACCTTGACCCGATCGACACCATTGGTGGGTTTGCAGATTGGATGATTGCCGAGTTGGACAGCCGGAATGTGCAGACTTTTGATCTTCTGGGTCACTCCATGGGAGGGATGATCGTACAAGAGATGGCGCGCAAAGCCCCGGATAGAATCAAAAATTTGGTGCTTTACGCTACAGGAGCGAAAGGCGTCTTGCCCGGGCGGTTCGAGACGATCGCCGAAAGCAAGAAGCGCGCCCGCTCGGACGGTGCGCAAGCCACCGCGCGGCGCATTGCGGCGACGTGGTTTCTGCACCGCGAAGAGGCACCCGCTTATGCAAGCTGTGCCACAATCGCGGAACACGCAAATCTTGGCGCGATATTGGCTGGTTTAGACGCCATGCAAGACTGGTCAGGAGAAACAGTGCTTGGCAATCTGACCCAAGAAACGCTGGTAATCTGGGGTGATTGCGACCGCACGTACACGTGGGACCAGACGGCCTTGTTGTGGAAGACCATCCCGAAGGCCCACCTCGCCGTTATCCCGGGATGCGCGCATGCGGTCCATCTCGAAAAACCAAAGCTATTTGCGGCCTTTTTGCGCGACTATCTGGAACGAGCCGTTTGAAGCGTTGAGCGCCCAGATAAAGCTTCGCGACCAGTCCTGATATGTGCGCAGGACCGAATTTCTTTCAGTTCAAACAATCGAATAATATGTGAAATATAAGATTTCGAGGCGTTAAATACCTGGATCTTTTTCCGGTGCGAACTCAATTTCTTTGTTAGCTTCATACGTTCGGCGACGTTGACAGGACGCTACTTTGCCGACGTCATCCTGCAGTAATTGTAACAACATGTATGAATGTCCGGTTGTGGGATGCAAAAACAAGTCGATCAAGCGATTTGGCGAAGTCTACGTCGACTCGTCAATTTGGTCGTCATTCTGCAATCCCGCGGCTCCAGACATTCGCTGCACTGCAGAAAGTTGGTAAAGTGGGCTCAAAGCTGACCTTCGCTGCGGACTTTCTGAAGGTCCGGATTGGGCCGTTAGCGACCACCCCCGCGAACAGCAGATGCTTGATTTAAGCTGCGTGCGTCAAGCAGGTCCAGCAAACCAATCATTGGGTAAACACGTTACGGGCAGGCGGATTGCAACACGTAACCCAATGCAATGATGGATCGCGAAACAATCGAAGGGAAACGCCAATACCGCGTCCAAAATAGCGTCAAACGACTGAGATAAAGTACTCATTCAGTCAACGTAATGCCATTTTCCAGCACTACTATCAAACTTGGAAATATTGTTTTTCCGGCACGGTCGAGTGAAAAGATGATCGGGTCAGTGTTCCCAAGTCCGCCGTTTCGTGGGCGGTCTGTTGTTATTGGTGATTTGTTATGAAACAAGATTCTGAAGTTTTTGATCCCAG
>Ga0102815_10002840_pt1 | contig 10459 bp, 6 predicted proteins | sample ColrivemetaGS759_FD_79113 | JGI IMG/M metagenome (GOLD analysis project Ga0102815, IMG submission 79113) | Estuarine microbial communities from the Columbia River estuary - Ebb tide ETM metaG S.759 | ecosystem: Environmental > Aquatic > Marine > Intertidal zone > Estuary | place: USA: Columbia...
AGCAATACTTGTTGGTATGTTGATGGATGCTTTTTAATGAATTTATTTACTCGTTTGTACTGTTCATCGTACAATTCCGCTAATTGTGTAATTCTATCTAGCAAGGTGTCTTTCGACCTAAATACTAAATCACCTCGCTTTGTATTAAATGACATACTTGTAATTCGAGATGACTGATTTAAATAAGCAGTAACCTCCGCATTTGGTCCGCTAAAAATGGAATATTTTTTTTGTGCATAATGCACTTCTTTCTTTTTATTGGCGTCAAGATTAAGTTCAATGCCTTGGTCCACCACCAAATAGCCAACAAAGTAGCCCGGAATTTTGCAATACACTATTTGCTTTTCAGCACCCATTGGCAACGTAACTGAAAAGTTCCCTAAATCATCCGGTTTCGTTTTTAGTTCTTCCTGATTTTTTGAAGTATAGGATGAATAAAACATGGATATCTCAATATCCGAATGCTTTGTAGCATCAAAGTTTTTGAAAGAACCTTTTATTTGAGCAAACACAGAAGTGCTTGCTAAGATGCAGAGGAGAAAAAAATATTTTTTCATTTCAGATTCTCAAAAGTAACATTATTCAGAAAGCTGAGTTTACCTATTATTCTAGTTGGTAATTAATTTTGAATTGTAAATTCTGATTAAATGTGTCCGCATTACAAATGCGGACAAGCTAACTACTCCTGATCCAACGGGTGATTCCAACCACTGCCACTCCACTCATACTCACGGCTAAAGTATTTCTCTTCCACCCAATTTGTTTCATAGTCTATTGTTTCGCCTGATTCTCGTGTATATCTTACTTTGTTCTTCAATGATTCATCATCATCCGGAAAAATAAGTTCTTCTACATACCAAAATAAATCAGCATCAGCAACGCTTTGCAATTCTGCAGCTTTTATTAGTCTTTCTCCATCATAAAAAAGGTATATTCCGCCGCCATCTACTCCGCAAGCTTCAGCATAATAATGGATAAAGATTATTTCCTGCACCTTGTCTAGTCCTTTAGAGTCGTCTATTTCTATTTGAAAAGTGCCCGTGTTCAGATTATATTTTTGATTAATTAATGTACCATCAGCACGCAGAACTCTCACCTTTAGATTGTCCATTTCGTCTATTCTAGCCACATTAAAAAGATATGTTGTGCTACCCATTTCTTGGTAGTTAATAGCAATTAGGCTTCTTAAAACATAACCAGTCAAATCGTTGTACTTTACTTTATACCAATTTGCTAGTTCACCTTGGTATGTCATGGTATCTTTAGTTTTTTCTAAAACGTTTATTTCCGCACCTAAAGCAAGTGTTTTAAGTACTTCGCTAGTTGTATTAGGCTCTTTACGCAGTTTTACATCCGTGCTAAAAAGATGATAAATGTTGCCAACTATTAGATCGTTGTAAACCGAATAGACTTTGGTTTCTTGAGCAGTAGAAGTGAAACTTGTAACCAAAGCGGCAAATAGGAAAATGGCTATTTTCATCAATCAAAATTAAGTGTTTTATAATAAGCCGGTTATACTCACCTATTTTATTTACCTGTTTCTTGAGTAAAATTAAGTGTAAATAAAAATGCTATAGATTGGTATATCTAAAGCATTTCAGTTGATTAATATTAAATGGGGTATAAAGGGTTAGCTGATGTCTTTTTCTACCTACAAATTTGGGGTATTTATAGCTCACAAATCAGACATTTTCACCTTTATTTCGGACAGGAATTGTCTGTATTTAGTGATTTGTCAATGTTTTAAGAAAAGATGTTAATTTTATCGCCTCGTTGATGGGTTTTTTTTTAAGATTACAACTATTACTTGTTTCTTTAATAATTGCGAGTGTTTTATATGCTCAAAATTATACATACAGTTTGCAACAATTTCAGTTTGAGGATGGATTGCTGCATAGGGCTGTAAGTACTATTTACCAAGATAAACAAGGGCTTATTTGGATTGGTTCTCCCAATGGTTTACAACAATTTGATGGACACGAGTTTAAATCGTGGTTTGACAATGATGCTACAGGAAAGAAAACAAGCATATCTAAAATAGGCGAGGATGATCAAAATTGGTTGTGGCTATGGAACACGGCAACCAATAAATTTATGTTTTTAAATACCATTACCGAGCAAGTATTAACCGAACATGAGCGATTTGGTGCTGCGTTTCCAATTAAAAACTTTCAAAATGAAAGTGGTTGGACCTTTCTGGGAGATAGAATTCTAACAGATACTAAGAACAGATTATGTTTTGTTACTTCCAACCCAAATAAGCTAATTTATTATCACTCTACAACGGGTTTTCAGGCTTATCCTCTACCAAGCTTATCAGCAAAAACAATAGAATTAAAGCATCTAAGCAAAGACAATTCGCTTTGGGTTGTAGAAAAAAACAAAAAAAGAAATCTAGTAAAACTAAGTGCCACAGGTAAAAAGCTACTTAGTTTTCAGTTTAAAGAGAACGTAGTGTTAAACGATTTTACAGAGAGAAATGGCAGTATGTTTTTTACAGCGGGAGATACTAAAACAGAAATTTTATATGAAATAAATAGGCAAGGAAAGTTAATTGCACAAACATCAAAAAAATTTTTAAGTCCAGAAAAGCGGTTTTACGTTTCTTATATTTGGGATTTTAGTAATAATCACTGGCAGGTTTATGATAGCATAGGAAACCCTCCTTTGTTTCAAATTGACGTTTTGGGGAAGAAAAAAAGTTTATATCCTACTGATATTAGAATATTTGAAGATGATAAGAAACGAGCGTGGTTTTACGGTCAATATGGAATCAGCGTACTTTTGCCCAAACCAAATAGCTTTACTAATTATTTTTCTTTTGAGAGGAATCTAAATGGCCCTATAAAAAGCTCAGCTCGCGGTATAGCTTCCGATAGCCAAAATATTTATGTAAATTTCGAATACGTTGGCTTGCTAAAATTTAAAAAAGGATCTCCATATTCTTGGATAAATGTATCGAATGTTTTAGATGAAACACCATATTTAGGCAGAGCAGTTCTGTATTCCAACAATAAGTATTACTCTGCACACGAGTTAGGTATTAGAGAGTATAATGCTGCAATTGGCAATTACACTTCATTAATTAGCTCAGACAATCCTAATTTATCGGCGGTTTGGAGTATGTATAAACACCAAGATGATATTTGGGTGGGTAGGGCCTACGATTTGGCCAAATGGAATAATTTAGAAAAAAAATACGAGGCAATAGAACTGCGAAACAAAGCGGGTAGCGTAATAGAAACAGGTGAGGTTTTACAGATAATAGGCATTAAAAGCAAGTTAGTATGGTTATGTTCAAGTAAGGGTTTGCTACTTGTAGATTTAAACAAACAACAGGTTTTAGAGCATTATAGTGTTTTGGGTATTGGCAATTATAATTTGCCAGCTCAGTACTTTTACTCCCTACATATTGATAAGAATAACATTTATTGGTTGGGTACCAATTCTGGTTTAATACGATGGGATAAAGAGGCAAATAAATTTCGCGTTTTTAATAAAACAGACGGGCTATCAAATAATACCATTTACAGTGTAATAGAAGACGATTATGGTTACTTATGGTTAAGTAGCGATTATGGTATTATGCGGTTTAACAAAGCCACAAATAGCGTTGCTACATTTTTAAAAAAAGATGGAATTGCAGATAATGAGTTTAATAGAATATCTGCGTATAAGGCAAAAGAGGGCAGTATTTATTTTGGAGGGATAAACGGTGTCACCTCCTTTCATCCTAAAGATTTTCTGAGTATTAATGAAGAAAATGACCAAAAAGTATTGCTTACCAATTTTGAAGTATTTGACGGTAGAAAGGGTGTTCTTATTAACAGAACTGGTGAAATACGCAAGCATAATGCAATTACTATATATCCAACATCTAAGTATATCCGTTTAAAATTTTCAGTGCCAAATTATGAAGATGACAACCTAAACACCTACGCTTGGAAACTCGGAAAAGAAACCAAAGAGTGGATAACACAGACCGATCACAGAATACAGTTTGATAAATTACCATATGGCGAGCAAATTCTATATATAAAAGGGCATAATGCTGGTGGGCAATGGTCTAAAATACTACAAATAAAACTGCGTGTAATGAGGCCCTTTTATTTGAGAGCGTGGTTTGTTATTTCTCTTATAGCTGCTCTACTAATAGCTACAATTTTTTTAGTGAGAAGGAGGACTGCTAAGTTGCTAAAACATGCAGAAATGTTAAAAATAACGATTAAAGAGGCAACACATAAAATAGAACACGATAAAAATGTAATACAAAAACAAGCGGAAGATTTATTAGAACTAGATAAAGCTAAAACGCAATTTTATGCCAATGTTTCGCATGAGCTAAGAACGCCACTTACGCTGGTACTTGGCCCACTAGAAAACGTGTTAAACAACACGGCATTTAAACTGCCCAATGAGGCTTACGATATGCTAAAGCTTACCATGTTAAATAGCAAAAAGCTGCAAGCCAGAGTTAACGAAATTCTAGATCTATCAAAAATAGATGCGGGTAAAATAGAGTTGTTTTTAGAGCCAGTAAAGCTAATTGGTCTGCTACAGTCTATAGTTCAATCGTTTAATGTAATTGCTCAAAAACGCGAAATTACCATAAACTTGGTTTCAGAGTTAAGTGCCGAAATTGTGCTAAATGCTGACACAATTAAAATAGAGAAAGTAGTATCTAACCTGCTCTCTAATGCAGTAAAGCATTCTCCAAACGGTGGATTAATAGTGGTAAATGTTTATACAAGCGATAATTATTATAATATAGAGGTAAAAGATAATGGGGAGGGCGTTAGTAAAGAGGAATCAGAAAAAATATTCGATAGGTATTATCAAGCTATAGGTGGATTAAATCAAGGTGGAACAGGCATTGGGCTGGAACTTTGTAAAGAGCTAGCTAAAATTATGGGAGGAGACATTAGCCTCGTTAATTCAGAACAAAAGGGAGCTGCATTTCATTTTTTGTTTAAAGCGGAAGTGATAGCTGACAGTGGAAACATAAAAACCGAATTACGGATAGAGCCATTTGATGATTACGAGCAACAAGGTTTAACAGTGGTTAGAACTGACAAACCAACAATTTTGGTAATTGAGGATAATACCGAAATGCGATACTTTATAAAAAGCATTTTACAAAATGACTATAATGTGCTAGAAGCCAGAGACGGCAAAGTGGCCATTGAAATGCTAAAAACGCATAAGGTTGATTTGATAACCTGCGATATTATGATGCCAAATATGAATGGACTGGAATTGGTTTCAGAATTAAAAAAGATGGATGAACTAAATAATTTACCTGTAATAATGCTAAGTGCAAAAACGCAGTTAGAAGACAAATTATTTGTTTTAAAACTTGGGGTAGATGATTATATGGTAAAACCATTTTACAGCAGCGAACTACAAGCTAGAATTATTAATCTTTTAAGTAATAAAAAATCTAGAGAACAATCTCGTAATAAAGAAATTTTAGAACCTACAGAAGTAGTGGAAAGCTTGTGGCTTGAAAAATTGCGTAACACAATTGAACGAAATATTGCTAATTCGTTGTTTTCTGTTGCCGATTTGTGCGAAAATGTAAACATACAAGAAAGAACATTAAACAGAAATTTAGGCAAGGAAATAGGCTTAAGTGCGGCCGCATACATTAAAGAAGTTCGCCTAAATAAAGCAATGGATTTCTTGATAAAAAAAGAATTTAGAAGTGTTAAAGAAGCAAGTATTGCTATTGGGTTTTTAAGGCCCGATTATTTTGCAAAAGAGTTTTATAAAAGATTTGGCAAAAAGCCTAGCGACTATTTTTAGTTCGCTATTGGTCTAATATACATCATTCTATTTGCAGCAACATTTTCATAATAAACAGTAACTTCTTGGTTGTTTAAATCAGCCAATGTTTTAGTAACCGGATATTCAAAAACAGTTATTTTTCCGTCGGAGCGTATAATCGCAATATTTCCTTTAGCACCTTCAGGAGTTATTGCTTCTGCTCCCGCTAACTTTCCCGAAACATCCAACCAGTTTTCTTTTGGTAATGGTGCAGAACCACCTAAAACACTCGAACCGTTGTAATGGATATCTGCCAATTTTGTAATTGGGATGTTTTCAAAATATACTTTTACCTTTTTATGCTTAAGCTTTTTTAATTGTTTTTCCGTTTTTCCAATGTCTTGCAAGTTAGTTTCAAAATCTACTTGTTGATTATCTGCTGCATTCTCTACAGTCAAGGTGTAAATCAATTCAGATGAGCTTTTAACATCGATTAGTTTACCTTCAAAAACTATTTCATTGGCTCTAGGCTTTCGGTTTTGGTTGGTTGGAGCTTGATTACCGTTTTCCATTTGATGAGATGAATTATTGCAAGCAACAAACGAGGCTATACCAAATAACATTAAAAATAGATGTTTCATTTTTATAAGCATACTTCAAAAGTAATGCAACTATTTTAGGCGTAATTGAAATTCCAGTGGCTTATTCAGCGGAACGGGTTAGCTTGCGGGCTTCAACTCAGTATTTGATTCAAAATTATTTTGATGAACAGCTTTTGGTTAAAATGCTCTCATCCATAGAGCATCAAGGGTATTATATACAAAACGAGAGTACACCTTCTTCAGTCGCAGCCGAGTTGCGTGAAGTAATGGATGAAAGATACAAAGATGATAAATTTAAAAAAGCAGGGATAGGAAGTGGAGAGGCATTTACAATTGATGAAAATGTGCGTAATGATAGTATTCTCTGGATAGAAAACGAACCAACTAATGTTTTGGTAAAGCAGTATGCCGATTTCATAACAAATTTATTACCTCAATTAAATCGCTATTTTTTTCTACCCTTAAAAGACAAAGAACTTATGTTCGCTATATACGAACCTGGCAGTTTTTACAAAAAACACCGCGATAGGTTTGAGCAAAACCAGCATCGGTTTTTTACCGCTGTTTTATATCTTACCGATTGGAAAGAAGGCGACGGTGGCGAGTTGTTACTTTATTTACCTAACGAAACTATAAAGGTAACTCCAAAGGCAGGCACGTTTTTAATCTTCCAATCTGAAATGGAACACGAAGTACTTCCGGCAATAGCTAGGCGTTATTCCATAACGGGTTGGATTACAGATATTCCGATAGGGCTTACGTTTTTGTAAGTTGAGTCAAACAGCAATCACATTTAGCGTTTTAAAGAAAAGGCCGCTCTAGCAATAGGTTATAGATGGTTCATTCTTTAATTATTCGCATATACAATCCGCCATTGTTTTATCATTGCACCAATGCAAGCACCAAAGGCAAAAAAAATTCCAAAGGAGATAAGTATACACGGCGATACAAGAACAGATAATTATTTTTGGCTGAATGAGCGGGAAAACCAAGAGGTTATTGACTATCTAAATGTAGAAAACGACTACACAAAAGAAGTTTTAAAACCTACCGAAGAATTACAAGCAAAATTATTTGATGAAATTGTCGGAAGAATAAAAAAAGATGATGAATCTGTCCCTTATAAATTAAACGACTATTGGTACTACTCCCGCTTCGAAAAAGGGGACGAGCATCCTATTTATTGTCGAAAAAAGGATTCAATGGATAATCCCGAGATAATATTGCTAAATGTAAATGAGCTAGCCAAAGATCACGCCTATTATGATATTGGAGGACTTAGCATAAGTCCAGATAACAAGCTGATGATTTTTGGTGAAGACATCGTTAGTAGACGGATTTATACATTGAAAATGAAAGATTTAACTACCAACGAAATTATAGATTTTGAAATAAAAGGCACTACAGGTGGTGCAAGTTGGGCAAGCGATAATGAAACCATTTTTTTTAGTGAAAAAGACGACAACACACTTCGGTCTTACCGCATAAAGTCGTACAATATTTCTACCAAAGAAGAAAAAATTAGGTTTGTAGAAGAAGACGATACTTTTTATTGTGGCGTTTATAAGAGCAAAAGCAAAAAGTATATTATTATTTCATCGGGCAGTACGTTAACCTCAGAGTATCAGTTTATTTTGGCTGATAATCCTAATGATACTTTTAAAATATTTCAACCAAGAACAAGAGGTTTAGAATATGGCATTAGTCATTTTCAAGATAAATGGTACGTAATTACTAATTGGGATGCACAAAATTTCCGATTAATGGAAACGAACGAAACCCTTACCGAAAAAGAACATTGGAAAGAAGTAATTGCCCATAGAGAAGATACCCTTTTAGAAGGCATAGAACTGTTTAAGAACCATATGGTTGTTGAGGAAAAACGAGGTGGCCAAAATCACTTACGCGTAATAAATCAAGAAACCGGAAAGGAATATTACATGAAGTTTGATTCTGAAACCTATGATGTATGGAGCAGCACCAATACAGAGTACGATACAGAAATTCTCAGATACGGATATACCAGCATGACAACACCTAGCTCTGTGTTTGATTACAATATGAATACGGGCGATAGGGTGCTACTAAAACAGCATGAAATAGTTGGTGGATACGATGAAAGCTTATACGAAAGCAAACGAATATGGGTAGATGCTAGAGACGGTGCAAGAGTTCCTCTGAGCATGGTTTACAAAAAAGGAGCAAATGAACAATTTGATGCTCCACGACCATTGTTATTATACGCTTATGGGTCTTACGGTCATTCGCTAGATCCGTATTTTAGTGCTACGCGATTGAGTTTACTAGACCGCGGATTTATTTATGTTATAGCCCACATTAGAGGTGGAGAAGATTTAGGACGAGCATGGTACGAAAACGGCAAGTTATTGTATAAAAAGAACACTTTCTTCGATTTTATAGATTGCGGTAAATATTTGATAGCTAAGGGTTTTACGACGACAGAAAAGCTATATGCCATGGGCGGAAGTGCAGGTGGTTTGCTTATGGGAGCAATAATAAACTACAATCCAGAAATTTGGAAAGGGGTAATTGCCGCTGTTCCTTTTGTAGATGTAGTAACTACTATGTTAGACGATACAATTCCACTTACAACAGGGGAGTACGACGAATGGGGAAATCCAAACGAAGAAGAATTTTATCATTACATAAAAAGCTATTCGCCTTACGACAATGTAGAAGCAAAAGATTACCCAAATATTTTGGTAACTACTGGTTTGCACGATAGCCAAGTGCAGTATTGGGAGCCGGCAAAATGGGTAGCAAAACTGCGAGACCTAAAAACCGACAATAATTTATTGCTTATGCATTGCAATATGGAAACTGGACATGGAGGAGCAAGCGGTAGATTTGCACCATATAGGGAAACAGCTATGGAATACGCCTTTTTGTTTATGCTAGAAGGTATAACGGACTAAGATTACTTTTGTAAAATGAAAGGTCTGTATCTGTTTTCATTTTTTTGTGCTATTACTTACAGTTTAAAAGCACAAATAGATACGGACAGACCCGCATTTACAAGTACTACTGCTACTGTAAAAACAAAAAACCTACAAGCTGAAATGGGCATCTCGCTAGCTCAAGGAAACTATTATACAGATACAGTAAGTTATTTTTCCGCTCCTTCTATGACTTTGCGATATGGAGTATCCCAAAACACCGAACTTCGCCTTCTGTTGCCAAGTATAGGGCTCGACTTGAAAAATCATACTTCAGAAGCTAACAACTTAGAATTTGGTTTTAAAACTAAAATAGTTGGTTATACAAGGTATAACTTATCAGCTGTTGTAGGTGTTTTTATAAACGAAAAACCAGGAGGTTGGATTTCATTTGTCTCTCCGTTGCAGTTTGGTTGGGATATTGGAATACCTATGGTGTACGGTATAGACCGTAATCATAGATTAAAATCTGAAATGAGATTTAGTAGCGGAACTTCTTTTTACGCTATTTCTTCGTATTCACAAAGTTTGGTATTTAATAAGACCTTTAGCCCCGCCTTATCTGGGCAAGTAGAATATGTTTTTTCGTACAAAAAGGGAAGCAGCATTTGGGCAGAACCATTTCAAATGTACCAAGTTGTTAATGTAAGTGCACAATATGCATTAAACCGACGATGTATGGTAGATGGCACGTTATCTAATCTGCTCGGGATACGAAAAGAATTTAATCCATTACAAAAAAATATAGGTGTAAGTTTGGGCCTTGCCTACGCAATTGTTAAAAATGAAAAAAAGCATATTTAAAGTTCTTGTTCTTATTGTAAGCGTAACAGCTTGCACCAGTCAAAATAAATGGCAAACAGCTGCAGAGGAGCAAAGTGAAAACTTAACACCGTATCAAAAATTGGTTAAAAATCATCAAGACAGTATGTCGGTTATGTTTACATCTGGTGCTAATGGCGTAATCCCTAAAAACGAATTAATTACAGCTCATAAACTAGAGTATTTTCCGCCAAATGAAAACTACCGTGTTACAGCCATTTTTACGCCAATAGCCAATGGAAAAACATTTAAAATGGCCACTTCTACAGACCTGTTACCAGAATACAAGGCTTTTGGTACATATAAGTTTGA
>Ga0102815_10002842_pt1 | contig 10455 bp, 7 predicted proteins | sample ColrivemetaGS759_FD_79113 | JGI IMG/M metagenome (GOLD analysis project Ga0102815, IMG submission 79113) | Estuarine microbial communities from the Columbia River estuary - Ebb tide ETM metaG S.759 | ecosystem: Environmental > Aquatic > Marine > Intertidal zone > Estuary | place: USA: Columbia...
AATTTAAAGTACCATGGAAACACGAAAAGGGCAGTGTTTCTTTAATATAGGTTGACCGCTGTAGCGTGTAAACCTATAATGGCGGCCCTTGTAGTTGCGGGGTGGAGCAGTCTGGTAGCTCGACGGGCTCATAACCCGTAGGTCGCGGGTTCAAATCCTGCCCCCGCTACCACTTTAAGGAAAGCCCCATTTTGGGGCTTTTTGTTTCAAGTCTTCTGGGTTTGTGTCAGAGAGTTGGAATGGACATGTAGCCGTCTTTGGTGCGGCAAACGAAGTGGGCAAGTAGGCCCATTTTTTTTAGGGGAAATGGACCATCATGGGTGAGACGGGCTTAAGCAAGTTGATCGAGCCGGTGGTTCAGGAGTTGGGGTGTGAGCTCTGGGGCATTGAAAAATTGCAACAGGGTCGGCAGGTGGTTTTGAAGATTTATATCGAATCTGCCGATGGGATTAACGTTGATGACTGTGCACGTGTCAGCCGCCAGGTGAGCGCGATTTTGGATGTTGAAGATCCAATCCCTGGCGAGTACATGTTGGAGGTGTCATCGCCTGGGGTGGAGCGGCGTTTATTTAAGCCCGAGCACTTCAATGTGTGTAAAGGGGAGAAGGTTCAAATAACCCTGCGCCAGGCGTTTGATGGCCGGCGTAAGTTTAAAGGGTTGTTGTGTGGACTTGAAGACGAAGAGGTTGTGATCCGGGTTGATGATGCGCAAGAGATCGTGCTGCCGATGGACAGCATCGAGCGAGCGCGAGTATTGATGTAAGTATAATAGCGAGAGTCTCGCATGAAGATGAGATCGATTCATGAGTAAAGAAATCCTGTTAGTGGTTGAGTCCGTTTCGAACGAGAAGGGCGTTTCAGAAGAAATAATCTTTGATGCGCTGGAAGTTGCACTAGCCACCGCAACCAAGAAGCGCTATTCCGAAGAAGCGGATGTCCGGGTTGCGATTGACCGAGAAACGGGTCTCTATGATTCGTTCAGGCGTTGGACTGTGATGGCGGATGATGAGCTGGTTGAGTTTGAAGACGCGCAGTTAACCATTGAGCAAGCAGTTGATTTGCAGCCTGGGCTCACTGCGGGCGATATCTATGAGATCGCGATCGATTCCGTTGAATTCGGTCGTATTGCCGCCCAAGCAGCCAAGCAAGTAATCGTTCAAAAGGTTCGTGAGGCCGAACGGGCCCAAGTGGTTGAAGCCTATCGCCATCGGATTGGGGAGCTACTCAACGGACAAGTCAAGAAAGTGACGCGAGAAGCGGTCATTATAGATCTTGGTAATAATGCAGAGGCGATATTGCCTCGCGAAGAGTGGGTGCCGAGAGAAACTTTCCGAATAGGAGACCGACTCCGAGCGCTGTTAAAGGAGGTTCGTCCAGAAGCGCGTGGTCCGCAATTAGCAATGACCAGAACCTCCGCCGAAGTGTTAACAGAGCTGTTCAAAATAGAAGTACCAGAAGTCGCCGATGGCATCATTGAGATTCTTGGCGCGGCGCGAGATCCTGGTTCTCGGGCAAAAATTGCGGTTAAAACCAACGACGGTCGAATTGATCCTGTGGGCGCTTGTGTGGGGATGCGCGGCTCTAGAGTTCAAGCCGTATCGGGTGAACTCGGCAATGAACGAATTGATATCGTGCTTTGGGATGACAACATTGCGCAGCTGGCCATCAATGCGATGGCGCCGGCTGAGGTGGTTTCGATAGTGGTCGATGAAGAGACCCACAGTATGGATATTGCGGTATCTGAAGATAACCTAGCCCAAGCGATTGGACGGGGTGGTCAAAATGTTAAATTAGCCAGTGAATTGACCGGATGGTCGCTCAATATAATGACCGAAGCTGAGGCTGCTGAGAAACAAGAGCAAGAAGCTGGCTCGGTTGTTACCAATTTCATGGAGCAGCTGGATGTTGATGAAGATGTCGCGATCGTTCTACTCGAAGAGGGTTTTACCTCTTTAGAAGAAATAGCCTATGTCCCCATTGATGAAATGGTGGCGATTGAAGGATTTGATATCGACATTGTCGAGGAATTACGGACGCGGGCTAGGAATACCATCACCAATCGTGAGTTGGCTGATGAAGCAAACCGGATTACCCAAGAGCCTGCAGAAGACCTTTTAACGATGGATGGGATGACAACGAAGTTAGCCTATGATCTGGCGGCGATGGGTATTATCACGATGGAAGACCTCGCAGAACAAGCGGTCGATGACATTATAGAAATAGAGTCTATGACCGAAGCGATGGCTGGTGAAATTATTATGACGGCTCGTGCGCCGTGGTTCGAGTAACGAACGCTTAGCACCAGCAACAAGGGGAATAAAGATGGCTGAGACAACGGTAAAACAGCTGGCAGAAGCAGTAGGAACGCCCGTTGACCGTTTGCTACAGCAAATGAAAGACGCGGGCTTGCCTCAAGCCGCTGAAACAGATGTTGTGGCAGAGGCGCAGAAAGAGTCGTTGCTTGCATACCTCAAGCGAAGTCATGGTGAAGAGACAGATGGTCCTAAAAAAATCACGCTTAAACGCCGTACCTTAAGCACGATCAAGGCGGGCGGTAGCGCAGGGCGTGGTCGGACAGTAAACGTTGAAGTTCGTAAGAAGCGAACCTACGTGCGTCGAGAGGATGCTGATGTCACCGCGGAGGTGATCGCTGAGGTGATCCCCGAGGTTGCAGCAGAGGTTGCGCCGGCGATTGTTGAAGAAGTCGTGGCTGAGACCGTTGAAACCGTTGAAACCGTTGAGGCAATTGAGACGGTTGAAGTTCAAAGTGAACCTGAAGTTAATACAGCGCCGAAGGCTATGGACCCTGAAGCGATTCGTCGAGCGGCTTTTATCGCCTCTGAAAAAGAAGCTGAAGCGCGCAAAAATGTTTTAAAAGAACGTGAAGAAAAAGCAGCGGCAGAGGCCGCAGAAAAAGCCAAACAAGCCGAAGTTCTTAAAGCAAAATCGACTAAGCCGGATGCGACAAAAGAATCTGACGATAAGGCGGGTTCTCGTAAAGACAAGCGCGATCGGAAAGAGATTGATATTGATGAGATTCAGCAGAAGAAAGCCAAGCATGGTAATCGTAAAAAGCGTGTAGAAGAGCTTCTCGTCGAAGAAGTCGATGACATCCTGATCGCCCCAGGCGCCGAACTTGAAGATGACTTGACGCCGACTACGCTTGGCTTAACAGGTGTTGGGCGATCTAAGCGTGCCGCGGCACCGAAGGCTGGGCCACGACACAAATTTAACGCACCGACCCAAGATCAAGTCAGAGAAGTCGAAGTGGGTGAGTCCATTAGAATCTCGCAGCTGTCGCAGCGGATGTCGATTAAAGCAAAAGACGTGATCAAGTATTTGATGGGGCTGGGGGTCATGGCGGATATAAATGCCACGATTGATCAAGAAACGGCTATTTTGGTGGTTGAAGAGTTCGGCCACAAAGTAAAATTGTTGGATGCAAATGAGGTTGAAACGTCTTTGTTAGAAGCCCTGGTTTATGATTCTGAAGCCGAAGCACGATCGCCTGTTGTCACCGTAATGGGGCATGTTGATCATGGAAAAACGTCACTCTTAGATTATATTCGAAGTGCTGAAGTTGCGGGCGGCGAAGCCGGCGGCATTACGCAACATATCGGTGCTTATCGCGTTAAGACCAAGCTCGGTGAGATTTGCTTTATTGATACACCTGGACATGCCGCGTTTTCCGCAATGCGTGCTCGGGGCGCAAGTGCGACCGATATCATAATCTTGGTCGTTGCAGCCGATGATGGCGTGATGCCGCAAACCGAAGAAGCCATTAACCATGCCAAGAGTGCAGGTGTGCCTTTGGTGGTTGCGATCAATAAAATGGATAAAGAAGGGGCCGATATCGATCGTGTAAAGAACGAGTTGGCTGCTAAAAATGTGATCCCTGAAGACTGGGGAGGCGACACACAGTTCTTACCAGTTTCAGCGTTAACGGGCGATGGGGTCGATGCGCTGCTCGAGGCCGTGCTTCTGCAAGCGGAATTGCTTGAATTGACGGCCGTGCAAGAAGGTCCAGCGCAGGGTGTTGTGATTGAATCTCGGCTTGATAAAGGAAAAGGCTCTGTTGCCACGTTATTGATTCAAAACGGTACTTTGTCCCGCGGCGATATTGTGGTTGCGGGTGAGAACTTTGGACGCGTTCGCGCCATCACCGATGAGAATGGACAAACGCTGGCATCTGCTGGTCCTGCAACCCCGGTCTCTATTCAGGGTTTGAATGGTACACCTGGGGCGGGTGATCCGTTTACTGTGACGAAAGACGAAAAAGCTGCACGAGAAGTGGCAGAGTTTCGGCGTGAAAAGCTGAAGACTGAACGGCTTGCAACGCCCGTGGTTTCTCTGGACAACTTGTTGGAGAATTTCGGGGCTCAAGCGGTGCAATCACTCAATATTGTTGTGAAAGCCGATGTTCGTGGGTCGCTTGAAGCCATTGTTTCGGCACTCCATGACCTTGGAAACGATGAAGTTAAGGTCAATGTCATCTCCTCCGGCGTGGGCGGTATCTCTGAGAATGACGTGAACTATGCATTAACCGCGCAAGCGGTTATTTTCGGCTTTAATGTTCGGGCAGAGTCCTCAGCAAAACGCTTAGTTGATGCAGAAAGCTTGGATCTACGATATTACAAAGTCATTTACGATCTTGTGGATGATGTTAGAGATGCTCTGAGCGGCATGCTGGCGCCAGAGATTCGAGAAGATATTGTGGGGATTGCTGAGGTCAGAGATGTCTTTGACAGCAAGAAGTTCGGTTCAATTGCTGGTTGCATGGTGATCGAAGGCACGGTTCATCGGCGGAAGAAGATTCGCGTGTTGCGTGATCATGTTGTGATCTATGAAGGTGAGCTTGAAAGCCTCAGGCACTTTAAGGATGAAGTCGAGTCCATTCGCAGTGGTACCGAGTGCGGTATTGGCGTGAAAAACTATAACGATGTTCGCGTTAAAGATCAGATCGAAGTGTTTGATACCCGTGAGGTCGCGCGGCAGTTGTAATACTGCCGATAAAACTGAAATGGACGCACATTTTAAGCGAACCGATCGAGTTGCTGAGCAAATCCAAAAGATTTTGGCGGTTTTGATTCATAAAGAGCTGAAAGATCCTCGGCTTGGCATGGTGACGATCAACGATGTTCGAGTCTCCAAAGACCTTGCCTATGCAGAGGTTTTTTTTACGGTCTTTCCCGACGATCATGCTGAAGAAGCCGGGCAATTGCTTGGCAATGCCAGTAGTTTTTTGAGGAAGCTCTTGGCAAGGCAGTTGAGCACTCGCATTACACCAAAACTGCGCTTTAGTTATGATGCGAGTTTGGTTCAGGGTGAAAAAATAACCCGAGCATTAATGGCTGACCGCAAGGCTCGACCGCGCCAAGAGGAAGAAGATTTTGGGCCGTAGTCGACGCAAGGGCCGAGTCATAGACGGCATATTGTTGCTGGACAAACCAGCTGGAATAACGTCAAATGGCGCTCTCCAAAGGGTAAAGCACCTCTATGGCGCAGCAAAAGCGGGCCACACCGGTAGTTTAGACCCCATCGCAACGGGCGTCCTCCCAATTTGTTTTGGGGAAGCAACCAAGTTCTCTCAGTTTCTTTTGGATGCCGACAAGGGTTACATCGCGACGATCCAGTTAGGGGTTCGCACCACAACTGGCGATAGCGAGGGTGACATTGTTCATGAACGGAGCGTGCCCGAACTAACGGATGAGGCGATCGAATCTTATCTAGACTCGTTTAGAGGTGAGATAGACCAGATCCCTTCCATGTATTCGGCGATAAAATTGAATGGGCAGCCGCTTTACAAGCTAGCCCGGCAAGGAATAGAAGTAGAGCGTAAGTCAAGACGCGTGACCATCATGGCGCTGACGCTGATTGAACGGACACAAGATCAGTGGGTTTTGGATATTTCCTGTACCAAAGGAACCTACGTTCGCTCACTTGCTGAAGATATTGGTGAGTTGATTGGGTGTGGCGCGCATGTTGTTGGGCTAAGACGCAGGCAGGCCGGACCCTTTGCCATTGAAGAAACCTGCACGCTGGAAGTTCTTGAAGATCTAAAGGCAGAAAACGGTGAGCGCGGGTTGGATGAGACCTTGCTACCCGTGTCAGCGGCGGTTGCGGATTATCCGGTGGTTGAAATGACCGCATTAACCGCTAGCTATTTTGTGCAGGGACAACCGGTTCAAATTGCAGGCGTTAAAGATGAAGGATTAGTCTCAGTTTATTCTGAGGCGACAGATGACAAGATTTTTGTCGGTGTCGGGGAGATCCTCGATGATGGCAAGATTGCGCCGCGGCGATTAATCGCGACGTAACAACGATAGGGTATCTGCAAATATGCGTGGATACACCTGTTCAACGAAAGGAGTTGCGATAACGCAACTGCATATTAAGAAAAAGGAGGCCACGTGGCTTTATCAAATGAAGAAAAATCAGGAATCGTAAAAGATTACGGTACATCAGAGTCGGATACCGGTTCACCCGAAGTGCAAGTTGCGCTATTGACGGCGAATATCGAGAAACTACAAGGTCATTTTCAAGCTCACAAGCATGATCATCACTCTCGAATTGGTCTGCTCAGAATGGTGAGTCAAAGAAGGAAGCTCTTAAATTATCTGAAGAGTAAAGATACCGGTCGGTATGCACAGTTGATTAAGAGATTAGGTCTGCGCCGATAAATCAAGCCGTTATGAATGGAGAATAATGTGAATCCAGTTAGAAAAAAGTTTACCTATGGTGACCAAGAAGTCATCATCGAAACCGGTCGAATTGCGCGACAGGCGTCCGCATCGGTCTTAGTATCGGTCGGAGAAACCTCGGTCTTGGTTGCTGTGGTCGGTCGTAAAGAAGCCAATCCACATCAGAGTTTCTTTCCCTTAACCGTCAACTACGAAGAAAAAACCTATGCGGCCGGTAAGATCCCCGGCGGGTTTTTCAAGCGTGAAGGGCGCCCTTCTGAAAAAGAAACCCTAACGTCACGGTTAATTGATCGTCCAATTCGCCCTTTGTTTCCAAAAGGCTTTATGAACGAAGTCCAGGTGACCTGTCAGGTTGTTTCGGTTGAAAAAGATATGGATGCGGATATTCCGGCGATGATTGGTGTCTCGGCAGCGCTTAGCCTGTCTGGGATTCCCTTTGCAGGACCAATCGGTGCGGCTCGGGTGGGTTTTACGGAAACCGGATATCTTTTAAATCCAGGGTATGAAGCACTGAAAGACTCACATTTGGATATGGTTGTTGCCGGTACGGAATCGGCTGTCCTGATGGTTGAGTCGGAAGCGAAAGAGCTAACTGAAGACCAGATGTTAGGCGCGGTACTCTTTGCTCATCAGGAAATGCAAGTTGTCGTCAAGGCAGTCCAAGAGCTCTGCGCTGAGGTTGGCGTTGATGCTTGGAATTGGACGCTCGCCGAAAACGATGCGACTTTGGTTGCTGAAATGACCGAGTTTTCCGCTGAAAAAATCGCTGAAGCTTACCGGGTTACTGAAAAGATGAGCCGGCAAGATCAGTTGCAAGTGCTGCGAGATGCGGCGATGGCGCAATTTGTTCAAGAAGGTGGGCCTTCAGCAGACGTGGTGGGTGGTATTTTTGGCAGCATCGAGAAGAAGACCGTTCGGCGCGCGATCATTGCCGGCGAGCCTCGAATTGATGGACGCGATACTAAGACGGTTCGAGGCATTGCAGTTGAAGTTGGGGTGCTTGCGAAGACGCACGGTTCGGCGTTATTCACGCGGGGCGAAACCCAAGCACTTGTTACGACAACCCTCGGTTCAACCAGAGATTCAGCGATCATCGATGCGCTGCAAGGCTCCTACCGTGATCATTTCATGTTGCATTACAATTTCCCACACTACAGCGTCGGCGAAACTGGATTCTCGGGTGGCCCGAAGCGTCGTGAGATCGGTCATGGCAGGCTAGCTCGACGGGGCATTGCCGCGGTGTTGCCCAGTTTTGAGGACTGGCCTTATACCACTCGGGTTGTGTCTGAAATCACTGAGTCGAACGGTTCTTCCTCTATGGCCTCAGTCTGTGGCGCAAGTCTTGCGTTAATGGATGCGGGCGTGCCCTTAAAAGCACCCGTTGCCGGTGTGGCGATGGGGCTGGTTAAAGAAGATGATGGCTTTGCGGTCCTGACGGATATCCTTGGGGATGAAGATCACTTGGGTGACATGGACTTTAAAGTTGCCGGCACGCAAACGGGCGTTACGGCGCTTCAGATGGACATCAAGATCCAAGGCATTACTGAACAGATCATGGAAACGGCGCTTGAACAGGCGCGGGATGCTCGACTCCATATATTGGATGAGATGAACAAGGTCATTGGCCGATCGCGAGAAACGGTTTCAGATAATGCGCCGGCGATGGTCACGATGAAAGTCGAATCTGACAAGATTCGGGATGTCATTGGCAAGGGTGGTGCAACCATCCGATCGATTACCGAAGAAACGGGTGCATCGATTGATATTGATGACGACGGCACGATCACAATTTTTGGTGAGGGTGTTGAGTCTAGAGATGCAGCGGTTCGATTGATCGAAGGTATTGTCGCCGAGGCTGAAGTCGGTCAAATTTATAACGGTAAAGTTGTAAAAATTGCAGACTTCGGCGCCTTTGTGAACATTTTGCCTGGAAAGGATGGCTTGGTTCACATTTCTCAGATCGCCAGCGAGCGCGTTGAGAAAGTGACGGATTACCTTTCTGAAGGTCAGATCGTAAAGGTTATTGTCCTGGATGTTGAGCGTGGACGAATTAAGCTCTCGATGAAGGAAGTGCCGTCAGATGAGGCAGAAGCACCCGCATCCGACGCAGTTGAGGCAGAAGCGGCGAGTGAGCCAGAAGCAGCTCCTGTAGCGGTTGATGCGGTTGAAGTTGAAGCGGCGACTGTCGAGTCAGCGCCGGTGGAATCTGTTGAAGATGCCAACGTTGATCAGGCTGATGATGCTGCAGACACGCAAAGTAAGCCAACTCAAGACTAATGGTTTGAGAGGCTGAAAAACCCGAGTCGTGAAAGCGCCTCGGGTTTTTTTATGCGTTTGTTTGTGGTGAGTTCGCGATGAGGTCGTCGACAACGCTTGGGTCCGCCAAGGTACTGGTGTCCCCCAATTGCGTCAGTTCATTCTCAGCAATTTTGCGCAATATTCTACGCATGATTTTCCCAGACCTGGTTTTCGGGAGCATGGGTGCCCATTGCAGAATGTCGGGTTTAGCAATGGCGCCAATCTCTTGCCGAACAAGGTTTTCAAGTTCCCGCTTGAGGGTATCCGTCCCGTCGACGCCTTGCATTAAGGTGACGTAGGCATAGATCCCTTGGCCCTTTATGTTATGCGGATAACCGACGACAGCAGCCTCCGCGACCGCTTCATGCAGCACCAATGCGCTCTCAACTTCTGCTGTACCCATCCGGTGTCCCGAAACATTGAGCACATCGTCGACTCGTCCGGTAATCCAGTAATACCCTGACTCATCTCGGCGAGCACCATCACCCGTAAAATAGTAGCCCGGATAGGTCGTATAGTAGGTATCAATGCAGCGCTGATGGTCCCCAAAAACTGTTCTGATTTGGCTTGGCCAGGAGCTGCGAATGGCTAGGTTGCCGGAGGTTGCACCACTCAGCACGTTTCCCTCTGGATCGAGTAAGACGGGCTCTACACCAAAAAACGGCAGGGTTGCGGATCCGGGTTTTAGATCCGTCACACCCGGCAAGGGGGTAATCATGATGCCGCCAGTTTCTGTTTGCCACCAAGTATCGACTATGGGACACCGGCCGTCACCGACAATATGGTAATACCACTCCCAAGCTTCTGGATTAATGGGCTCGCCAACCGAGCCCAGAATACGCAGACTCGAGCGGTTGGTTGCCTGCACAAACTCGTTTCCCATGCCCATGAGGGCACGAAGTGCAGTCGGGGCTGTGTAAAAAATATTGACCTGATGCTTGTCAACGATTTGCCAGCATCGAGACGCATCAGGATAGTTCGGGATGCCTTCGAACATTAAGGTTGTCGCGCCATTTGCGAGAGGCCCGTACACGATATAGGTATGGCCTGTAACCCAACCAACATCCGCGGTGCACCAGTAAATATCGCCATCATGGTAGTCGAAGACGTAGCGATGCGTCATGGCCGCTTGCAATAAATAACCGCCTGTAGTGTGCAGTACGCCTTTCGGTTTTCCGGTTGAGCCCGAGGTGTAGAGGATGAACAAAGGATCTTCACTGTCCATTGGTTCGGCGGGGCAGCTTGGGGGTTGCAGGATAGTTTCATCGTTATACCAGAGATCCCGTTCTGGTTGCATCGACACGAAGCCGCCAGTGTGCCGCACAACAATCACAGAATGCACGTTCGGGCACTGCTCAAGCGCCAGATCGGCGTTGACTTTAAGGGGGACTGTTTTACCGCCTCGCACGCCTTCATCAGCGGTGATCACTGTTTGGCAGTCAGAGTCTAAAATACG
>Ga0102815_10002848_pt1 | contig 10438 bp, 12 predicted proteins | sample ColrivemetaGS759_FD_79113 | JGI IMG/M metagenome (GOLD analysis project Ga0102815, IMG submission 79113) | Estuarine microbial communities from the Columbia River estuary - Ebb tide ETM metaG S.759 | ecosystem: Environmental > Aquatic > Marine > Intertidal zone > Estuary | place: USA: Columbia...
CGAAGGGCAAACAATGGCGGGCGCAATTCGACCGCTCTTTCCAGATCAGCATCAACACATCGCAATTGCAGTGGATCGACGAAACCGCGCAGATGAATCAATGGATAACTCACCTGCGCGACCAGGCACTCGATGGATCCGCGATAAACGTGGAAATTACCGAAGACCTGTTGATGAACCCGAGAACCAGCATTACCAATCGCCTGCTCGATTTTCGTGCAGCGGGCATTCAACTATCTATCGACGATTTCGGCACCGGTTATTCATCCCTGCCCTGTCTCAAGCAGTTCAATATTGATTATCTTAAAATCGATCAAAGCTTTGTGCGCAACCTCCATCAGGACAATAACGATGCCGTCTTGTGTGAGGCCATGATCGCCATGGCGCACAAGCTCGGCATCAAGGTCATTGCCGAAGGGATTGAATCTCGTGATCAGGATCAGCTATTGCGGAAGTTGGGTTGTGATTTCGGCCAGGGTTACCTGTATTCGAAAGCAGTGACTGCAGCGGAGCTGGAAGACCTGCTTGGCAAGAAAAGTGACCGCCGTATTGCGCACAAAAAAAAGCACGGTCGTAACCGTGCTTTTAAAAAACCTTAGTTTGCCTATATCCAGTAAACGAAAATAAACAATCCAAGCCACACCACATCGACAAAATGCCAGTACCAGGCGACGGCTTCGAAGGCGAAGTGATTTTCCGGGGTAAAATGGCTCTTGGCGGCGCGAATCATGATGATTAACAGCATGGTCGCACCCATGGTGACATGGAAACCGTGGAATCCGGTTAGCAAGTAAAAGGTGCTGCCATATATTCCAGAGTCGAGGCGCAGGTTCAAGTCCTGGTAAGCATGGGAATACTCATAAGCCTGCAAAAACACGAAACCGAATCCCAGAACAACAGTTGCGGCCAACCAGTAAACCAGCCAGACCTTGTCCTTACGCTTTAACGCCCAGTGCGCAAGCGTGACCGTCAGTCCAGAGGTTAACAGGATCGCAGTGTTGATTGCCGGCAGACCCCATGCGCCCATGGCCTGTTTTGCTTCTGAAAAATTATCAGCTAGCGGCACAGACAATAGCGGCCAGGCCGCTTCAAAATCGGGCCACAGATATTGTGCAGTGGCATCATTGTTGGAAGCGCCGTCAAGCCACGGAATCGAGTAGGCCCGCGCATAAAAAAGCGCCCCGAAAAAGGCTGCAAAAAACATCACTTCCGAGAAGATGAACCAGCCCATGCCCCAGCGAAAGGACATATCGACCTGCTTGTTATACAGGCCCGCCAGTGATTCATCAACGACCGTGCCGAACCAGCCGTACATCATGAAAATAATGACAGCAAGACCTACGAATATCGGCGTGGCACTCCAGGTACCGTGCAGGAAATTGGCAATACCAACTACCGTCAGCGACAGACCGATCGAACCGATTATCGGCCAATGGGTCCCGTGGGGTACATAATAATCTTCGTTACTTGTAGCACTACTCATGGATTATCTCTCTCTATATCCTGTATGCGTTAGATCGCTTTTAGCCCTGACCCAGACTGAAAAAAGTATAGGACAGGGTGATTTCTTCAATGTCTTCCGAAATTCCGGCCCCCACTACGAACCGTACTGGCATATCGACGGTTTCGCGCGCAGCGAGTTCCTGCTGGGTAAAACAAAAACATTCGGTCTTGTTAAAATATCCAGCTGCCAGCCCTGGTGACACACTGGGCACAGCCTGCCCCAGGGTCTTGCTATCACTCGCGCTACGTACTCGAAACATCGCTTCGTATACCTGGCCGGGATGAATCTCCATCTTTTTTACCAGCGGCTCAAAACTCCAGGGCAAACCGGCATTGGTGCTTGTTAGAAAACGTACCTCAATGGTTCGTGACAGATCGACATCCGTTGCATCTATCTCAGCAGCCTGAATTTGACCGGTTTTGCCATTCAAGCCGGTAATATCACAGAACACGTCATACAGTGGCACTAGCGCGAAACCAAAGCCGAACATCAGCAGCGGAATGATTGCCAGTTTTAGCGCACTGTTGTTCACTCGAAATTACCCCAATAAAAAGTAGCCACAAAAAATGCTCCGACTACCAGCAGGTGAGCCGCCACAATCCACGCAAGGCGCTTGCGGCGCTCGGCGGTTGTGGGGCTATCTTCATGCTGATCTTCCTGCATTAACGGCGCCTACACTCCCGTTTACTTGACCGAAGGCGCTTCGGTAAAGCTGTGGTATGGCGGCGGTGACGACAGTTGTTCGAACTCAAGTCCGGTAGCGCCTTCCCAGACACGATCGCTAGCTTTCGGTCCACCCTTGATGGTTTTGATGACGATGTACAGGAAGAACACCTGCGCAAGACCGAAGGCAAAGCCACCGATACTGGAAATCATGTTGAACTCGGCAAACTGCAGCGCGTAATCAGGGATCCGGCGAGGCATACCAGCGAGACCAATGAAGTGCTGGGGGAAGAACAATACGTTTACCGCGATCGTCGACCACCAGAAGTGAATCTTGCCCAGTCTTTCGTCATACATGTGCCCGGTCCACTTGGGTACCCAGTAGTAAAACGCAGCAATAATCGAATAGAGCGCGCCGGTGACCAGTACGTAGTGGAAATGCGCTACTACGAAGTAGGTATCGTGGTACTGCGTATCCACCGGCGCCACACCTAGCATCAAACCAGAGAGACCACCGATGGTAAACATAACGATGAAACCCAGTGCCCACAGCATCGGTGTTTCAAAAGTCATCGAGCCTTTCCACATCGTGGTAACCCAGTTGAATACCTTAACACCGGTAGGCACTGAAATAAGGATGGTTGCGTACATGAAATAAAGCTCGCCCGCGACCGGCATACCAACGGTGAACATGTGATGCGCCCATACCATGAAGGACAGGATTGCAATGGACGCAGACGCATACACCATCGAGCTGTAACCGAATAGAGGCTTGCGCGCGAAGGTCGGGATAATGGCTGAAATAATGCCAAAAGCCGGCAGGATCATGATGTAAACCTCGGGGTGCCCGAAGAACCAGAATATATGCTGGAACATGACCGGGTCACCACCACCGGCAGCATCGAAGAACGACGTCCCGAAATGGCGATCGGTCAGCATCATGGTGACCGCACCAGCCAGCACCGGCATAACTGCAATCAGCAGGTAAGCCGTGATCAACCAGGTCCAAACAAACAACGGCATCTTCATCAACGTCATACCCGGTGCACGCATGTTGAGGATTGTGGCGATAACATTGATCGCGCCCATGACCGACGAAATTCCCATCAAATGCACGGCAAAGATGAAAAAGTCGGTCGAATCCGGGCCATAGGTTGTCGACAAGGGAGCGTAAAAAGTCCAGCCAAAGGCGGGGGCACCGCTTTCCATAAAGGTAGTCGATGCAAGCATGGTGAAAGCAAACGGCAGAATCCAGAAGCTCCAGTTATTCATCCGCGGCAACGCCATGTCCGGCGCACCGATCATGATGGGGATTAACCAGTTAGCCAGACCAACGAAGGCCGGCATGATTGCCCCGAAAACCATCACCAGTCCATGCATGGTTGTCATCTGGTTGAAGAAATGAGGTTCTACCCACTGCAGTCCGGGCTGGAACAGCTCCAGACGAATCACCATTGCCATCGAACCGCCGTACAGCAGCATGATGAACGACAGCCACAGGTAAAGCGTGCCGATGTCCTTATGGTTGGTGGTGGTAACCCAGCGCATTAAGCCCTTGGCAGGCCCGTGATGGTCATGATCATCGTGAGCTGCCGAGCCGTCTTGTGTGGTTTCGTTATACATCTGGTAATTCCCCTTTATCTTGCATTCTTGATCGCGGAGGGCTGGATCATGTCACCTACGCTATTGCCTAAACTATTGCGCTCGTAGGTAAGGACCGCTGCGATATCAACATCATTCAACTGGCCCTTGAAAGAAGCCATTGAGGTACCGGTCTTGCCATTCACCACGATATCGATGTGTCCAGCAGGATCGCCATTCACGATTGCACTGCCGGTCATAGCCGGAAAGGCCCCCGGAATACCGGCACCGGTCGCTCCATGACAGGCGGCACAATTCGCCTGGTAAACCGTTTCACCACGCGCCACGAGATCCTGCATCGACCATTCTTCTTCACCTGCGGCTGCAGCGGCGGCAGCTTCAGCTTTCATTCCTGCGAGTCATTCCTCGTACTCCGGCTGGCTAACCGCATTCACGACGATCGGCATGAAGCCATGATCCTTGCCACAAAGTTCTGCGCATTGCCCACGATAAATGCCCGGCTTTTCGATGATGGCCCAGGAATCGTTGATAAACCCGGGTATGGAGTCCTGCTTAACAGCCAGCGCCGGCACCCACCAGGCGTGAATAACGTCGTTGGAATGGAACAGAAAACGAATTTTCTTACCCACGGGGAGTACCAGTTCGTTGTCCACTTCGAGAAGATAATTTTCGTTGCTGGTAGGATCCTTGACGACGTCACGGCTGGACTGAGCCAGGCTGCTAATAAAGCTCACGTCTTCGTCAACAAAAGTATACTTCCATTTCCACTGGATTCCGGTCACCTGCAAAGTGATATCTGCATTGGTCTTGGCATCTTCAAGATCCAGCAGTGTTGCAGTTGCGGGTATCGCAATACCGATCAGAATCAACAGCGGCGCTACCGTCCAGATAATTTCAATCGTAGTGCTCTCATGGAAATTAGAGGCTACGGCACCTTTCGATTTACGGTGGTGAAAAATTGACCAGGCCATCACGGCGAAGACGAGTACCCCGATCACCACGCAAATCCAGAACACCAGCATATGCAGCCCGTAGAGGTCCTGGCTAATCGGAGTGACACCCTCGGTCATGTTCAACTTGTACTCGGCCTGTGCGACGGGCATGGCCAGCATGGACAAAACACCCATAGCGACTGACGAGGAACATCGGGACAGCTTGTTAAATATCATTCTCAACTCCCTGGATAATACGGCCACAATGTTATGTCGATTTGTAGTAGCAAATTACTATCGACTTGGCGGTCCGCACACCGGTATATAACCACAAAAATGCCCTCTGAAAAAAACCGTTCAGAAGGCCCTTGAATCAAACGCGAATTATACAGTCTTTCAATTGAAAGGCTAGCGCATCCTTTTCCCAATTGGCGAGAAAACTACCCACCTCGACGCTTTCGCCGGACATGCCGATAGCTAGCTTGCGCCTTGCTCTTAGACCATCCTGACGGTCGTCAACCACACGCACCCAGGGCGTCTGGAATTCCCAGCACTGATCGACCCGCTGAACCCCCTTTTCGATTCGCGTATAGCATCGGTCGAGGGTAATCACTTCACGCCGATAAACTTTGCGCGAGGTAAAGTAAAGACCGGTTCCCAGCGCCAGCATTTCGATACCGGAAAACGGCAGTACCAGCCACAATCCCTGCATCGTGAAGAACAGGCCCACGGCGAGTGCCACAACGCAGGTGAGGAGGTAAAACGCAAGCAGCTGGCGCCAGCTGATGGAACAGTTGGGGGATAACACGAAGCGATAACCCTCTTCGGCACTCACTTTATCAACACTGATCATTCAATACATATCATCAGAATAGTCAGCGTCTATTTCATCACTTTGCCAGAGCTGCGACAATAGCCTTATCGATGATTTTTTCAGGACACACGAAGTGGCGGATACAGGCAGTAGCAATAATCAGGACAGCGAACCGGTAAGAGACCTCAGTTTCTGGGAGCTCGTGAAGAGCACCTCCTCGGCATTCGTGGGCGTCCAGAGCAACGCTAACCGTGAACGGGATTTTAGCCGCGGCTAGCTTTCACATTTTATCTGGATGGGCCTGCTGTTCGGGCTGCTATTTGTGCTGACTCTGATAGGTGTCGTCCAACTGGGACTGCACTTTACCGGCCACTGAGCAACCCGCGGGGCTCTCCCAAAAGGCTAAAGGGGGACTTAAAGGATCCAGCCGCGCAGGAACAGCCGCGCATAGTGATCAACCAGCAGGAAAGCAAACAGCAGCGTCAGGTAGTAAATGGAGTAACCGAAAGTCTTCATCGCAATAATATTCGGCTGCTCCTCACGATAGAGCCGCACCGCGTAATACAGGAAACCGATACCAAGCGCGACTGCACCGGACAGATAGATCAAACCGCTCATCTGTATAATGAAGGGCATCATGGTCACGATGAACAGCAGGATCGTGTACAACAAAATTTGAATCTTGGTGAATTCAACACCATGGGTCACCGGCAACATCGGAATGTCGGCCTTGGCGTATTCTTCTCGACGACGAATCGCGAGCGCCCAGAAATGCGGGGGCGTCCACACGAAAATAATCAAAAACAACAATAGCGCTTCTGTACCGACCGAGCCGGTAACAGCGGTCCAGCCCAGCAACGGGGGAGCTGCCCCGGCAGCGCCACCGAGTACGATATTCTGCGGCGTCGCACGCTTCAAATACATGGTATAGATCAGCGCGTAGCCAACCAGCGAGAAAAAAGTCAGGACCGCGGTGAGCAAATTGACAAAGGCTATCAGTATCGCGATGCCCAACACGCCAATGCTTAACGCAAAAATCAAAGCCGACTTCTGATCCAGATCACCACTGGCCAACGGCCGATCGCGGGTTCGATCCATGATACGGTCGATATGCTCGTCGACCACGTGGTTGATTGCAGCACCCGAAGCCGCGGCCAGACCAATACCGAGCAGACCGAAGACGAAAATATCAAGCGGGGGCAATCCCTCGGCAGCGAGCAACATGCCCACCATAGCGGTGAACACAATCAGGTAAACCACTTTGGGCTTGGTCAGACTGTAATATTGCGACCAGGAGTTGAGAGTTAACGCCGTCATTCGATATCGCTAGTTTGTCCTTGGTTGAGTTGGCCTTCGGTTAAATTGCCGTGGGCCTTGCGTCGGAAGTTCCGCATCGAACACCATCGGTGCGCGAAAGGCGGCCTTTATACAGACATTCGGGCCGCGATTCAATCGCGCGATAGTAACAGGTTCAACCGATTTGAGATATCTTCAACAGCTTTTTGACATCCTTGAGCATCAGGTCCGGATCGATTTCGGCCGGGTAGTGCATCATCAGGTTCTGGTCGGGATCAACCAGGTACAATTTGGGCGTGCTGCCGACCTCAGCCTCGCCCGGCAAATCAAACTGGCGATAAAGATTCGGGTTACGATCACCCTGCACTACCTTCAGATTGGGGAAACCCATGAGATAAATCCGCAACTCTTCACTGAGCGGGCTCGCTGTGATCAGCACATTTTGCAGACGCAGCGTATCGCGTCCCAACAGCGTTCTCAGTTGACGCATGTAAAAAAGGTTAGAACGGCACAGCTCGCCACAATCATCGCCAGCAAACATCAGCAGAGTCCACTTGCGCCCAAAACCACCGGTATGCGTCACGCCGTCAAGCGCCACAATCTCCGGCCATTGCAGTCGCTGCACCGGCGTTACGAGCGCACCGTAGTTACCGCTCGCTGGCTTGAGATCGAAAACATAAAGCGCCATCCAGCCACCGATAAAGGGTGACAGGAAAACAATGATCAGTGTTAGAAGCTTAATTCGATGCCACAACAGACCCTTGGGTTGTTCTTCGCTCATTCAATTTTCCGCAAATTCATAATAATAAAAAATACCAGTGCCACCAGGGCAAAAGAAAACCATTGTAGCGCGTAGGCACGACTTTTTTCCGGTCGCATCCACACCGGTTTCCAGTCGCGCACATAATAATCCTGCTGCTCAGGAGACAGCCACAACACCCACGGCAACAGGCGCCCTCCAAAGGCAGCCTGCAGGGCATCGACTTCGATATAGGGAATTAGCTGGTAGGGGACAGGTTGGGGCCAGACGCTGGATAATGCCACAACTCCCATCTGAAAAGCAGGCTCACTCGGGAAATACGCGATTCCAGCAACACCCTCGACACTGAACGGTACTGACACCGCAGGCGGATCATCTCTCGACTCACCCCAGGGCGCCCAGCCGCGATTCACCAGCACTATTCGGTCACTGCCCTCAAGCTGTAATGGCGTGAGCACGTGATAGCCCGCCCTGCCACGATGTAACTGGTTATCGACCAGCAGGTTGCGCGAGTTGTCAAAACTTCCCTGAAGGACCAGTTTTCGATATTCGATGCGGACAGGGTCACCGCCTGCCAGGTCATCCGGCACTATCGCCCGATAAGGTTCGCTGAGACGCTGCTGAAAGCGGCCCTCGATAGATTCCTTCAGAATAGCCCGCTCAAGTTGCCACAATCCAAGCACAATGAACAACGTCATGCCACCGGCAGTCAGGGCGACTGCCCACCAGCCCGGTTTGAATTGGCGACCAGCGATCTTCATATCGACAACCACCGCTGATTCGGTACACTTACCCGAAACCTGCACATCACCCACATTATGCTCATTGTCAAAGTCATCATCGGTATCCTGCTCGGACTCATCTTACTCAGCCTCGTCATGAGTATGGCTAGCTTCATCAAGGACAAGGAAAACTCCAATCGCACCGCCAAAATGCTAACGATTCGAATCGCATTATCCATCGTGACCTTCATTTTCATTTTCATCTCGTTTTACATGGGCTGGATCCAGCCACACGGACTTATCCCACCGCCCGGCTGACCATTATCCGGCCCATGCATGGCCGTAGACTACCTCGCAGGATGCCACAAACCGACCCTGCTCAAATCCATATTGACGGTAGTTTTCTTCCAGGGCGCGCAATTGACCGGGGGTCATCAGCCCACGCCGGCGACTCACATCGGCATTACTCGCGCCGGTTTGCCGCAGATCATCCAGCAAACTGCGAAAATCCCTGTATTCCATCCGGATCGTCTCGGCATCCACCACCGGCTGCGCAAACCCTGCCGCCATCATAGCGTCACCAATATCGTGCATATCGATAAAGGGGTGCACGTGAGGATGATCATCCAGCGCCTGCCAACTGAGCGCGAGCTCACCCAGAGTCGCCGGCCCGAAACTGGTGAACAGAATCAAAGCACCCGGTCGCGCCACGCGCGCAAATTCCGCCAGCGCGAGATTCAAATCATTACACCAGGGGAGCGCCAACGAGGAAAACACCAGGTCAAAGCTGTCCTCGGCAAACGGCAAACACTCCATATCAGCGACCACACGGCGCTTTCTGGATAACCAGCGATAGTTCGCGCCAGCCCGCTTCAGCATCTGCTGTGACATATCGACAGCATGAACACGAGCTTGCGGATACGCTTTTTGCAAGCCACGCTGCGCTTTGCCGGTGCCACAGCCCAGATCGATGATAGTCTCCGGCTGGTGACGCATGTAATGCAATCGCTCAAGCAAGCGCCTAGCCACCTCTTCTTGCAATATAGCCGCATTATCGTAGCTTTTGGCCGCATTATCGAAGAAATTTATAATCGATCGTTTATCCAGCCGTGGCGGATTAAGCAGATCCAAGAGTACTCCCGGGTTGGTTTGTTGCATGCCGCTTCAACACGCCCTGGGGCTAGCCCAGGTGCACTATCACGTGAATCGAATCAGCTTCGGCTCGGGATTCTACCTGAATCCCCGGCGCAACATCAGCGATTTTGCCCACGACGCATCAGTCGAACTTTATGCACTAAAACCGTGCGCGGCGCGAATCATTCTCTGCGGATCGATCCTTCAAGCTGCACACCTGGCTGTCAGCACAGAATGATTCTGTTAAAGTGCGCACAACATTACGCAGGCCCGCCATGATCGAAATCGTCGCACTACTCCTTTGCTCTTATTTACTCGGATCGCTATCGTCAGCCATCCTGCTGAGTAAAATCATGGGTTTCAAAGACCCCCGTAGCGAAGGCTCGAACAATCCCGGCGCAACCAACGTGTTGCGCATCGCCGGTAAGAAAGCCGCGTTTCTGACGCTTCTCGGCGACTGCCTCAAAGGTTTGATTCCAGTGCTCGTCGCCGCTGCACTAGAGGCAGATCCATTGATCATCGCGCTCACCGCCTTCGCCGCGTTCGCCGGACATTGTTTTCCGGTCTTCTTCGCGTTTAGCGGCGGCAAGGGTGTCGCCACCGCCATGGCTGCCACCGTTGGTTTTAACTGGGTAGTCGGGATAGTACTGATAGCCATATGGCTACTGTTCGCGCGCGTGTTCAAAATTTCCTCGCTAGCCGGGATCATTTCATTCTGCGCACTACCTGCACTAATCTACTGGCGCGTGCCCGACCTCGGTGTTACCGCAGTGTTTGCCGCCATCTCGACGATCCTGATCTGGCGTCACCGCGCCAATATTCAGCGCCTACTCAGCGGTGAAGAAGGCTAACAGCGAAGAAGGCCAGCAGCGGAGAAAGCCAGGTTATGCCCAAATGGCACTTACTTAAGCACAACCCCATGACATTCGTTCTGGTCTGGAGAAGGCGGATGATTGGGGGACTATTTGCGAAGTAAACCGCAGGCGGCGAAGCCGCCGAGGCATTTGCGAA
>Ga0102815_10002850_pt1 | contig 10437 bp, 10 predicted proteins | sample ColrivemetaGS759_FD_79113 | JGI IMG/M metagenome (GOLD analysis project Ga0102815, IMG submission 79113) | Estuarine microbial communities from the Columbia River estuary - Ebb tide ETM metaG S.759 | ecosystem: Environmental > Aquatic > Marine > Intertidal zone > Estuary | place: USA: Columbia...
AACTTTCCGTTCTTATTGCCTTTAACTGCATCTAGAATGCCTTTCAACGCACCCTCCATTTCGCCATGGCGATTAATTTCAGAGCCATAGTTTAGACCATTGTAGACTTCTTGAGGAACGGCTCCATACTTTTTGATGACGTAAAGTACATCAGGTAGAGCACCACCTTGGGCGAAGTTCAGATAGCCATGAAGACGAATGTATTTTTCACCTTTGTCTTGATAAACCTTACGAACGGTATACATTTCTGAGAGATCCACAGGCGTTTTCCCCATTCGAATCATCTCACTCTCAACAAAGGATGTGGTCGCATAAGACCAACAGGTTCCCGAGGCACCTTGATTTTTCACAGGGGTTGCTTCTATATCAACGATGGTTTCCCATTCGTAGCCTATGGGCGCATCCGAACCGTTGTCTTTTATCTTATTGATGAGATCGACTTGCGCAAAAGCCTGCGTGCTTAATAGGGCCCCTGCAAGGAGTAAAGGTAATTTCATGATGAGATTATTTAAATTGTGTACTAACGGTAGCCTCTTTTATTCCAGCAGAATAATCGTAGAACCCTTCTTTTGATTTAACACCTAGTTTGCCCGCGGTTACCATATTTACGAGAAGCGGACACGGGGCATATTTCGGGTTGCCGAGCCCGTCATAGAGTACTTTAAGAATAGAAAGACAAACATCTAGCCCTATAAAATCTGCCAATTGTAATGGCCCCATAGGGTGTGCCATACCTAATTTCATAATGGAGTCAATCGCTTCAACATCAGCCACGCCTTCATGTAATGAAATAATAGCCTCATTGATCATAGGCATTAGAATCCGATTAGCCACGAAACCCGGATAATCGTTACAAGCTACGGGGACTTTACCCAGCGCTTTGCTCATTTCAATCACGGCATCACAAACCGCATCAGATGTACTGTAGCCGCGAATAATTTCGACAAGGCGCATTACAGGAACTGGATTCATGAAATGCATCCCAATTACTTTATCCGGGCGCGATGTTTGTGCTGCGATTTTAGTAATGCTAATGGAAGAGGTGTTAGATGCGAGTATACACGCCGCTGGCGCATGAGCATCAATGTCTTTGAAAAGTTGGAATTTTATCGCTGTATTTTCTGTTGCTGCCTCGACGACAAGGTCTGCTTCCGCGACAGCTTTCTTTAGATCCGTTCCAGTCGCGAGACGACCCAAAGCGTTTACTTTATCTGATTCCGTCAACTTTTCTTTCGCAATTTGACGGTCCATGTTTTTTGTGATGGTGCTTAAAGCGCGTTCCAGCGCAGCTTCGCTAATGTCAAATAAGTGAACAGTAAAGCCACTTTGAGCGAAGACATGTGCAATGCCATTGCCCATTGTTCCAGCACCAATTACGGTAATGTTTTTCATGTAGGGTGATTTGTGGTTCTTATTTGCCTCGCCCTTGCAAGACTGTGACTAAGGTATAGAACAGGATTTTGATATCGTTTACCAAGGTGATATTTTCTGTGTAGATCAAATCGTAACGTGCTCGTTCAATCATTTCCTCCACATTTTCAGCATAACCGAACTTAACCATTCCCCAAGACGTGATGCCGGGTTTTACTTTGAGTAGGTAGCGGTATTGTGGCGCCGCTGCTATGATTTGGTCAAAGAAAAATCGACGTTCTGGGCGCGGTCCAACAATGGACATATCGCCTTTCAATACATTTAAAAATTGAGGCAATTCATCCAAACGAAATTTTCTCATGGTTCTACCCCAGGGTGTTATGCGCGGATCTTCTTCGCTACTGAGTTGCGGACCTAGCGCTTCCGCATCGTTATACATGCTGCGCAGTTTGATGATTTTAAAGGTCCTGCCATTTTTACCCAACCGCTCTTGTGTGTAAAAAATAGTTCCAGGAGAACCTACGGCAATCATGGCAATAGAAAATAAGATAATGGGTGCTGCGATGAGGAGCAGAAGGGAGGCCACCAAAATATCGAACAAACGCTTAATAAAGGCCACGTGTGGTTTGATCAATTCTCTTTTCACCTCAATGAGCGAACGGCCTAAACTTTCCATCTTGACTTGACCGGACAGGATACTAAAAAGGTTCGGTAGTACGTGAATGCGAACATCACTGCGCTCTATGGAGCTAACCATTTCGGCAATACGATCAGAATTTCCAGACGGTAGGGCGATTATAACATCTTCAACGGTATTGTCATTGATAATATCGGCCAACTGTTCCGTACTTCCTAAACACGGAATCGCATTCATTTGCTCGTGAACAGATCCGTTGGCGGTATGTAAATACCCCAGGAAGGAGTAGCCCTTGCTGCGGTCTTTTTGAAAAGCCAGTAAAAGTTCGGCAGCTTCCTTACCGCTGCCTATAAGTATTGTAGGGAACTTGAGTGAACCCTTGTCTATAAGGTGACGAACGCGAGTACTTAGTAAGAATCTAAATAAACCACTTAGAAGTAGGAGACTTCCTGAATAGACGCCTAATGTGATGTAATAGTCGCTGTATTGGGTAATGTAATCGTCCAGTAGAACTAGAAAGAACAGCAATACCGCCGTGATCACTGTACCGCCAAATGTGTTAAAGGCCTGTGTTATGCGACTTGTTCGGGTTAGGTCACGGTAAATTCCACTGAGTGCACTAATACTTATGAATAATGCAGTAGTGGCCGCTGCTGCTAGTAAAAATGTTTGGTCAAATTTTAATGGAACCGCTGTGCCGAACCGTTCGGGTTCGACGTAAAGCTTTCGTACCATATGAAGCGCAGTGTATGCGCCGGTACCGGCAATTATATCCAGCAATACATAGCGAAAGAAAAGTTTGCGTTCCAGCTTTTTAGAGGTGCTCAATACAATAGCTTTATGTTGTCAATCAGTACTGTGGCAGTGTCGTCTGTGGTATTAATACCTCCAAAAAACAGATTATAATCCAAAGCATTCGGGTACCCGCTTACTTCTGTAACGAGGTTGATGTAAACTTTATTCCATTCTTCATTAGGAAATAGTGTGACTACCGGCGTCTTAATACTTTGAAGAATCTCATTCGCAGTAACGCCAAAGGTGAGCGCCACTTCTGTTTTGTAATTAACCTCAAGCCAGACATTTGCACCGTATTTGGGCAATTCGAAGGCTTGAAGTGTTTTGAACTCCCCCAAAGACACCGGAGGCAAGACAAATTTGCCGCTTTTATTTGGTAATTCTCCAGGAAAGGAAAAGACTTCACTAGTATCTGAGGTGATCAGTAGATTCGTATCGCTTTGAACGGTTCGGTTGTAGTTTAATCCGATACCGTCAAAATCTTCAATAATCATTAAGGTGTACGTAGGATTGTATTCGAATGTGAGAACTTCCGGGGAAAGCACCCTAGTTGATCCTTCATTCAAGGTCCAATTCTTTTCTATCGTCGATAGCATCTCATACTGGTTCCGTTGAGAATACACTCCATTGAGTGACATTCCAGGAATAAATCGGAGGGATTGATTCTCACCGGCATACACCGGTATCCGACACGGTGGGGAAAAAGCCCCAATTTGTTGCCCGTTTTGTTCTACCCAAATAGTATTCAGCCTAGACGATGACGTTCCCTCACTAGCTTTTGCCGCTACGCGCAGTTCAGTAACTTCTAAATAGGCCACCGCTGGAGCGGTTTCGTCCTCACAAGAGGTAAGAAGCAAAAGACTCCATAGAATGGTGCTAAAAATGATCGATTTGAACATAAGTACAAAGGTAGGCATCCTAGTGTTTTAAATTGTTAAAAAGAAGCCTCCTTCTAAGGACTACAAGTTGGGTTCGCGATGTACTTTCATTTTATGCAAAACGAGGACAGTCCATATTACCAAGGCCAGCGGGCCATTATGTGTAGTGATTTAAAAGCTAAGGGGTTGGCTGGAGAGGCTGTGCTGGGTGCAATGAATCGGATCCCGCGACACCTCTTCCTGGAGAGCAGCTTTCATCAGCACGCCTATCAGGATAAGGCGTTTCCTATTGCCGCGGATCAGACCATTTCTCACCCTTCAACGGTAGCTTGGCAATCTGAATTGTTGGAATTACGGCCAGGGATGAAAGTATTGGAGATCGGCACCGGAAGTGGCTATCAGGCTGCTGTTTTGTGCGAATTAGGCGTGAAATTGTTTAGTATCGAGCGTCAAAAAGCATTGTTCGATTTTTCGAAAAAGATGTTGCTCCAATTAGGTTATCGGGCCGAATTGAAATTTGGTGATGGCTTTAAGGGAATGCCCGTTTTCGCTCCCTTTGACAGGGTTATAGTTACTTGTGGCGCGCCGTTCGTGCCAAAGGCACTTCTAGCGCAATTAACTGCCGGAGGAATTATGATCATTCCAGTAGGTGAAGGCACTCAAAAAATGGTTAAAATCACCAAGCAATCGGACGGTAGCTTTGTTCAAAAGGTGTTAGGAGATGCAGCGTTCGTTCCTATGCTCAAAGACCGCGAGTAGCGTACATTTGTCAAGTGAAAACCGTAGAGATAAAAAACCGCAAAGCGAAATTTGATTACGAATGGCTCGAAACCTACACTGCGGGCATGCAGTTGCAAGGGACTGAGGTGAAGTCTATTCGTATGGGGAAGGCGTCCATCGCAGAGGCGTATTGTTATTTCGCTGGCGAAGAATTGTTTGTTAAAAACATGACAATCTCTGAATGGTCTCATGGAAATATATTTAACCATGAACCGCTGCGGGAGCGCAAGTTGCTCTTGGCTAAAAGAGAATTGGATAAGATCCTAAAGGCTACTAAGGACGCTGGCATTACAGTGATTCCTACAAAAGTATTTATCAGTGAAAAAGGCTGGGTGAAGATGAATATCGCGGTAGCTCGTGGTAAGAAGAATTACGATAAACGTCAGTCATTGAAGGAAAAAGATGCCAAGCGCGATTTGGCCCGATTAAAGAATATTTAGATGTACAAATCCGTAATACGTCCTTTACTTTTCACCCTAAACGCTGAGCAAGCACATCATTTTACGTTTAAGTCGTTAAAGTTGGCTTTTAGAGTACCTGGAATAAGTAGCATCGTAACTACATTCTTTGGTTCATTGAAAGGGCATGAAAAAGTGGTCATGGGCTTGCGTTTCAAAAACCCAATAGGACTTGCTGCAGGATTTGATAAGGATGCGAAACTCTATAATGAACTTAGTGCTTTTGGATTTGGCTTTATCGAAATAGGGACACTCACGCCTAAGCCTCAGGCGGGTAACCCAAAGCCACGTTTATTTCGCCTTGTAGAAGATGAATCCGTAATCAACAGAATGGGTTTCAATAATGGCGGCTTAGATGCAGCCGTTTTGCGTTTAGCGAAAAAGAAAACGGATATCATCATTGGTGGAAATATTGGAAAGAATAAGACAACACCCAACGAAGATGCGACTTCGGATTACTTGAAAGGCGTGGAGGCTTTGCACCCTGTGGTTGATTATTTCGTAGTGAACGTGAGTTCACCGAACACACCAAATTTGCGAGAGCTGCAGGAAAAAGAGCCCTTAATGGCACTGCTTAGCGATGTTAAAGTGCTCAACGATAAATTGGGTAGTAAGCCGCTGATGCTTAAGATAGCACCGGATTTAACTACAGGGCAATTAGACGATATTGTAACCATTGTAAATACCTTAAAACTCGATGGGATTGTTGCCACAAATACAACTATCTCCAGATCCGGATTAAAGACGGCACAGCAAAAGGTGGATGCCATGGGTGCGGGCGGCTTGAGTGGAAGAGTACTTAGATCGCGAAGTACTGAGGTGGTCAAATACCTGCGTGAAAAATTGGACAACAACATTGCAATTATTGCTGTTGGTGGTGTGTTTACGGGTGCTGATGCACGTGAAAAACTAAATGCCGGCGCAGATTTAGTACAAGTTTGGTCCGGTTTCTTGTATGAAGGTCCTGCAATGGTGCGCCGTATGCTCCGCAATTTGTAAATTAGGGTCGGAACACCTATCTAACCCATTCTAATGACCACCATTTCTATCGTTGAATGTCCAAGAGACGCTTGGCAAGGATTTCATGATTTTATCCCCACAGGGGAGAAGATTAAACATATTAAAAACCTTATGCACTGCGGTTTTCATACCATAGATGCTGGCAGTTTCGTAAGTCCTAGAGCAATGCCTCAAATGGCGGATGCACAGGAATTGTTTGCGGCATTAGAGGAAATACGAGAATCTTCTTCGACCCAGCTTCTTAGCATTGTAGCTAGTGAAGGAGGTGCGAAGCGTGCCGCTGAATTTAATCATATTGATACTTGGGGCTATCCCTTCAGTGTCAGCGAAGTTTTTCAAGAACGCAATAGCAGGAAAAATATTGAAAGGGCGATTGATGATCTAAAGCGTGTAAAGGATTTGGCATTGCATTCGAATGTGGAATTGGTCATTTATCTAAGTATGGCGTTTGGAAACCCTTATGGCGAGTTCTATCACACAGACCTTGTTCTAGAGCGACTTGAACAGGCTTTGCTGTGCGGAGCGGACATTATCTCCTTAAGCGATACTACGGGCCAAGGAACGACTCAAAAAGTCGTAGAACTTTGTTCTCTAATGAAGGACCATAGTACCGTTCCATGGGGGGCACATATGCACAGTACTTACGATGAGGCGGCGGAGAAAGCTTTAGCGGCGGTAAGCGCTGGATGCAGGCGTATCGATACTGCATTGAAGGGTTATGGGGGCTGTCCTTTCGCATCGGATCAATTAATTGGCAATATGCCTACCGAAAAAGTATTGAGTGCATTGACACTTGCGAACCATTCGCATTCGCTAGACCCCTTGCGAATAGAAAGTGCATATAATAGTGCGTTGCAGGTTTTAGGGCCTTATTCTTAATGTATCTTCGTGGTGTAGGTTGCATGCGGGAACGCATACTTAAAAAGGAACCCGGTTGAAGTCCGGGGCTTTGCCAGAAGCTGTAAATCGTGTTGAAGCTATTTAAAACCACTGCTGTAGCGGGAAGGAGAATAGGGGAGCGGTGAGCCAGAAGACTTGGCCTACACTAACCTTTAATGGTGCTCTGGGTCAAGCACTGGTGTAGTATGAAGAATCTTATAATCTCGGTTATCGCACTGTTGATGACTGTTGCCCTTTATGGTCAGGCCGATACGCTTTGGACAGCAAATGTTCTAGGAGGTGCCTATCGTTCCGAGGAAGTCAAAACAAGTTCCGATTCTTTACTCGCCACTATTAGCAGTGCATCATCTTATCTTTCTAAAGACAGCCGATTTATTCTAAAGCAATACACTCCAGGAAGTGTTGTTACGTCCTCATTTGGAGGTGCATCTTCCGAACAAAGTCGCGTGCTATGGGACGGTATTGATATAAGTAGCATGGCTTCAGGTGTATTCGATCTCAGTCTAGTACCTGCCTCAATGCTCAATAATACTGCGTTGTATGACGGTATCAATGGCGGTGCGCTGGCACCGATGGGTTCCGTAGGTGTCTTGAATGTTGCGGCTGAAATTCCTAAGGGTCGAGGAACAAGTACGCTTTTTTCGGCATCAAGCATCGGTGATAGAGGATTGTTTGCGCAATCTTGGGGCAACATAGGTACAGTGCGGTACCAAAGTTCTCTGAGAAGTACAGGAGGGACAAATAGCTATCCCTATACCTTGGGCAGCTTAAACGGTGTACTTGAAGGCAATGGCTATAATGATTTGACCTACCTGCAATCGTTCCAGGGTAAATTATCCCGATGGAATTGGGAATCTACCTTGTGGTATACGCAAAGTGAAAAGGATAATAGCGGATCCATTCTGACACCGGGGTATATCAATCATCTTGAGGACGATATGCTTCGATTTAAATACGCGATCAGAAACCGAACAAATCAGTGGCAGGTATACCTGGGCAGGGAATGGCAGGCATATACGGATACGAATTCTCCTTGGACCATCACGGATACAAACACTTATACTCAAGCGACTGTACAATATTCGCGTCGAAACGAGCGCCAAGAGCTTTTTATCACCTCAAATTACTTTAGAGCGGATGGCACGAATAGAAGCGCAACAGCATTTTTACCGCATGTACTCTACAACCTCAGCCTTACGAAGAACGATCGATTGGTAATAAAAGGGGCTGGATATCAAGGTCGTGTGCATGTAGGCGCCCATTACAATCGCGCAACAAAGACTGGAAAATGGGGTAAACAGTTTGCGGCTGGAACGTATTATCGTTTACCAACATTGAACGAGCTCTATTGGAGGCCTGGAGGAAATCCGGCACTGGATGCGGAGCGGTCTTACGGAGTGAAATATACCCTCCATCGTATGGGTAAGACTGCCTTAAGGATAAGTACTGACCAATTGTATTATGATCGGATGATTCAATGGGCACCAGGAAGCTCGGGGAATTGGTCTCCTCAGAATTATTATGCCGTCTATACGAGCACCACGACGGCATCCGCAACTCGGAATTGGTCAAAGTTGACTACTGATATAAACCTTACGCATCAGTATTCCAGGGTGCTTTCAACGGCCAGTAATGACCCGTCAATTGTAGGTAAGTCACTCATTTACAGGCCGATGACTCAGGCTGTATACACGTCAGAATATCACTTGCCCGTAGGCGTAATCCAGTTTCGTGGCTTTTACACAGGACTACGACACACCCTACGCGATAATACAGCCGCAGGTGAAATTCCGGCACAATTTTGGTGCGCTCTAAGCTATTCAGTAGCGGGTGCTAATAAGCGTTGGAATTTATTAGTACTCGTAGATAATGTATTTAATAACGAAAGACAATGTTACCAGTACTTCCCAATGCCTGGGCGGTCCTACCAACTAACTTTAAAACTCAATTCAAAACAATGAAAAAACTATCTCTAATGGCAGTAATGGCTGCTTTTACCAGCTTTACGGTAAGTTGTACCCCAGAAGCGCCATCGGGTGCGTCAGGGGTCTACACTGATTTACATTTGATTTTAAATGAGGGCCCCTTTGGCTCAGGGTCGGCTTCTATAACTGCCTACAGCGAAGATACCCTTATCCAAAATGCTTTTTCTGTAGAAAATGGTTTCCCTTTAGGCAATGTTGCTCAGCATATGATCGAATCAGATTCTATGCTGTATGTCGCTATTAATAATAGTAATACAATTCATGGAATCAATCGAAACACTTTAAAGCATAGTTGGTCTAGTACGATCGAGCAACCTCGCTATTTAGCTTCTGAAGGAAATCGCTTATTCGTATCGAATTGGAAGGATTCTTCAATCTACGTGTTGGATAAAACGAATGGAAGTTTAGTCGATAGTATAGATATGGGACATTACACAGAGCAATTGACAATTTTCAGCAATAAATTATTTGCTGGGGTAGGAACCTATGAAGGACCTTGGACACTAGCAGAGATCGATCTAGGCACATTCGATGTGAAGCATCATGCCATAGGAGATGTGCCGAATTCGTTTGCCGTTATTGGAAATGAACTCTTTATTTTATGTAGCGGAGATGAGAACTTCGGTACAGGTGATGATACACCAGGGAGTATTTGGAAGTATGAAGGGTATTCAAACGGAGCTACTGAAGTTGCTGCACCTAGCAATAATAGTAAGCATGGAATAGGATTTTCTACGGATGGAACAGACGCATATTTTCTGAATGCTTCTTACGACGGTGCCATAGTGAAATGGAACCCTGGTCAAAACTGGCCAACATCCACCTTAACCTTGCCTGGAGGTTACAATTTAAATTTCCATAACGGGAAACTATATTTCTTTGATGCCAAAGACTACGCAAGTAGCGGCGAGGTGCGTACGTATTCTACAACGGGTAGTCTCATTGAGACCATTCCAGCAGGAGTTATACCGAGACAAGTAATTTATTAGGCCTTAGCGGTCGCTACTAGTTTGATCTCTGCAGCATAGGCGATTGCGCTGAATAATGCTGTGGAGATCAATTCTGGTGCATAGAAGGGCAGGCCAGCCGCATAGGTGGCTACTAACCCTAAGGTTGTTCTAGGAAAAAGACTGAACTCGCTCAAAAAGACTCCGAGGTTACTTAATAAGAAAAAGCCGACAGAACCAGTAATAAGTGCCACAATGCACTTTGCGCCACTTTTTGCATAATGCCCGGCTACAGCGTAAATTATAAATCCAGCATAAGTCCAAATCGAGCCTTTATACATCAGGACGAAGGATCCAGAGGGGTAGATTAGGTTATTGATGAATACGTCAGTGACCATAAGAACTCCAAAAGTCAACGCAATCATCTTGAAAAGACTTCTGTTCTGATGCGCGCCCATGAACGCTAGAGCGCCCATAGCAGTGAAATTAGGGTAATGTGGCGCAATGCGCGAAATGAGCGCTGCGATAACGAGTCCGATTAATACCTTATTATTTGCTGTCATATCTCTGTGAATTCTTCGCAAATATACGTTGACTTATGCTTCTTTGGTATAGGTTTCCCACGTACCGTTAGGATTTAATACCAACAATTTTTGATTTATCGCT
>Ga0102815_10002851_pt1 | contig 10433 bp, 8 predicted proteins | sample ColrivemetaGS759_FD_79113 | JGI IMG/M metagenome (GOLD analysis project Ga0102815, IMG submission 79113) | Estuarine microbial communities from the Columbia River estuary - Ebb tide ETM metaG S.759 | ecosystem: Environmental > Aquatic > Marine > Intertidal zone > Estuary | place: USA: Columbia...
TAAACTTTGTTAATAACATTTAACAACTTACTTTTGCCTTTAATTAACTTTTAAATTAAAATTTTTGAATATGAAAAATCTTAGCAGATTAATGTTCGTATTGTTGTTATTGATTGGTTTTAACAATGCAAATGCACAAGATGATAATAACCCTTGGCAATTTAGTTTTGGTATCAATGCCGTTGATTTATATCCAACAGGAGAAAATGCTCCGCTTGGAGAATACTTTGATGAATATTTCAATGTTACAGATCATTACAATATTTTACCATCATTATCAACTTTTACAGTATCTAAATACATGGGAGACAATCTTTCTTTTGGCATAAGAGGTTCTGTAAACTCAATTTCAAAAGTTGGTGATTCTACTACAGAAGATGATTTATCATATTTTGCTATTAATGGTATGCTGAAGTACAATTTAGGACCTGTCCTAGATTGGAATAAGCTACAGCCTTACTTTGGTGTAGGTGGTGGATATACATGGGTTGATAAAATTGGAGCAGGAACGGTAAACGGATCCTTCGGTTTGAGCTATGTCATGAGTGAAACTGTTTCTTTAGTAGCAGAGTCAACATATAAACACGCTTTTGAAAATTACTTACCTAAACACTTCGAGCATTCCATAAGTGTTGCTTTTAATTTTGGTGGTAAAGATTCTGATGGAGACGGTATTTATGATAAAAACGATGTTTGTCCTGATGTTCCAGGATTAGCGGAATTTGATGGCTGTCCAGATTCAGATGGTGATGGGATTGAAGATTCTAAAGATACCTGTCCAAACGAAGCTGGGTTAGCGGAATTTGATGGCTGTCCAGATTCAGATGGTGACGGTATTTCAGATAACAACGATGACTGTCCTAATACTGCTGGTCTTAAATCATTAAATGGTTGTCCAGATTCAGATGGCGATGGTCTTGCCGATGGCAATGACAACTGTCCAAATGAGGCAGGTCCTGCTGCCAACAATGGATGTCCTTGGCCTGATTCTGATGGTGATGGCGTCCTAGACAAAGATGACCAATGTCCAAACGAAGCTGGAACAGTTGCAAACAATGGATGTCCAGAAATTAATCCAACAGTGGAAGTAATGGATACTTTGAATGAATATTCAAGATCAATTGGGTTTGATACTGGAAAATCAACATTTAAAGAAAAGACTGAAAATATTCTTAATGCAATGACTGCAATTTTTAAAGAATATCCAAAAGCAAATTTCACCATTGAAGGTCATACTGACAGTACAGGTAGTGAAGGGTTTAATCAAAAACTTTCAGAAAAAAGAGCTAATGCTGTTCACGATTATCTTGTTGCTAATGGTATCAGTGATGACCGTCTATCAACAGTCGGTTACGGTGAAAATCGTCCAATTGACAATAATAAAACAAGAGCAGGTCGTTCTAACAACAGACGAGTTGATGTTATATTAAATGATTAATTATCATAGGATAATTAAAAAATAAAAATAAATAAAAAACGCTGAGATAATTTCTCAGCGTTTTTTATTTTTATAACATGACAAGTTTTATTTATGATATTTTAAATGACTTAAAAAATAAAAATAAGAATCTCTCTGAGCTCATATTTATTCTTCCTAACAAAAGAGCTGGAATTGTATTAAAAAGCGAAATAGCACGTATTGAGAAACAAACACTCTTTGCTCCTATAATCTATAGTATTGAAGAATTTGCAGAAGAACTCTCAGGCTTAAAATCAATTCAAAAAACAGAGCTATTATTTTTATTTTATCAAGTTTATACAGATCAAACTGTTGAAAAAAACAAAGAATCGTTTGACTCTTTTTTGAAATGGGCCCAAATTTTACTTCAAGATTTTAATGAAATTGATCGGTACTTAATTGATCCGATGCGTATCTTTAATTACTTACATGATATTCAAAAAATTAATTCAGAGCATTGGTCAATATCAAAAAATCAAACATATCTAACTAGTAATTACTTAGCTTTCTGGTCCCAATTACACAATTTATATGAATCACTTACAAACGTCTTAATTAATTCAGGTAATGGTTACCAAGGATTAGTTTATAGAGAAGCAACAGAAAATATTGAAAACTACATCCAAGCAAACGTCAATAAAACCCACGTATTTGTTGGCTTTAATGCTCTAAACACTGCTGAATCAATTATTATACAAGAACTATTAAATAATGAAATTGCTGAAATTTATTGGGATGTAGATGAGGAATTCATTAATTCAGAAATTAATACAGCTTCATACTTCATTGACAACCATAGATCACAATGGCCTTATTATCAAACACATTCATTCGATTTTATAGCAAATAATTTTAAAGCAGAGAAAAACATACAAGTTATTGGTGTTCCACAAAACATTGGACAAGCTAAGGTCATTGGTGAGACTCTCAATAATTTAATAAACACACAAACTATTGATAATACAGCTGTTATTTTAGGTGACGAAGCACTCTTAATTCCTGTATTAAATTCGCTTCCAAAACAACTTAATGCCCTAAACATTACAATGGGATTTCCACTTAAAGAAACACCCATAGCTTCCTTATTTGAATTGTTATTTAGTATTCAAGTTAAAAAACATAAAACATTTTACCACAGAGATGTCATTTCGGTATTATCCCACCAATACATATGTAAGTTACTAAAAAAAGGCACCTCAGAAAACCTTGTTAATTACATCAAAAAACAAAATTTAATTCATCTTTCAAAACTAGAATTACAGTCATTATCTCCTGAAAATAAACCTCTTATTTCATTATTATTTAGTGATTGGGAAAATAATCCGAACACCGCAATTGAAAATTGTTTATCATTAGTTTTGCTCATTAAAAATAATTATACTTCTAAAAAAGATAATGCTTTAAGCCTAGAGTACTTATACAGGTTTAATGAGGTTTTTAATATATTATTTAAATTGAATCAAACTTATACAGGTTTGACATCAATAAAATCTTTAGAAAGTTTATTTAAAGAGCTGATAGCATCAGAAACACTAGACTTTAAAGGGGAGCCTTTACAGGGATTACAATTAATGGGAATGCTCGAGTCAAGAGTTTTAGATTTTTAAACTGTCATTATTTCTTCTGTAAATGAAGGCATACTACCTTCAGGAAAAAGTAACAACTCGTTCATTCCATTTGATGTCAAAATTGAAGTAGGCCTACCAACGTATAAAGAAAAAGATGCTGTTTATACGTATCACTTTTATCGCCTTTTGCAAAGAGCAAAACAAGTGTTTATTATTTATAATACAGAGGTCGATGCTCTCAATGGAGGAGAAAAAAGTCGTTTTATTTCACAATTAGAAATCGGAAATACTCATCATATAAAGCATCAAATACTCAGTCCAAAAATACCAAAAAATAATTCTACTCCTATAAGTATTCCAAAAAACGAAAAAATTATTTTAAAATTAAAAGAAATAGCTGCTCAAGGCTTTTCACCCTCATCCTTGACTTCCTACATCAAAAATCCATTAGATTTTTACTTTTCAAAAGTATTAGGAATAAAAGAGAACGAAAATGTTGAAGAAATCGTTGCGGCCAATACTCTAGGAACTGTAATACATAACACTTTAGAGGACTTTTATAAACCTATAGAAGGTAATGACCTTTCCATCAAGGATGTTGAGTCTATGATTAGCAAAATTAATGCTACAGTAACAAAACACTTCTCAGAAGTCTACAAACAAGGCACTATATCTAAAGGAAAAAATCTTATAATTTTTGAAATAGCCAAACGCTATGTCTTAAATTTTTTAAAATTTGAAAAAGACGAATTAAAAAAAGGACATAAAATAAAAATAATTTCTATTGAGAGTAACATCAATATTTCATTAAATATTAAAGAATTAAATTTTCCAATTCGTCTAAAAGGAAAAATTGATCGTATTGATGAGTACAATGGTGTGACAAGAATTATCGATTACAAAACTGGCAAAGTTGAGCAGCGGGATGTTAGTCTTGGAAGCTGGGGGGACCTTACCGTAAATTACGAGAAACACCATAAAAGCTTTCAAGTACTTTGCTACGCCTACATGATTCATAAAAACACACTCTTAAAAACAACGACTGAAGCGGGTGTTATTTCCTTTAAAAATTTATCTTCAGGCTTTTTAAAATTTCAAAGAATAGATAAACTAACAAAACCAGTCAAAAAACATTCTATCATTAGCGACGAGACGATTATAGACTTTTACAATGAATTAAAAGAATTAATTATTGAAATGTTTAATCCTAATGTAGATTTTACCCAAAAATAAGTTTCTTAATGGGTGTTTTAAAAAACTATATTTTACAAAGAGATAATAAAAAATCAATACTTATTGATGCTTATTATTCTAAAGATAAACACCAACAACCCCTTGTCATATTTTGTCATGGATATAAAGGTTTTAAAGACTGGGGTGCTTGGCATTTAATGGCTAAAAAAATTTCTGAAAAAGGTTGCTGTTTTGTAAAGTTTAACTTTTCACACAATGGTGGTACCACATCAAATCCAATTGATTTTCCCGATTTAAATGCATTTGGTCACAATAACTACACAAAAGAATTAGATGATTTAAATGATGTTATAGATTGGGTACAAAATTATTTTAAAAGTAACTTGTTCGTTAATAGCAACAATATTTGTCTTTTGGGTCATAGTCGTGGTGGAGGTATTTGTATTCTAAAAGCATCGCGAGATCAAAGAATCAAAAAAGTAATTACTCTAGCAAGTGTTTGCGATTTTAAAAAACGTACAAAAGCCATTAGTGATTTGAAGGATTGGAAAAAAACGGGTGTTGCTTATGTGTTAAATAGGCGAACACATCAGAAAATGCCACATTTTTACCAATTTTATGAAGATTTAATAGCCAATAGCGAGGCTCTTAATATTGAAGCCGCAACAAAACAAATACAAATTCCACAGCTTATTATTCACGGTGACTCGGACTCATCAGTATCTATTGAAGAGGCTCAAAAACTGCATATATGGAACCCTAAAAGCGAACTTCGTACGGTAAAAAATGCAAATCATGTCTTCAACACAAAACATCCTTGGGATTTCGATATCGTTTCACCTGAGTTCTTTTCTATGATATGTTTAACCGTAAATTTTATAATGAATAAGCACAATGAATAAAGAATTTTATGTTATTAAAATAAGCTGCTTAGAAATTATATTTTACTCAAACGCAACCTTTTATAAAATTTGTATCTAATAACTAGTTAGTTAGTTTTAATTCCTTTCAATTTATTGCCCAAGGAGTAACATTATTAGATTAAACCAATCTAGTTGTTGCTCCTTATTTTTTACATAACAAACCCCTACATTTCTGTAAGGGCTTAATTATCAAGTGTGGAGAAGATGGGATTCGAACCCACGACCTCTTGACTGCCAGTCAAGCGCTCTAGCCAACTGAGCTACATCCCCAATTATTTTAACCCACTTAACACTAAAACAGGTTTTGTACTATAAAAATCCCTTTTCAAAATTGTGTTTTTCTCCCATTTTTTTATAAAAAATCCTCGATTTCTACGAACAACACATAAAATATCTGGGTCATGAGACTTATAGTGTTCCAACACCCCTTGAAACGTTGTTACATTTTCAGTTTCAGTAATATTGGTTACAATGGCTTTTAACGACTCATTAATATTAAAATCCCCATCATTGTAACTGGCTGTCTTAACCAAGAGTAAATTAATAACTGTTTTAAATTTATTCTTGATATCTAATAATGGATTCAGAGAGCTCTCATTTTTTAAAATTGCTGATTTGACAGCCAATAAAATTCTTGTTATGGGCCTAAATATATAATTCTCAGGAATAATTAAAGCAGGAATTTGTGTTTGTTTAATAATTTTACCTGATGTGTTTCCTAAAAAAACTTCATCCTTTACAGAGTTTGTTCTAGGCTCTACTAGTATTAAATCAATAGCAGCAGCTTTACCAATTAATTTTAATGTATCAATTAAATTACCTTTTAATACCTTGACTGTGAAATCAACATTTTTAGTGTCTATTTGAGATACTAAACCATTTAAATAGGCTTTTCCTTCACGCTCTAAGATAGCATCTACCTTAATTATAGTCCCTGCCTTTGAATAAACATTGTAAACTTGAACAATAAATAGTTTTGCATTAAACACCTTTGCAAAATCAACAGCATACTGTAAATGACTTAGCGCGTTATCTGAAGATCCAACTGGGACTAAAATATTTTTCATAAGTACGCTTTAAATCCTATTTTTAAACCTTACTAACAAAAATACACCTTTTTTTAAGTAATTAAGACCTAAGCTGCCACTTGAAAACTACAATCACCTTTAAACAGATTAATAAAATCGCCATTCCTGCATTAATTTCAGGAATCTCTGAACCAATTTTATCATTAACAGACGCTGCAATTGTAGGAAATATCCAATTAAATGCTACGGAATCACTTGCGGCTGTTGGTATCGTTACAACGTTTTTATCAATGTTAATATGGGTTTTAGGACAGACTAGAAGCGCCATATCTTCTTTAGTGTCTCAATATCTTGGCGCTAATAATCTAGAGGCAATAAAAACGCTTCCTGCACAAGCAATTTTATTAATTACCTCCTTAAGTGTTATCATTATTATTTTAACCTATCCCTTTGCTGAATATATTTTTAAGTTATACAATGCTTCAAATTCAATTTTAGACTACAGCATTGATTATTATCAAATTCGTGTTTTTGGTTTTCCTTTTACCCTATTCACAATTGCAGTTTTTGGAACCTTTAGAGGCCTTCAAAATACATTTTATCCAATGATAATTGCCATTGTAGGAACAATAATAAATATCATTTTAGATGTTGTTCTTGTTTACGGTGTTGAGGGTCTTATTCCCGCAATGCATCTCAAAGGAGCTGGTTATGCAAGTGTTTTTGCACAATTAATAATGGCATTGCTATCCATTCATTATTTGCTAACGAAAACACCATTTTCACTCAAGGTGATTTTTCCATTTAACAAAGAAATCAAAACTTTTTCTCTAATGATTTTGAACTTATTTGTAAGAACCTTAGCTTTAAATGTCACCCTATATTATGCAAGTGCTTTTTCAACAAGTTATGGGAAAGAATATATTGCCGCCTACACAATTGCCATTAATCTTTGGTTTTTAGGTGCTTTTATTATAGATGGATACTCCAGTGCCGGAAACATTCTCTCTGGAAAATTATATGGGCAAAAAAACTATCAAGTGCTTTTAAAACTTAGCTCAAGGTTAATCAAGTACGGTGTGTTTTTAGGGTTATTCATCGCTGCGGTTGGTGGTTTATTTTACTATACTATTGGTACAGTATTTACTAAAGACCCAAAAGTACTACATGAATTTTATAAAGTTTTTTGGATCATCCTTTTGATGCAACCGCTATGCGCTTTAGCGTTTATTTTTGATGGCGTATTTAAAGGGCTTGGTAAGATGAAATATTTAAGAAATGTCTTATTGTTTTCAACCTTCATTATTTTTTTACCGATACTTTTTTGGCTAGACTCTATGAATTACAAACTTTATGGTATTTTTATAGCAATAACCGGATGGATAGTTGCTAGAGGAGTTCCTTTAATAATTAAATTTAGACAACAATTTTTACCCCTATCCCAAAAGGTTTAACTTTGCCACAAATTACCTGATTGTATCTTGGAACTAATAACCACTTTTCATCAAATTAATATCAATGAAAAACTGAAGAACGCTCCAAATAATGATGTTAATATAGGTGTTTTATTGGTGCCATTTTATCTTTTGTTGCTTTAGTTATCATAGTAATTCTGATCTTTAAACACAACAAAAACAAATAAATATATAAATGGATGTACTAAGTTTTATAAGTGGTAATGGTCTATTCCTAATACTAGGAGTTGCCTTGATTGTTATTTATTTTATTAACCGAAATAAGAAATCTCGATGAGTCATATTCGAATTACAAAACAATTTTCATTTGAAACAGGGCATGCACTGTACGGCTATGACGGTAAATGTAAAAATGTACACGGTCATAGCTATCGTCTAGACGTTACAGTTATTGGAACTCCTATAAATGACAATACTCATGTAAAATTTGGTATGGTTATCGACTTTGGAGACCTTAAAAAAATCGTGAAAGAAGAAATTGTAAATGTTTTTGACCACGCCACAGTATTCAATAAAAATACGCCACATGTTGAATTAGCCAGGGAACTGGAAATTAGAGGACACAATGTTTTGCTCGTTGATTACCAACCAACAAGTGAAATGATGGTTATTGACTTTGCATCAAAAATAAAAATGCGGTTACCAGGAAATATTAAATTATTTTCCTTAAAACTTCAAGAAACAGCTACAAGTTTTGCAGAATGGTACGCAGAAGAAAATGAATAAAACTCAACATATATCCGTTTCTAAAGGCAAAAAAGTTTATTTTTCGTCAGATAACCATTTGGGGGCTCCAACGATGAACAAATCAAAAGAACGTGAAAAAAAATTTGTTAACTGGTTAGACCATATAAAAACTGATGCAGCAGCCATTTTTTTGCTTGGTGATTTGTTTGATTTTTGGTTTGAATATAATAAAGTTATTCCTAAAGGATTTACAAGAACTTTAGGAAAACTTGCTGAGATTTCTGATTCTGGTATTCCTATTTATTATTTTGTTGGCAATCACGATTTATGGATGAATGGTTATTTTGAAGAAGAGCTAAATATTCCTGTTTTTCATAAACCAAAAGAATTCTTTATTAATCAAACCTCCTTTTTTATAGGTCACGGTGACGGCCTCGGGCCACACGATATAGGCTATAAACGAATGAAAAAAGTGTTTACAAATCCTTTTTTTAAATGGCTCTTTAAATGGACTCATCCAGATGTAGGAGTGTCCATCGCTCAATACTTATCAATAAAAAATAAACTTATTTCTGGAGATCAAGATGCACAATTCTTAGGAGATGATAACGAATGGCTTGTGCAATATTGCAAGAAGAAACTTGAAGAAAATCATCGTGATTATTTTGTCTTTGGTCATAGACATCTGCCATTAGAAATTCCACTAAACACAACATCCACTTATGTCAATTTAGGAGATTGGATACACTATTTTACCTATGGTGTCTTTGACGGGCACAAACTTGAATTGAAAACATATTAGTCTGATTCATGAGCCTTCATGTCTTCTGTTAAGTCTAATTTTCTAAATGATGGCGAAACAATTCCAGTTGTAACAACCGTAATTAATGTCATAGTCCCTCCAAAAACAACAGCAGAAACAGCTCCCATTAACTTTGCTGTTAAACCACTTTCAAAAGCTCCAAGCTCATTGGATGAGCCAACAAACATGGAATTCACCGAAGCAACGCGACCCCTCATGTCATCAGGAGTTTTTAATTGTAAAATTGTTTGTCTAATCACCATGGAAACTCCATCCGTTACACCGCTAAAAAATAAAGCTATCACAGATATCCAAAAAATAGAAGACACCCCAAAAACAATAATGCAAAGACCAAATCCAAAAATCGCAATAAGTAATTTTATTCCAGCATGTCTGCTAATTGGAATATATGCTGTTACAAGCATTGTTAAAAATGCACCAACTGCAGGAGCCGCTCTTAAAACTCCAAATCCTTCTGGGCCAACCTTGAGAATATCTTGTGCAAAAATTGGTAATAAAGCAACTGCGCCACCAAACAAAACAGCCACCATGTCCAAAGTAATGGCTCCTAATATCGCTTTTGTTTTAAATACGAATCCTACACCTTTTTTTAAACTCTCAAAAATTGGTTCTCCAATTTTTGGATTTAAAATTGGCTTTGGTGGAATTTTAAATAGAAAAATAAATGACGAAATGACTAACCCAAAAACGATACATAACGACCAATGAACACCAATCCAATGAATACACATCCCAGCAAATGCGGGTCCTAAAACAGACGCCATTTGCCATGTTGAACTATTCCAAGTTGCTGCATTTGGATACACTTTTTTTGGAACAATTAATGCCACTAATGAGAATATTGTTGGCCCAAAAAATGATCGTAAAAATCCTCCAAAAAAAACAAGTCCATAAATGCAACACAAAACACTATTTACAGCCCAGTCTCCAACAACTCGCGGCCAAGTAAGTAAAAACAAACCAAAACTGATAAGACTAAAAGCAGCTATACACTTTGCTAATAAATTTCTCTTTTCATTCTGATCAACAATATGACCAGCAAATAAAGCCATTGTAAACGCAGGAATTATTTCCATAAGACCAATAATTCCAAGAGATAACGGGTCCTTTGTCAACGTATATACTTGCCATTCAATAATTATAAATTGCATAGACCAACCAAAAACTAAAGCAAATCTTACTAATAAAAAAATATTAAACTCCTTAAATCGAAGCGCTGCGTAAGGATCTGTTTTTGACATATTATGGTTTTATATCTTTAATTTTTAATTGTAAA
>Ga0102815_10002856_pt1 | contig 10430 bp, 10 predicted proteins | sample ColrivemetaGS759_FD_79113 | JGI IMG/M metagenome (GOLD analysis project Ga0102815, IMG submission 79113) | Estuarine microbial communities from the Columbia River estuary - Ebb tide ETM metaG S.759 | ecosystem: Environmental > Aquatic > Marine > Intertidal zone > Estuary | place: USA: Columbia...
AACCTTTACTGGATCACCAGTTGGCGAAGTTCGAACCACTGCTGACCCGTATCGACCCCAAGCAGGTAGCTGCCATGGTCGAAGCCAGTCGCGAGCAGGAACCGGCGCCGGCAAAGCCCGCAATAGCTGTGAAAAAGGCAGCAGCAACCGCCGCTATTGGTGGAACCATCGAATTTGATGATTTCGCCAAGGTGGATTTGCGCGTTGTGGAGATTATCGCCGCCGAACATGTGGAGGGCGCTGACAAGCTGCTGCGCCTGACCCTCAGCCTGGGCGACAGCCAGCGTCAGGTTTTCGCCGGCATCAAATCTGCCTACCAGCCGCAGGACCTGGTGGGCAAGCTGACCGTCATGGTAGCCAACCTGGCGCCGCGCAAAATGCGCTTTGGGCTGTCCGAGGGCATGGTGCTGGCTGCGGGGCCCGGAGGTGCCGAGATTTACCTGCTGGAACCCCATCAGGGTGCGAAGCCCGGTATGCAGGTAAAATAGCCGATGGTCGAGCATTCTGGACTGTCCTCACCCGCGGCAGACGTTACAATAGCAGCCCCCATAGCGTGTGGCCGACCACGGCGCTGTGGGCCACGTTCCGGGTAAGAGATCCCAAATGTTGGCAGACTATTCAATCCTGTTGATCAGCGCGATCCTGGTCAACAACTTCGTACTGGTCCAGTTCCTGGGCCTGTGCCCGTTCATGGGTGTTTCCAACAAGTTGGAGACCGCCATGGGTATGTCCATGGCCACCACCTTCGTACTGACCCTGGCCTCGGCATGCAGCAACCTGACCTACCACTTTTTGCTGCAACCGCTCGGACTGGGCTACCTCAAAACCATTTCTTTCATTCTGGTGATCGCGGTGGTAGTGCAGTTCACCGAGATGGTGGTGCGCAAGACCAGCCCCTTGCTACACCGGGTACTGGGGGTATACCTGCCATTAATCACCACCAACTGCGCGGTGCTCGGGGTGGCCCTGCTCAACCTCAACAAGGATCACAACTTCCTGCAGTCGCTGTTTTATGGCTTTGGCGCAGCACTGGGCTTTTCGCTGGTACTGGTATTATTTGCGGCCATGCGCGAGCGCCTGAATGTGGCGGATGTTCCGCAACCATTCAAGGGGGCTGCCATAGGCATGGTGACTGCCGGGCTGATGTCGCTGGCCTTCCTGGGCTTCGCCGGTCTGGTATAGCGCAGGTGGTCGAATTTATATCCCAGTTTCCCCTGTTGGCCGCCCTGCTCGCGCTGGTTGGCCTGGCTGCGGTATTCGGCGCCCTGCTGGGATTCGCAGCCGTCAGGTTCAAGACCGAAGGCAATCCGATCGCCGACCAGATCAACGATTTGCTGCCACAAACCCAGTGTGGCCAGTGTGGCTATCCGGGCTGCCGCCCCTATGCCGAGGCGATCGCCGACGGAGAGGCAATCAACAAATGCCCGCCTGGCGGCGAGGCGGGCATCCAGGCCCTGGCTGACCTGCTCGACGTTGAGCCCATCCCCCTGGATGAAGAGCACGGTGAGGAAAACGTAAGGTCGGTGGCCTTCATCCGGGAAGCGGAGTGCATAGGCTGCACCAAATGCGTAGTGGCCTGCCCGGTGGATGCCATACTGGGCGCTGCCAAGCAAATGCATACGGTAATCGTCAGCGAGTGCACCGGCTGCGACCTGTGTCTTGAGCCGTGTCCGGTGGACTGCATCGACATGATCCCCGAGCAGGAAAGCCTGCAAAACTGGCACTGGAAACTACCCGACCCGGTCAGTCGCGAACTGGATATCATTGCCACCGACGCGCACGCTGCCGCGACTGACCGCGATGTTGAAGCCGCATGAGAAAAGTCTTCGATTTTCACGGCGGCATCCACCCACTGGAAAACAAGCACCAGTCAGTGAGCCTGCCGATTGCCGACGCCGGTGTGCCCGATGAACTGGTACTGCCGCTGTCACAGCATATTGGCGCCGCGGCCAAACCGGTAGTGGCGGTGGGTGAGCGCGTCCTGAAAGGACAGATGATTGCCGAAGCAAACGGGTTTGTCAGCGTCCCGGTACACGCATCGAGCTCGGGCACCGTGGTCGCGATCGAAGAGCGGCCCATTGCCCATCCCTCGGGCCACCGGGCACCCTGTATCGTCATTGCCACCGATGGCAGGGATGAATGGGTGGCCCACCGCGGCGCTGAAGATTACCAGGCCCTTGATAAGGCCGGTTTGCTGGAACGGATACGCAATGCCGGTATTGCCGGCATGGGTGGCGCCGGTTTTCCGGCCGCAGTCAAACTCTCCATCCGTCCGGACAGCCAGGTACAAACCCTGATCATCAACGGTACCGAGTGCGAACCCTACATCACCGCTGACGACATGTTGATGCGAGAACGTGCCGACCGGGTTATCCAGGGCACATTAATCCTGCGTCACCTGATCGAACCGGCAGAGACCCTGATCGGGGTGGAGGACAACAAACCCGAAGCACTGGCCGCCCTGCGCGCTGCCGCGGTGGACACCGCAGTGGAAATCGTCGAGTTCCCTACCAAGTACCCCTCCGGCGGTGAAAAACAATTGATCGAAATCCTCACCGGCAAACAGGTACCCAGTGGCGGACTGCCGCTCGATGTCGGTGTTATCTGCCAGAACGTCGGCAGCGCGGCAGCCATATTCGACGCGATCGTTCGAGGCCGCCCGCTGATCTCCCGAATTACTACAGTGACCGGCGCGGGCGTGCAGCAAGCACAGAATTTCGAGGTCTTGCTGGGCACCCCAATGAATTATTTGCTGGCCAGGGCCGGTTACCAGCCGGATGCCAGGCAGCGAGTGATTATGGGCGGCCCGATGATGGGCATCACGGTACCCGACACCCGCGTCCCGATTGTCAAAACCAGCAACTGCCTGCTGGCCCCCAGCGAGGCTGAACTGCCCCTGCCCGACCCAGCCCAGGCCTGTATCCGCTGCGGAATGTGCGCCGAGGCCTGCCCGGTCAGCCTGCTGCCCCAGCAGATGTTCTGGTTCGCCCAGGGCAAGGAATTCGAGAAGCTGGAGCAGCATAACCTGTTCGACTGCATCGAATGTGGCGCCTGCTCCTGGGTGTGCCCCAGCAGTATTCCACTGGTGCAGTACTACCGCGCCTCAAAGGCGGAGATCATCCACCTGCGCCAGGAAAATGAAAAAGCGGAGCACTCGAGGATCCGCTTCGAGGCACGCCAGCAACGTCTGGCCCGCGAGGAGGCTGACAAGGAAGCCAGGCGAGCCGCTCGCAAACAGGCCGCAGAGGACCGCGCGCAGGCGGCCGCGGCCGGGGGCGAGGCGGTGGAAGATCCGATCCAGGCAGCCATTGAGCGCGCCCGCACCAGGAAAGCGGCTCAACAATTGGGAGCAACGTCCCAGGTCAATGAACAGGAAAAACTGGAAAAGACCGTCGCTACTACCCGGCAGCGGCTGGGGACAGCGAACGCCAAACTTGAACAGGCGGTGGCGGATAACAGTGACCTGGTCGCCGCGCTGCAAACCGGGGTAGACAAAACCCGGGCCAAGCTGGAAGCCGCCGAACGCGCCTTGCAGGATTACCTGCAAGCCCGGCAGCCCGCCACTTCCGCGGCAGAGCCTGCGCCGGATGCCGCCCAGGCGGCGATCGCCAGGGCCATGGCCGCGCGCGCGCAGCAGGCCGACCTGGACCCACAGGACAAGGCGCGCAAACAACTGATCAGCCTGCAGCAGCGCCTGGAGAAAACCCGCAGCAAGCTGGCCGAATGCCGGGAGCAGGAAGAACAGGAGAAAGTTATCGAAGCACTGGAGTCCACTGTCAGCAGGCTCGACGAGAAGGTGCGTGAAGCGCAGCAACAACTCGACAGCATGGAGACCAGCTGAGATGGCCCTGCTACGCATCACCTCTCCACACGCCCATGGCAGTAACCACACATCACGGGTGATGCAAAAGGTCCTGGTGGCCACCGTGCCGGGTATTGTCGTTCTCACCCACTTCTTCGGCTTTGGCACCCTGGTCAATATTTTGTGGGGCACGATAGTAGCCGTGGCCTGCGAGGCCCTGGCACTCAAACTGCGCCGCCGCCCACTGGGCTTTTACCTGAAGGATTACAGCGCCGTGGTAACAGCCACCTTGCTGTGTATCGCCCTGCCACCCTATTCTCCGTGGTGGTTAATCGCAGTGGGTATCGCCAGCGCCATCCTGCTGGCCAAGCAGCTGTACGGCGGCCTGGGCTATAACCCTTTCAACCCGGCAATGGCCGGCTACGTAATTCTGCTGATTTCCTTTCCTGTACAAATGACCGCCTGGGCACCGCCGCGGGGACTGGGGGATATGCCCGGGTTGTTGAGCGCCCTGCAGGCATGCTTTGTGCCCGCCAGCTTCGACGGGGTCACCATGGCCACCCCACTGGACCTGATGCGGCAGAACAACAGTCTGCTGGTAGGCGACCTGTGGTTGCAAAATCCGCAATTCGGACGCTGGGCTGGCCTGGGCTGGGAGTGGGCCAACCTCGCCTTCCTGGCCGGCGGCGCCTGGCTACTGTACCAGCGCGTTTTTAGCTGGCACGCACCGGTGGCGATGCTGGCCAGCCTGACGTTGTTGGCCGCATTGTTCTATGACGGTGGTAGTTCTGCCAGTGGCGGCTCGCCGCTGTTTCACCTGCTCAGCGGGGCTACCATGTTCGGTGCATTCTTTATCGTCACCGACCCGGTAACCTCCGCTGTTTCCCTGCGCGGCAGACTGATTTACGGCGCTATGATCGGGGTGCTGGTCTATACCATCCGGGTGCGAGGCAACTACCCCGATGCGGTCGCCTTCGCGGTGCTGATCATGAATTTTGCTGCACCGTTTATTGATCACTATACCCAGCCACGCACTTACGGGCACGAGCGCAAAAAGGAGGAGCCGTAGCATGCTGGGGAGGTCGATCACTCGCAACAGCCTGCTACTGGCCGCATTCGCCGTATGCACCACCCTGTTAATTTCCAGTACCCATTTGCTCACCCGGGACCGCATCGCCCTGGAGCAGCGCAAGGCAGAGGAAAAGGCCCTGCTGGAAATCGTACCCAGGGACCAGCATGACAACTCCATGCTGGATGACGTGGTGGCGGTAGGCCCGCAATCTTCGGGACTCGGCCTGGCGGCAGACAAGCAGGTCTATCTGGCGCGCCGCTCGGGCAAGGTTGTCACAGCCATCATCCCGGTGGTCGCCCCGGATGGCTACAGCGGAGACATCATGCTGATCGTGGGTGTTAACGCCGACGGCAGTATCGCCGGGGTAAGGGCACTCAACCACAAGGAGACCCCGGGGCTGGGCGACAAGGTCGACCTGCGCAAATCGGACTGGATACTGGACTTTAACGGACGCTCACTCAGCAATCCGACGCTCACCGGCTGGGCAGTGAAGAAAGACAAAGGCGTATTTGACCAGTTTACCGGTGCCACTATAACCCCACGGGCTGTTGTCGCTGCTACACTGAGAACGCTGCAGTACGCGGATGCCAATCGCAACACCCTGTTTGGCAACGCAGCGGACGACCCTTTAGGCGGCAAGGCGGAGCAAGCACACTAATGGCAGAGGTAAGCTACAAGGATTTATCACTGAACGGCCTGTGGAAAAACAACCCGGCCATCGTGCAGCTGCTGGGCCTGTGCCCGCTGTTGGCAGTTACCGCCAGCGTGGTCAACGCCATGGGGCTGGCCGCTGCCACCATTGTGGTGCTGGTGTGTTCCAATTCTGCAGTATCACTGATTCGCAATATCGTTTCCGATGCGGTGCGCCTGCCGGTGTTTGTCATGATTATCGCCTCGGTGGTCACCTGCATCGAGCTGCTTATGCAAGCCTATACCTACGAACTGTACCAGATCCTGGGAATCTTCCTGCCGCTGATCACCACCAACTGCGTGATCCTCGGCCGCGCCGACGGCTTCGCCAGCCGCAACAGCCCGGCGCCCGCCATGTACGATGGATTTATCATGGGCATGGGCTTCGCGGCGGTGTTGGTATTGCTGGGGGCCGTGCGCGAACTACTGGGCACCGGTGCCCTGTTTGCCAATATGAACCTGCTGTTCGGCCCCGGCGCCGCAGGCTGGAAGGTGGTGGTTTTCGACAACTACCAGAGCTTCCTGCTGGCGATCCTGCCGCCGGGTGCCTTTATCTTCACCGGGCTGATCATTGCCCTGAAGAATCTTATCGATGCCCAACTCAAGAAACGCCAGGATGCCCTCAAGGCCAGGCCGGTGAAAGGTGCTAAACGGGTGCGGGTAACCGGGACCGTGAGCTAGGCGAGCAGCTGCAGGGTATCCAGCAGCTCGTCCACGGCGGCATCGTCCATACCCCCGTTGTCTTCATCACAACTGTAGGTGATGAATAACAGCATTGCGCCATGGGCGACATACCACTCGCGAATGGCAACACCCTCCTCCAGGTAGGAAGCGCTGAGCCCGGCGAAGTCACCCAGGGTTACCTTGACCCATTCGTCCACAGTGTCGGATTCCGAACGGGCAATGGCTGCCACTTCGTCGACACCGAATACACCCTGTTCTTTATGCAGGGTACTGATCTCAATACAGCCAACGTCGTCACGATCGCCGACCAGGATGCTGTCATCCTCAGTGTCTGCCCACCATTCAGGGGGCACTGCCAGCGTCCACCACTCGGTTTCCAATACATTCATCAACATCTCCTGGTGGTTATCAGCGCCCATAGCCTGTCCTGGCTATAACATTGTAGACATCAGCAGGGCGTCCTCACGCCCGGCTACCGCAGGATAATAATCCTTGCGCACTCCGTCGACCTGAAAAGCAAAGCGCTCGTACAGCGCCCGGGCTGCCCCATTGGACACCCGCAACTCCAGCAGGCAGCGGGCTATGCCCTCCCTCCGAAGCTCGCGCATTGCGCCTTCGAGCAGGACTGCGCCCAGGCCGCGGCGCTGCCGCGATAAGCGGACGGCGATATTGTGGATACAAGCCTCATCCAGCACCCGGGTGAAAACCACAAACCCGACCGGCAGCCCAGCTTCCTCAACCACCAGGGCGCGCTCCCGGGCGCCGTCCACGCCGGCACAGACTGCCTCAAACTGCGTAATCGACCAGGGGCTGACATTGACTTCCAGGTCGATGCCGGCGAGATCCGGGGCATCGCCGGGCTGTGCGGGACGCATTCGAATGGCTTGACCGCCATCAATCACGGGGAGCTGGCAAGTGTCTGGAGATCGCGCCATACCTGCCGCTTGAGTTGCGGATCACGCAGCATGCTGGCCGTGCTGGCCGTGCAACACAGCCGAAGGCCGCTAAACTGGTCAACCGGGACCCGGGTGGCGCAGGCCTCACCCAGTAAAACCAGTCCATGACAAGCCCGCTGATCGAGCTTGCGCTGAATAAAACCAGCAACACTGGAGCGGGCGGCCTCGGGGCCAATATCCAGCTGCCGGTTGGTGTGTATAGGCCAGTTAAACTGGGTAACCTCGGGTCGCTCAGGCCCTGGCTCGCGCCGGCCCTGATCGATATCGGTCCGCCCCAGGGCATGCGCCATGGCCTGCACCAGCTGAACCTGCTGTGTGGCAAGCACACTATCGCTCAGCTCTTCCAGCCACAGCCAACCACCTGCAACAATGGCCGCCAGGCTGAAGCGAGAGGCAGGGTGCGACAAGGCTTGCTGCCCGGCATCGGACCTGGCACCTGGCTTGGGACCCGGTGAAACCCTGCCCTGCGCGGACTCTGGCGCCAGCCCATTGGCCAGGCTGCCCAGTGGCGGGGGGCTGTGCTTTAGCACCGCGACCGAATCGCGGTCCACCACACGGGCGATCGCCAGCCGCTGCGTCTCTGCAGCGCCGGGCAATTGGGCGCGCGAGATATAGCCCTGGATATCCAGTGCCTGCAGATACTCCAGCCGGGATAATTCATGCATGACCTATATCCACCTCCATCCGTGTTGCCCGAAAAAGGTAATTCCCGAACGGATGAAATATTTCACGTGCTGAATACCCTTGCTCGCCGCATAACCCCCGTGATGAACAATCTGCATGGCCGGGTTGAACACCAATCGACCTCGGCCACCCATTCGAATCGACAGGTCGAAATCCTCGAAGTACAGAAAATACGTATCGTTGAAACCACCGACCGATTTAAGTGCGGCAGTCCGGGCCAGCATAAAACAGCCACTGGCCAGCAGCACATCGGCCTCCTCGTCCCCACTGCATACATCGCGCATTTCATAGCGATGCAGGCGACGGCGAAACAGCCTGCGCAGCAGGCGGGGACCAAAGGCACGCAACAGCAAGGCAAAAAAGGACGGATAGCGCTTGCACAGGAACTCCTGAGCCCCGTTCTCGCTCAATACCCTGGGGCTGACCAGGACGATGCTCGCGTCTTCCTCAAGGCTGGCCAGACCAACACTCAGGGCATCCTCGGCCAATTCCGCATCCGGATTCAAGACCAGGTGAAAATCGCTGTTCGCAGAGCGTATCGCTCTGTTATGGCCTGCTCCAAAACCACAGTTCTCGGGCATCTCATGGTAAATAACCCGGAATACATCGGTCTGTCGCCAGCTTTCCAGCGCCTCGCGGCTATAGCGGCGACTCTGGGGATCCCTAGAGTTATCCACCACATCAACCACTACCGACCCGACCCGTGATGCGCGCTGTGCGGCCAGGGCTGATCGGTACAAGCTTTGCAGAACCCGCTCCAGCAAATCCAGCGGGCTGTTATAAAGCACGATCGAGACAGACAAGCGAGTGGTGGCATTGGACGTCGAATTCATTGCGCGCATGTTAGCAGTTGCGGGTCAGGCTGCAATATACATTGGCATAAACCGGGGCTGGCCGCAGTAGATCAAGTCAAAACTATCGCGATCCGAAGTCCACTTATAACCAAATGGAATAATTCGCCCGGATTACATGCACGATCGAAAAGGTTGGCAAAGCTACCGGAATAAAGTTTGTGCAAAAAATTACAAAAGCTGCCTATCACCATGTTATTTATCGAGTTTTTGACTTGCGCCGTGGTAACCTGTAAAAAGTGGATTGAATAGTTGACTCTCGGGACAAACTCTCCAGAATCTGGCTATGCAGAATCAAAATAAAAGACCCGCTATATAGTGGGCAAAAGGGGATAAAGATGATTACTCGGTTCGCCACACTCACCAGTCGCCTGTTGGTGGCTTTTGCAATTCTGTTCATGGTCGCAGCGTGTGGCGGCGGGGGGGGCAGCAACGGGGGCAGTTTCCTGCCGGATGATGGCGGCGGCACCAATTATCGTATCGAACTGACCCTCACCGATGTCTTCGGCGAACCAGTAGACACAGTTACCACCGCAGCTCCGATTGTTTTGACGGCGATTGTGACCCGCAAGGGCAACGGCCAACCCGTCTCAGGCGCAGTTGCTACCGCCTCTGCAGATATTGGCAGCATCCTGCCGGATACCGGCACCGCACTCACCAACAGCAATGGTGAAGCGACTTTCCAGGTAACTGCAGGGGCCGAACTTGGCGCCGGCGTCGTCACTGTGACTGTAGAAAATCCCGATGACGGAGGAGCTGCTTTCACCTCGTCGATTTCCTTCCGGGTCGGCCAGACGGGATTACGCCTGGGCTATTTTGAAAATTCCAGTTTTATCAACGGCGTAATCGGTATCAGCACCGATGAGCTGGCCGTGGGTGGTTCCGCAATTCTGCAGTTCGCTGCTGTTGATGAAAACGACAGTCCGGCCGCCACGGCTCAAAAGATCAGTCTTTCGAGTGGTTGCGCTACAGCTGGCCTGGCAACGCTGCCTGCCGAAGTGGAAACCGTTAATGGCAGGGCACAGGCAATCTATACGGCCAATGGATACGGTGGCGATGATGAAATTACGGCCATACTGTTAACCAGTGGCGCGGCAGCAACCGGTACCATCACCGTGGCGCCACTTGAAGCTAACGTAATCGCCTTTGCCAGCGTTATTCCGGCGAGCAGTTCGATTGCCCTGAAAGGCACCGGAACGGCCAATCGACCCGAAGCAGCTACAGTGTCTTTCCTGGTAACTGCTGGCGATGTTACAGGGACCTCCGGTGGCACCCCACTGCCAGGAATTGCAGTCAGGTTCGCGCTCTCAACTGACGTGGGTGACCTGTCCCTTACCGATACCACTGGTATCACCGATGCCAACGGCTTCGTTAAAACAACCGTAGAGGCTGGCTTTGTAGCTACCTCAGTCACTGTGACGGCGACCATCCAGACAGACACAGGGGAAGACGGTCCTTCAACAATTTCTTCGGCTATCGTCATCAGTTCAGGCCTGCCCAGCCAGAATTCAATTAGCCTCCAGGTTGTGCAGGGCCAGCCCATTAATATCCAGGGCGCATTGGAATTCAATGGTCGCACGACCGAGCTGGAAGTGCGCCTCTCTGACGAGTTCAATAATCCTGTGCCGGATGGCACCAGTGCCGTCTTCAGGACGGAATATGGGACCATAGCAGCATCGTGCCTGACCGTT